>Ga0224555_1003804_pt1 | contig 14772 bp, 14 predicted proteins | sample 714S23034metaG_FD_180687 | JGI IMG/M metagenome (GOLD analysis project Ga0224555, IMG submission 180687) | Peat soil microbial communities from Stordalen Mire, Sweden - 717 S2 30-34 | ecosystem: Environmental > Terrestrial > Soil > Wetlands > Peat | place: Sweden: Norrbotten County, Stordalen...
CATGCTCCACCGCTTGTGCGGGCCCCCGTCAATTCCTTTGAGTTTCAGCCTTGCGACTGTACTCCCCAGGCGGCATATTTAACGCGTTAGCTCCGGCACAGATCAACTGAATGACCTACACCAAATATGCATCGTTTAGGGCGTGGACTACCAGGGTATCTAATCCTGTTTGCTACCCACGCTTTCGTGTCTCAGCGTCAGTTACGGTCCAGAGAGCCGTCTACACCACCGGTGTTCCTCCTGATATCTACGCATTTCACCGCTACACCAGGAATTCCACTCTCCCCTCCCGCACTCTAGTCCCCCAGTTTTCGGCGCACCCTCCCGGTTAAGCCGGGAGATTTCACACCAAACTTAGAGGACCGCCTACACACCCTTTACGCCCAGTAACTCCGAACAACGCTCGCTGCCTACGTATTACCGCGGCTGCTGGCACGTAGTTAGCCGCAGCTGCTTCTGCAGGTACCGTCATGTTTCTTCCCTGCCGAAAGAACTTTACACCCCGAAGGGCTTCATCGTTCACGCGGCGTCGCTGCATCAGGGTTGCCCCCATTGTGCAAGATTCCCCACTGCTGCCTCCCGTAGGAGTCTGGCCCGTGTTTCAGTGCCAGTGTGGCCGTGTGCCCTCTCAGGCCGGCTACCGATCTTCGCCTTGGTGGGCCGTTACCTCACCAACTAGCTAATCGGCCGCGGACTCCTCTCCCGGCGCGGCTTTGCTTTCACAAAACCGCTTTCCTTTCTCAAGCTTATACGGTATTAGCGCTGGTTTCCCTGCGTTATTCCGTACCCGGAGGTAGATGATCCACGTGTTACTCACCCGTACGCCACTTTACTCACGAGGTTGCCCCCGCTTTCTCGTTCGACTTGCATGTGTTAAGCGCGCCGCCAGCGTTGATTCTGAGCCGGGATCAAACTCTCGTTTGAATTGTTAGTTAATCGCCCCGACTTTTACTCAGAGACTGACGAATGTTTCTTGTGCATCCAACCAGATTGTCAAAGATCTTTGCCGCCAGCCGGACGCATCCTTGCGGAAACGCCCGCCAACGGCAGGCCTCGAAACTTGCCGGGCCCGCCCGCGCAAAAACGCGCATGCGCAGCCCAAAATATGAAAACTTTTGAAAAGAACTACCAGGAAGGCCGTATTCCGCTCCGGCGGTGGCCCGCTCGGAGTTTTGTTACCATTCCTTACAAGAGGATCTAAATCTTTATAACACACCGCGCGGCGGATAAGCAAACCCGCACGTCAACCGCGGCAAGACCCTCGAAATCGGCGACTCCCTTAGAATATCAGAACCATTACAGACACGCAAGCCCTGTTTGCAACTATTTTTACGCCAGGTGCCGCGATCCGGGCCTGGCGGGTATATTCTGCCGTGTTATCAGTGTTTTACAGACCATGAATTTTATTTAGAGGCAGGCCAAACCGCCAGCCCCGCCGCCGTACAATAAAGGTATGCGTGCCCTCGCGTCGCTCTGCGGCTTCCTTTCGATCTTGTGCCTGGCGCCGGCCGCCGGGGCGCAGACCCTTCCCGCAATTCTCTCCCGTGTCTCGGAGGAGGCGGAAGTCTTCCGGCGCGTCGCCCCACAGGTCCTGGCCGAGGAAACGCTAACCCAGCGCGCTCTCAAAGGCCCCCAGCGCTTCCATCCCCGGGTGGGCGCCGGGGCAGCCAAGCCCCTCACCCCCGCGCGCCAGACCCGCGAGATCGTCTCCGAATACAGCTTCGGAGCCCTCAAAGACGCCCCCGAATCGCTGCACGAGTTCCGCCAGGTGATCTCGGTGGATGGTCGCGCCATCTCCGCCGCCGCAACTGCTCGCCATTCCCTTGCTCTGGGCCTGGCTTCCGCCGACGACCACGCCCGCAAGCGCATGCTGGAGGACTTCCAGAAGTACGGGCTAACCACCGCCGTTGTCGATTTCGGCCCCCTGCTGCTGTTGTTTACCAAGCGGCAGGCTGGGAACTACCACTTCGAGCTTGCGGGCGACGACCGCATCGGCGCAGACCAGGTCAAGATCGTTTCCTATACGCAGGTCTCCGGACCCGATCGTATGCTGGTCTTCCAGGGGCGCCGTGCGATCCATCAGCCGATTGAAGGCCGCATCTACGCGCGCGTGCCGGACGGCTTGCCGTTGCGCATCACCATCGTCGAGAGCCGCACCAGCGGCAAGACCACCTTCCGAGACGAAGCCGTGGTGGACTACACGCCCAACGCCCAGGGATTTGTCGCTCCCGCCGCCGTTACCCACAAGGGATTCGCGGGGGACCAATTGATGGTGGAAGACGAGTTCCGCTATACCACCTTCCGAAAGTTCGGCGCGGATGCCGCGATCAAGTTCGAGGTGCAACAATAAGCCGCGCTGCACGCTGGGTGGGCTGGTATCATGAGTGATTCCCAATGGCCCGTCAACGCGCCTACCTCCTGATCACCGTCTTCGCCCTGCTACTGGTGCTGTTCCCCTTCCTGTTCTGGTACGGCACCTGGTTCGGCCGCAAGCTGACCGATGCCCAAATCGGCGAGTACCTGAGCGACCGCGCCAAGCCGCGGCACGCCCAGCACGCGCTGGTGCAGTTGGGAGAACGCATGGCTCGCCGCGATCCAAGCGTCGCGCGATGGTATCCGCAAGTGGTCCAGCTCTCCGCCAGTCCGCTGATTGAGCTGCGCCAGACTGCGGCGTGGATCATGGGCCAGGACCACACCTACGCGCCCTTTCATGAAGCGCTAGTCAGGCTGACGGCCGATGCGCAGCCGATGGTGCGCCGCAACGCCGCGCTGGCGCTTTCGAACTTCGGCGATCCGGCCTCGCGCCCCGAACTGATGGCGATGCTGCGACCGTACACCATCGTTTCCCCGGCCGCCGGGGTGGTCCGATACCGGCTCAAACTGGGCGAATACGTCAACCCGGGCACGCTGGTGGCGCACGTGGGAGGCGCGGAAGTGCGCTCTCCCCTGCCCGGCGAAGTGCGTGAATTGAGCCGGCGCGAAGGCAGCACGGTGGGCGCCGGCGATGCGCTGGTCGAGATCTCCGCGGACAAAGAGCACGCCTGGGAAGCGCTGCGCGCGCTGTGGACGGTTGGCGCGAAGGACGATCTGGAAGACGTCCAGCGTTACGCCCGTGGCATCCCCGGCATGGGCGAGAAGGTGCAGGAGCAGGCCGTATTGACAGTGCAGGCAATTCAGGCGCGGCAGACGCGCTGACGCGAAGATACGGGTGCGCGGGAAACAGCGAAACCCGATATCGGTCGCCGATGAACGCCGATAGAAATGCCCTATTGGCCTTAGGTTGCGATGGTGTACAGAGCGCCGCCCACACCGTGGCGGTACGTGGCTGGCCGCGCGGCCCTAGCGGCCCGAAACCCAAATGTCCGACACCCATGTCAATCGCCGCTTTGAGTAGGGCTTGCATCCCGCAATCGACCAGAATACAATGTACAGTTCCGCACGATTCCATTAAGGAGATGTGTATGGCCGTCGCCGCTACCGCTCACCGGGCCTTCCGGCAGAAAACCGCGCACTCTTTTCCCACTACGAGGTTCAAATAATAATGGCCGATTACCGACATGGCTACGTCAAGTTCCAAAACCGCGAATACAAGGTTACATGGCACCCCATCTCCAAAGAAGTCTATGTCTATTGGGGCACAGAGAGATACGCTGGCAAGGCGTATGACATGCAAGAGGCGCTGGATATTGCGTTATCGTGGCTGAATCGCGGTTAGGTAGCTTACGCGCCTAATTGTGAAAGAAGCTCCGATCTCCGATCGCAGCCGTTGAAATTCTGAAGCAGGAGGCCATTGAATGGCAGAACCCAACTATTACGAGTCATACGAGGGCGCTCTGCACCCGCCGCGGCCATTGCAAGAATTGGTCAAAGAAGATCGAGATGGTTTAATCGAAGCGATGAAGAATATCATGCTTCGCTCACCGGACATTTATGAGCGCAAGAACGCGGCCTTCTGCCTGGGCCAAATCGGGGATGAGCGCGCTATCCAATGGATGGACCAAGCCGTTGGCGACCCGGTTGATGGTGTGCGCGAGGCGGCAGCCGCGGCTCTCGCAACCTTGCGGTCAGTTTCCGCTGACAAGGGATTTTCGGACGCTGAACGGGCGAAAGTGATGTACGCTCTGTACAAGAACCGGCCTATCAAAATCCCGAGCTATCCAGGCGAATCGACGACTTCACCAGTGGCCGAACCTAGCAGTGTTTCGCCAACAAGTGCTGGAGCGGAAAAGAAAAGCAGTTCTGGCTGCTTCGTCGCAACAGCCGCGTGTGGCGATCCATTCGCACCCGAAGTGATCGCACTGTCTGCATTCCGTGATGATGTATTACTGCGGAGCCGACTCGGACGCTTGCTTGTGTGTCTCTACTATGCGTTGTCGCCGCCGATTGCCGCCGTCATCGCGCGATCCGCACGATCTCAGCGCGTTGTTATGGCGATGCTCGTGAAACCAGCGGCCCGTGTGGTGACTGCTTTTCGGTTGCGGAATGTTGGCATCCAACCAAGAGGACGCCAATGTTGAAGAACTGGTTCGGCGGGTCTGCAAACCGGGCGAAATCTTCGAAGATTACGTTTGAGCGGACTGGCGAGTATGTACCAGGATGTGCAACAGGAATCTGGACAATCAACCCAGATGGTAGCGACGCACGGCATATCCGGCCTTCCGGCCAAAGTCCGCGATGGTCTCCCGATGGTCGCTGGATTGCCTTTTCCGAGAGCACCCGCGACAACGGCGGTTTGCAGAGCGTCTTCGTCATGAAGCCGAACGGTACAGATGCTCGGCAAATCACGAATCACAACGATGTAGACGCAACGCCACCCTGTTGGTCACCCGATTCTAAACGTCTGGCATACTCGCTGTACCTGTGGAGCGAGAAGAGATACGAACTCTGCGTAGTTGAGGTTACAACGAAGAAATGGAAGCACCTGCTATACACGGAGGATTCCATCTACCCGGTGTGGTCTCCGACTGATAAGATCCTGGTTTCCATTCAGCAGGGGAACAGTGATTCGCGACTGTTCGAGGTTGACCCCTACAAGGGCCAACTCCGAGAATCTGCCTTGTTTGAGCCGGGAGACAGCGAACCGATATGGACTCCAGACGGACGCAGGGCTGTCTTTGGTCGGGATGCCGGGATTGCCGTCAGGGACACGGGCACGTCTCAAACCAGGGTAATCCCAACCAAGCGCACCGCCATTCAGTGGGCCATTGCGCCCGATGGCGAGAGTGTTGCTTATGCGGCCCAAGAGACTGGCTCCATTGCGGGCTTTGAGATCTTTGTGCTTGGGCTGAATAGCCAGTCGAAGCAGAAGCTCGTGAACAACCCGATTGTAGACGACCACGAAGTTGATAGCAGGTATGTGTCCTGGTCGCCATATTTGTGATATGTGAACGAAGGAGCTACGTCCGCTGCCCAACCGACAAGTACGCGGGCAAGGCGTATGACATGCAAGAGGCGCTGAATACTGCGTTATCGTCGCTGAACAACCAGCCACAGCGCGCGCGTTCAGTGATTTAGCACGCCGACATCGCAGGAATTGAGAGGAAACTATGTGGGGCAAAAAAAAGACGAGCGAGATTAAATGGTACGGGATAGGTCCTGCCACGTTCAAGAGCCGACTTGAATTCACCGCGAGATTTCCAAATGACACCAGTTTCGCCTTTCGATCTGGACGCGCTGGGCTTGGTTGCGTCCGGTGTCATAACGTAGAACTCCTTCCAACGTGTTCCAACTGTGAAAATACTCAGTTCGTGCTTGGCCTGTCTTCGGGCAGACCGGGTTTGTTTTGCACCAAATGCCGAGCCGGATTTACCACTTGGAGTTGCGGATGCGGTGCCAGTAACCCGGTAACGCACGAGACTTTGTTGGTACAGGGTTGAGTAGGTAGGCGTGCGAGTCAACGGACTTCATGTCCGTATGGCCTGAGAACCCGACTGGGCTACTCTTACCGTGCAATGCTTGTGTTATTGAGACACTACCTCGCTACATCAAAAGCAAATACGCCGCCGCCGCTGCCGCGCTCATCCTGCCGCCGCCGCTGACGTTGGCTATGGGGCCACCCATCTTTGTTGATCCTTCGTAAACGTAATCGCCGTCGATCACGGCGATGGGTGCCGACAGGAATCCGGTCCCACTGTAGACGTAATCGCCCTTCACCGTTGCAATCGGCGCGCCCCATGAACTACTGCCCCGATAGATCTGTTCGCCGCTGATTTTCATGATGGGCTTGCCGAAGAGGGGCGTGCCGTCGTACACCCAACCATTGTTGTCGATTGTCAGAATTGCAAAATAGTGCCGTCCTCGTCGCCCTACTAGCACTAGCCGCTGCGTAAAGGACCGCTTGCGGGGGCGGCGACGCCGCTCGAACGCGAACGTCAAACAGCGCCGAAGAAAGCCCGTCATTCTTCTCTGAAGATCACAGACAGATGCCCGACACTTCCCTTATCTGCCAGCGCAAGACAAAATTCAACAATATCTGTTGAACCGAAACAAGGCGCTCCGCGGCGCCCGGCCGAAATCCGTATGCACATTCTGACCCACGCGCGCTTCGCCGTGCCATTCACTGCCTGAAGACTTCCGGCAAGTCGCTGAAAACACATAGTTAACTGCCAATCACTCGCGTGGGAATTGGCCCTGCCGTGCTAACGTGATCATGGACAAGAGATTTCGGCGGCGTAGCTCGCGTGTCCACACTTGCCCTCTGAGAATAGAATATGAATTTAGACTTTCCCTGGCCGCAGCCGGCGCGCCCGACACGCAACCACAGCCAAGCTCCCAGCATCGAAGCACGACCCTTGCTGAAAAACGGCTTCGCTTGCTCAAAAGCATACCGGGGTTGGGGGGGACCCGCCAGCCGGCACTTCAGCCCGGAAAATCAAACCTATCCACTTCAAAGCAAATCACTTCCGCGAAATTGGTTTCGTCTGGTCAAAAAGCGAACCGTCACTCGGCCCCGCCCAATTCCGCCCAACCGCGCACAACCAATCGCCTCCGCCGCCTCCACCCAAATTGCCCCGGACCCTCCCCAAGGCGTATAATCCCTTGAGCGCACTCCAAGCAATCTGAAAAGAGGAACAATCCATGTGGATTCGAAAAGGACAACGTGACCACCAGAAGGGCGTCGATTCGCCCGTGCCCACGCAACTGGTCTCCAACGAAGAGTACATTCCGCGCCCGCAAACCCAAAAGCAGAAAGAAGTCGAGTATTGGACCGGCCAGATCGCGGCCGAAAAGTCCCGCAAGCTGGGCATGGACCGCCGCAAGTTCATGGCGACCCCCATGGGCTTGGCCGCCTGCTTCCTGGCCTCCAACAAGGTCTGGGGCAAGGTTTGGGACGTGGACGAAGACGAAGCCACCGACCAGGGCGCCTACGAGGAAAAGCTGCCCAAGGGCGAGTACTTCGTGCTGGATGTCCAGTCGCACTTCACCAACGGCATGCCTATCGGCCTGCGCGGCGAGATCGGCAAGATGGAATTCTTCCAAAACATGGGCTTCAAGCTCAAGGAAGATAAGGAGGCCTACAGCTTCCACAATTTCATCAAGGAGATGTTCTTCGACAGCGAAACCGACATGATCGTCATCTCCGGCGTGCCTGGCAAGGAACTGCAGCGCGACAAGGATGGCAAGGTGCTTGAGGGGCAGGCGCGCACGCCCGGCCTGAACATTCTGCCGAGCTGGCTGATGGCGCAGGCACGCGACGAGATCAACGGCCTCGCGCAATCCAAGCGCGCGCTCAGCCAGGGCAACCTGGCGCCCAATCACTACTGGGATAAGGTCGCCAACAAGCCGGACAAAGCCGCCACCATCGAACAGATGGAGCGCGAGCTGAATTTGTACAAGGTCTCTTCGTGGAAATGGTACTGTCACACCGATCCGGGACGCTCGGGCGGCGGCTTCCAGTGCGACGACGACAACGCGCAATGGTTCATCGAGGAGTCCCGCAAGCGCGGCATGAAGATCTTCAGCGTGCACAAGGGCTACTCGTATCAGTCGCGCATTCTGGGCCACCTGGCGAATCCCAAGGACATCGAACAGGCCGCGCTGCGCAACCCCGATATCACCTGGGTGATTTATCATTCCGCGCTGCAACACGGCCCCAACGAGCCCAATTGGGAAGAAGCCAACAAGTACGATCCGGTGACTGGCGACTTCGCCTGGCACAATGTGCTGATGGATATCAAACGCCGCAATCCGAAAATCGACAATGTGTATCCAGAGATCGGCAGCTTCTTCGGTCCGCTGGCCATTTCGAACCCCACGATGGCTATGCACGGCATCGGCAAGAACATCAAATATTACGGTGTGGATCACGTGATTTGGGGGACCGACTGTCTGTGGTGGGGATCGCCGCAATGGGTGATCGACGCTTTCAAGCGCTTCCAGATCAGCGACGAGATCTGTGAGAAGTTCGGCTACCAGAAGCTAAGCAAGGTAGACAAGGCCAAGATCTTCGGCCTGAATGCGGCGAAGATCTATAACCTCGATGTGACTGCCAAGCGCAACCCGCTGCCCGCCGACTCCCTGTCGCGTCTGAAGACGGCCTATCTGGGCAACGGCGGCCAGCGCTCGAATGAGGCCTACGGATGGGTGCGCGCCGGCGACTAAAGGTAGCACAGGCTTTAGCCTGTGTCCTCGGTTCCTGTCTCTCCGCCCAAGTGCCTAATTACGTTACCGGCGACGAATGCCTCTTCTGTCACCGCGTCAAAGTGGCCGCCACGTGGGAGAAAAACCCGCACGCGCGCACCGTGCATCCGCGCGACGCGAGCGATCCGGTCCCCGCGGATGCCCCCTTCGTGCTGGGCGCGCATCCGCCCCAACGCGGCCTGAGGCCGGATGGCTACGGCAAGTTCGACTTACTGTCCGCCGACGGCAAGGCCTGGGACAAGCAAGCTTTTGCGCTGCGCTGCGCGGGCTGCCACACCACGGCGGTGGACCCGCAAACCCACGCCTTCTCCGCGTCGTCGCTCGATTGTTATACCTGTCACGGCGTGGCGCCCCCAAATCACCCCAACGATACATCCCTCATCTGGTTCTCCAAGAAGCACTCCACCGATCCCAAGCAGATCGTTTCCATTTGCGGGCAGTGCCATCTGCGCGGCGGCAAGTCCGGAGCGAGCGGACTTCCCTACCCCAGCAACTTCGTGGCGGGCGACGATCTTTTCGCCGGCTTCCAGGTGGATTTCGCAAAACCCGCGGACCATATCTTCCGCAACGCGCGCGACGTAGTGATCAACGGCGGCGATGTCACCTGCATCAGTTGTCACAAGATTCACGACGACACATCCGCCAAACACCGCTTCGTTTTGACCGGGCCGATCTGTCTCGATTGCCACTACCCCGATGGCCCGAAGAAGGTAGTGAAGAAGGTCACGGTGCATAGCGGGTTATGCGAATACTAATCCTGCTGGCATTGCTGGTCCCGGCCGCGGCACAAGAGCCTCCCAAGGCCCACTTCCATCACATCCATCTGAACTCCACCGATCCCGCCGCAGCCATCGATTTCTACAAGCGCAAATTCTATTGGGACAAGTCCTCGATCCTGTTCACGAAGGTCAAAGACCCGCCGCCATCGGACATCGTCTCGGCGATCTGGCACTTCGGCTGGGGCGCGGAAGACATGCCCGCAACCTATAAGAAGCAAATCGAGTCCGGCACCCGATTCCAGACGCCCATCACCGACATCAGCGACCTGGTGGGCAAGCCGCCCGGCAGCTTTTTCTTCGCGTATGTCGATGGCCCCGACCACGCGCTGATCGAGCTGAACACCGCCGCTCATCACCACTTCGGACACGTCCACCTGCTGAGCGAGGACCCGGTCGCCGCCGGCCAGTGGTACAAGAAACACTTCGGCATCCCCGGATATATCGGGCCGCGGACGGGGCGCGTATATCGGGGCGTCCATGTGGAGCCAGTCGCGTCGCTCAACATGGACAACGTCAACATCATTATTTATCCAGTCGAATACGCGCGGGACGCCATGCCCGATTTGTGGAAGGATCGCAAGGACTTCGAACCCACCAAGGGCCGGGTGGTTGATCACCTGGCGTTCAGCGTGGATAACCTGCGCGAGACCCTCGAGCGTCTGCGCAAGGACGGCGTTAAAGTGACGGATGGGGCATTGATCGAAGGCCCGGATCGCATCCGCATCGAATTAGTGGAAGGTCAGGCAACCAAGGAATAATATGGAACAACCAATCTGGAATTTCGAGCAGGAGCCGTGGGTCGACGAAAGCCCCGATGAAACCAGCATCAACCTGCGGGCGTATTTCGACCGCATGCCGGATGACAAAATGCAACAGTATTCAGCGGATTGGAGCGACGGCCGGGTCGTCGAATGGGACGGCAATTTCAGGGACGACGGCGCGTTGATGATCGCCTGTTGCGAGCGCGACGTGGATGTGGGCGAGTACCGGCGCGTGCTGGAACAGGCGCGCGCTTACCGGGAACGCGTCACCCCCGCCCCACAAACGGCATCTGCGTAGCCATCACGGTCATGAACTGAACATTGGCATCCAGCGGCAGACCCGCCATATACAGCACGGCGTCCGCCACATGCCGCACGTCCATCACCGGCTCCGGCTTTCTGGACCCGTCCGCCTGCGGCACGCCCGACGCCATGCGCGCCGTCATTTCGGTCGTTGCGTTGCCGATGTCGATCTGTCCGCAGGCGATGTCGTACTTGCGTCCGTCCAGAGAAATGCACTTGGTCAGCCCGGTGATGGCGTGCTTGGTCGCCGTATAGGGCGCGGAGTTGGGCCGCGGCACATGCGCGGAAATCGAACCATTATTGATGATCCGCCCGCCGCGCGGCGACTGGGCCTTCATCATTTTGATGGCTTCCTGCGCGCACAGAAACGCGCCGGTGAGATTGACGCTCACTACCGCGTTCCACTGCTCGTAGGTCAAGTCCTCCATCGGAATGGCTGGCGCGCCGATGCCCGCGTTGTTGAAAAGCAGGTCCAGGCGCCCGAACGATTCTTTGGCCTTGGCGAACAGCGCTCTTACCGCTTCGGGATTGCCGATGTCAGTTGGCATCGCGAGCATCTCGCCACCGCCTGGTTGCGCCATGGCTACCGTGCGCTCAAGCTCCGCGGCGCGGCGCCCGGCCAGCACTACCGCATATCCCGCACCCTGCAACGCCAGGCTCACCGCGCGGCCGATGCCGCTGCCCGCACCGGTGACAAGGGCTATCTTCTTATCTGCCATGTTCCGCCCACCGCGCATGCAACGCGGCCTGCTGCACGGCCAGCAGCAAAAAGAAAACGAAATTGTAGGTCGCATGCATCAGCGCGGCGGCCTTGGTCGATCCGGTGCGCTGGCGCATCCAGCCGAACCCAGCCCCTGCCAGCGTGATCAGCAACCCGTGCCGCCAGGAGTATCCGTACTCCTGCAGATGCATCAGCCCGAACGCCGCGGCAGCCACCAGAATGCCCGGCGCCGCTCCCAACGACCGAACCAGCAGCGGCTGCAGAAACCCGCGAAACACGATTTCCTCGCACACCGGCGCCAGCGTCGTGCCAATAATCGCGATCATCACGACGGATGCCGGGTCAGAAAGGAGCGCCTTCATCGGGCTGTCGATGTCCGGAGTCCGCATCAATACGCTGGCTACCATTACGGCGACCGCCACCAGCACACCGCCGATCGCCGCAAACGGGCCGCTTAACTCCACCGGCACCCAGCGCAAAGACTGCCAGAACGGCCGGCCGTAGTAGCGGCGAAAGATTACAGCCAGCGTTCCGAGCAGGAATCCGTAGAGTAGGATCTGCCCGGGCAACAGGACGAAGATCTGCTTGACGTGCGTCGCCGTAATCAACGCGCCCATCAGCAGCGACTCCACGATGAATCCGAGCAACGCGATGAGCACGAAGCCCAGCAAATCCAGATAGCCCCAGAAAGGGTAGCTCTCGGGCGCTGGAGCTTCGGGCTCCGGTACGGGCACCGGCGGCGGTTCCGGGCTCATGGTTCGGTCTCGATCAGGCAGGCGGCCAGCAGGGGCACCAGCAGCTCATGATGTCCAGTCAGCGCATACCCCGCCCCGCCAGAACCGGCGTGCGGCCGTTCCACCACGTTCAGCTTCGGACGGTAATGCTGCACGAAGTCCAGGTTCACCGTGGTGAAGTTCGCCAGCGGATGCCCCAGGTTACGGACCGCGGAAACAGCCTTCAGAAACACCTCCGGCAGCACCACCGCGGATCCCACGTTCAGATAAACGCCGCCATCGTTGAGTCGCGCCACCAGCGAGCACAGCAACCGGAAATCGCGATGAGTGGTGCTGCCGATGGCTGCCGGGTCCGCCGCCGGATGCATGTGCGGCGTGTCGGTGCCGATCGCCACGTGTACCGTGACAGGCGTCGCCGCGCGCCAGGCTTGCAGCACCAGGCTCGCGGGCGCGTAGGCCGGATCGGCGATCTCGTCGAGTCGCCGCCCCAGCGCTTCACCCATGCCGAGCCCGTCGTGATCGCCCGCCGAAATCGCCGCATTCATCTCCCGCCCGGTTTCCTCGGCCGCGCCGAAGCGTCCGTCGGGCAGGACTGCTTCCACATCCTCGCTGGTGTGGCCCGCCAGCGCGATCTCGAAATCGTGAATCGCGGCCGCGCCATTCATGGCGAACGCGGTGGCATAGCCGCGCTGCATCAAATCGATCAGCACGGGCGCCAGGCCGCACTTGATGACGTGCCCGCCCAATCCCCAGACGATGGCCCGCCCCCGCGCGCGCGCCGCCGCGATCGCCGCAACCACGGCCCGCAACGAGTCGGCCGCCAGGATATGCGGCAGAGAGTCCAGCCATGCCGCGACTCCCGCACCCTTCCGGTAGACCTCTGCAAAATCGGCTACGCGGACCTTGCCTCCGCGCGATTGCAGGGGAACTGTTTTCAGGCCGGAGAGATCGATGGGATCGACGGGGTATTTGCTCATATCACCTTTCGCAGAGCTTCCGCCGTGTAGCTTTTCTTCGACCGCGCCACCTGCTCCGGCGTCCCCGCCGCGACCAGCCGCCCGCCATACTCGCCGCCATCCGGTCCCAGATCGATAATCCAATCCGCCGTCTTGATCACATCCAGGTTGTGTTCGATCACCACCACCGTATTGCCCAGGTCCACCAAGCGCTGCAACACATCCAGCAGCTTGCGCACGTCGTCGAAATGCAAGCCGGTGGTGGGCTCGTCGAGCACATAAAACGTGCGCCCGGTCTGCCGCCGGCTCAACTCCTTGGCCAGCTTGATGCGCTGCGCTTCGCCGCCCGAAAGCGTGGTGGACGACTGGCCCAGGTGGATATATCCCAACCCCACGTCGTTCAGCGTTTGCAGCTTCGGCCGGATCGTCGGAATATTCTCCATCAGCGGCAGAGCTTCCTCCACCGTGCACTCCAGCAGGTCGGCGACGGAATGGCCCTTATACTTCACTTGCAGCGTCTCGTGATTGTACCGCCGCCCGCGGCACACGTCGCAAGTCACGTACACGTCCGGCAGGAAATTCATTTCGATACGCTTCAGCCCGTCGCCCTGGCACGCCTCGCAGCGCCCGCCTTTCACGTTGAAACTGAAGCGGCCCGGCTTGTAGCCCCGTTCGCGCGACTCCGGCAGCATCGCATAAAGATCCCGAATGGGCGTGAACAGGCCCGTATACGTGGCGGGATTCGAGCGCGGTGTGCGCCCGATCGGCGATTGATCGATGCGGATCACCTTGTCCACCAGTTGCATGCCCTTGATCGCCGTAAACTTGCCGGGATTCTCGCGCGACCGGTAAATCTGTTGGGCCAGCGCGCGATACAGGATCTCGTTCACCAAGGTCGACTTTCCGCTGCCGGAGACGCCCGTCACCACGGTGAGCAGGCCCAGCGGAATCTCCACGTCGATGTCTTTCAGGTTGTGCTCGGCCGCGCCGATAATCGCCAGTTTCTTGCCGTTCGAGGAGCGTCGCACGGCGGGCACGGGAATCTCCACCGCACCCGAAAGATAGCGTCCGGTCAACGATGCGGGATTTTCCGTGATCTCCAGCGGGGTGCCCGATGCCACCAGTTCGCCGCCCAGACGCCCGGCTCCCGGACCCAAGTCGATCACGTAATCCGCGCGCTGGATGGTCTCGGCATCGTGCTCCACGACCAGCACCGTGTTGCCCATGTCGCGCAAATGCGTGAGCGTATCCAGCAGCCGCCCGTTATCGCGCGGATGCAGCCCGATGGATGGCTCGTCGAGCACGTACAACACGCCGCGCAGCTTCGACCCGATCTGCGTCGCCAGGCGGATGCGTTGCGCCTCGCCGCCGGAAAGCGTGGCCGCCGAGCGCTCCAGGCTGAGATAATCCAGCCCCACCTCGGAGAGAAACTCCAGCCGCCGCCGGATCTCGTCCACAATGCGGCCGGCGATCTGCGTCTCGCGGCCGTCGAATTCCCAGTTGCGCACCGTCAGCAGCGCGCGCGCAATGGGCATTTCGGTGAACTCGGCGATGGAGAAGTTTTTCACGCGCACCGCTAGGCTGGCGGGCCGCAGCCGCTTGCCGTGGCACGCGGGACACTCGGCCGGCGACATGTACTCCGTGAGCCATTCGCGGTAACCCTCCGACGATTCCTGGTAGGTCTGCGCCAGAATCTTCAGGATGCCCGGAAATCCGTTACTGCCGTCGAGCAGCGCGCTCTGCACCTTCTTCGGAAACTGGTCGAAGGGCGTGCCCAGGTCGATCTTCATAGCCTTGGCCGCTTCCGCCAGCAGGTGCCGCATGTACGCCGATCCCGCTCCCGGCCCCAGCCCGCCCTCCAACAACGGCCGAGGCTAT
>Ga0224555_1003806_pt1 | contig 14770 bp, 7 predicted proteins | sample 714S23034metaG_FD_180687 | JGI IMG/M metagenome (GOLD analysis project Ga0224555, IMG submission 180687) | Peat soil microbial communities from Stordalen Mire, Sweden - 717 S2 30-34 | ecosystem: Environmental > Terrestrial > Soil > Wetlands > Peat | place: Sweden: Norrbotten County, Stordalen...
CATGCTTGCTTTTTCCTAATTGATTTTTCTGGTTGTGTGGATGCAGTTAAGAACAAACCCCGCTTCTTCCAATAAGTTGCGGAGATTCTATCGTTGTAGCCTGACGTTGGTGATCAGTTTAGCAGAGGCTTCGCGGTGCAGGAAGTGAGCGACGGGGCTCTGTCCAGCGGTGGTTGTCTGGGCGATTTCTGGCGAGTATCTGAAAACGGCGGGTCACGATTGATGTACCGTCCCGCACAGCCCAAGCGATTCGAAACCATCTTCTCTAAACGATAGACTCCATGCAAATTCCTTCATCTTGACAGCAGCCGGATATGCGGCGAAACTGTGCTTTCTCGCGTTGGCAGTTGTCTCCCTCTCCCAGCCTACCGAGCATTACAACCCAGGTTGCTTTTACGGTCTTGCACGGCTAACAGACAGAAAGATTGCGCCAGTGGTAGAGCTGGCGATTCCCGCATTCAGGAGCGGTCTAACCGCCATCAGTTTAAAAATTTGAGGGGAGAATATTTCGTGAATAACCGCCAGCAAAATGCAGCAAACCTTCCAGGTGCGGGCGCGATCTCGCGCCGCTTCGCCAATGGCCTGATTTTAACCCTAACCCTGGTGATGGTCTTTTCGCTGGGCGCCTCGAAGGCTCTGGCGCAGGTTCCGCTGATCAACGCTCCGCTGGTGCCTGAGCAGAAGAATCCGGGCTCGGCCCAATTCACGTTGACGGTGAATGGCACGGGATTTGCCTCGGATGCAGTGGTCAACTGGAATGGCAAAGCCCTAGCCACCACTTTTGTGACCGATGAGAAGGTGACCGCGGTTGTTCCGGCGGCGAATATCGCTACTGCCGGCACGGGGATTGTTACTGTGGTGAACGGTGATGGCACCGCCTCGAACTACGGGTATTTTCAGGTAGTCAAGGCCGGTTACACGATTGCTTGGGGAACCTCGAACTATGCGACCGATACAACGCCGCAGGATGTGACGACGGCGGAGTTCACCAGCAGCGGACAACTTGACCTGGCGGTGGCGACTGGGAATAACACGATCTCCATGCTGTTGGGCAACGGCTCTGGTACGTATCCGACGCACGTGCAGTATGCCGTGCCGGGCAATCCGGTCGCCATCATTCACGGTGACTTCAACGGCGACGGGAAAATGGACGTGGCCACCGCCGATCAGTACGGCAGCGAAGTCTCGGTTCTGTTGGGCAACGGCGATGGCACGCTGCAAACCCACGTGGAATATGCGGTCGGCAACGAGCCGCTGGCGCTGGCTACTGCCGACTTGAACGGCGACGGCAAGCTCGACATCGTCACGGCTAATTACAACGCGAACACAGTGTCTGTGCTCTTGGGCAACGGCGACGGCACTTTCAAAACCCACGTCGATTACAAGACCGGCAACGGTCCTTCGGGAGTGGCGATTGGCGACTTCAACGGCGATGGCAAACTTGACCTGGTCGTCGTCAACAATACCGATAGCACGGTTTCGATCCTGCTGGGCAACGGCGATGGCACCTTCCAAACTGCCGTTCCTTACAACACGGCGATCAATCCGAACAGCGTAGTGGTGGGCGATTTCACCGGCAGCGGCGTGCTTGACCTGGCGGTTGGCACGTCGAATAAGAGCGTTTCGGTGCTGCTGGGGAATGGCAACGGCACATTCCAGAATCACAAGGAATACGGCATCGGCGCCAACGCAGTGGTCGTTGCCGCGGCGGATATGAACTCCTCCGGCAAACTGTCGCTGATCTCGGCCAACTACACCGACAACACGGTTTCGGTGCTGGTGAGCAACGGCAACGGCACGTTCAAGACGGAATCAGTTTTCCCGACCAATGGTGGCCCCTCGGGAATCGCAGTGGGCGACTTCAACGATGACGGCAAGCTCGATATCGCGGTCACCGACACTTCCGCCAATACGGTTTCGGTGCTGCTGGATACCGACATCACGCTGTCTCCGACGCTGCTTCCCTACGCTGTGCAAACTTCCGGGGAAAAGAGCGCTGGCAAGACGATCACTGTGAAGAATACTGGCACAACGACCTATACCCTCGGTAACCTCTCGATCGTAGGTTCTTACACTTCGGACTTCAGCCAAACTAATACTTGCGGTGCTACGTTGGCCGCGGGCAAGACGTGCGTCTACACGGTCTACTTCGAGCCCACGGCTTCGGAGACCGCAAATGCGCAATACCTGCTTACGCCTTCTGGCGGAGCCAACTATATCGGCTGGCAGATGACGGGCAGCGGCAACATTCCGATCATGCTGACGCCGCGCACCCAGACCTTCACCGGCTGGCAATTGGATGGCACGTGCAGCAAGGGCAAGACCAACACGTTCACCAATGAGAGCGGGGTGGACATCTACTTCACCAGCATCACAGAGCAGGGTTCCGCTGGCGCCGACTACACTTTCACTAGCACGTGTGCGGGCGGTGGGCCTCCGTTTAACTACTCGGTTCCGTTGTTGCCAGGCGCGAGTTGCGTGTCGACGGTTGAATTCTGTCCCTTGACCTCTTTCCAGAGCGGCGGGGCCGATACGACCTTTATCTACACCGGCAACTTCACTACCTCACCGCAGGGCTTGTTGATCAGCGCCGAAGGCACCGAGCTGAGCGTAACGCCGACGAAGCTGGCTTTTCCGAGCACGGTCGATGGTGTGACGAGTGCGCCGATGAACATTACCGTGCAGAATGCCTCGACGAACGAGGTAGCGTTCTACAGCGAAGCGTTCAGCGGTTCGTCTCCCTACTGGGCCGTGGACACTGCCAAGACCACGTGCCCTTTGACCCAGCCGGCGAACTTTGCGCCCAGTTCGAGCTGCGTGTACGCCATCACGTTCACGCCGGAAGCAGTCGGGAGCTTCACTGCGACCTGGACTCTCGGTGACGCCGACCAGGATGCCCCGGAGGCGGTGTCGCTCTCGGGCACGGGTACGGCGGCCGCAAACGTAAAGAAATAGACGCTAAGCACGGGGCCGGCGCCCGCTCTGGGCGCCGGCTCTGCGCTTAGCTGCGGTCCAGGCGTTCAACCTTCCTGGGGTAGTAAGTCTGAGAGGGAGCGAAAATGAAAAAACTATTGCTGCCTGCGCTGGCGCTATTGTTCGCCCATACTGTGAGCCTAGCCCAGACCTACGGGGGTTCCTATTATTTTTCTAGCTTCCAGTCGATACCTCAGCCCCAAGAGAGCACCGTTTTTGGAAACAACAACGAGATCATCGGGTTCCCGGACATCAATGTCACGAATTTTTCCGTCACCCTGATAGGAGGGACAATGGCTGGCTGCGCTGAGTACCTGAACCCGACGGCATACCTCTCGACCTACGGCGGCGAACTGGCGAACATACCTCTGACAAACGGCTTCACTCATGCGAGCGTTCCAGTTTCGTATTCGAGCAGCGATCCCGGAATACTTGAGGTCTGGGTGCAGGGCGAAGGGTCGGGCTCAACTTGCAGGGTCGTGGGAGGCATAGGCGGATCACAGAACCTCCAAGTTGTCATGGAGGTCGAGTATCAGCTCGCAGGCGATTTATGGCCCCATTTTGGAACTTCCTACTGGGACATAATCAACCCGGTAGCGAGCAGGACAATAAAGGCCACGTTCGATAATCCGCTGGAGTCGCACGGATGGCAGTCCCTGCCCCCCGCCGTCGGTGTATTTGACTACATAGACCTGCAGGAAGGGAACTTCTCGTTGGGGGAGGACTCCGTTGGATATCTGGAGAACGCCCCGGGGGAGACGTGTGAGCCCTACTGGAGCGTTACCTCTGCGAGCCAGTCCTCCGGCAATTTCGACTACAACCCGCCCCCCTTTGGGATCGGAAGCTACATAACTGGCTTAGGCGCGCTTGGAAGTTCCACGCCGAATGGGGCTCCGGTAGTAATGAACAGCTTCTTTGGGCCGAGCGACGGGTGTGCGGATGCCCGCGCCGCATACGTCGAGGACCTCATGTACGCCGTGGATTCCGGCAACAGCGGTCCGTTCTACATGACGAGCTTCGTAGAGAACATCAGTCCATCCCAACACGGACTAATTGAGGTCGCGGAGCCGACCCCAAGCTCTCAGACCGGCATCCACCTTCTTTCGTTGCGGGGGGCTATAGTCGGCGGGCTACCCCCGAGCGGGTGCACGACCTACCCCACGGTGGAGGTGTTGTCGGGCTCCACAGAGTTGGCTAAGGCTAGCTTCGACTCCTCTGGCGACGACGCGCTCTGGACGGGGTCCGTCTCTATTCCGTCGGGATCGGAGATTGAATTCGACCTGAATCCCGGCTCAGGGTGCACATCCCTGGGCGAGTTCAACATCATAGCATCGTACTCTACGCCGTAGATCTTCAGCGGCCCCACGGTGGGCCGTGAATAACTCTAGCTGTGGGACCTGGGGGGGCTTTTGATGAATTCTCTGTCTAGGACAGCGTCTGGCATCGGCCGGTTCGCGTTGATTGGCACTATGTTGAGTCTGGGAGCGCTGGTCCTTCACGGTGATTCCACAAAAACCGCTGCGGTTCACTCTTCCGTCGCAACCAGGGTTGAACAGAATAGAGTTGACCAGGATAAAATTCTCGAATCCTACGGCCAGCTCCCGCTGAGCTTCGAAGCCAACCACGGCCAGAGCGATCCACAAGTGAAGTTTCTTTCCCGCGGACCGGGTTATACCGTTTTTCTTACCGGCGATGAAGCCGTGCTGACGCTGCCCGTGGCCAAAGGGAAGGCTGCTGGAAAAGAAAATGAAAAAAAGATAGCTACGGATTCGAGCCTGCAGAACAACGCTCTTCCCGTGGCGCCATATCGCGACCATGTCGGAAGCAATCCCAAGCCGGCGAGCAGGACCGCTCTGCTACGCATGCATTTGGTCGGCGCGAATCAGGAGGCACAGGTTAGTGGAATAGACCCGCTGCCGGGAACGACAAACTATTTCATGGGCCAGGATCCGCAAGAATGGCGGACGGGAATTGTGAACTACAGCAAGGTTGGTTACCGAGATGTATATCCGGGAGTCGATCTGGTTTACTACGGCAACCAGCGCCAATTGGAATACGATTTTGTGATCACTCCGGGCAGCGACCCGGCAAAGATCAAAGTCAGTTTCGGCGGAGCAGCGGCCACTCTCGATTCATCTACCGGCGACTTAGTGCTCAACGCCGCGGGCGCTAAGGTCCGCTTTAATAAGCCGGTCGCTTATCAGTGGGAAGGCGACCGGAAGAATGTCATCGAATCGCGCTTCCTGTTGGATGCGAAGACCCGCGTGAGTTTCGAGCTGGGATCCTACGATCACAGCAAGGCGTTGGTGATCGATCCTGAACTTAGTTACTCAACGTATCTCGGTGGCACCAGCAACGACTATGCGACTTCGATTGCTGTGGACTCGACCGGCAGCGCATATATTACTGGATATACGGCTTCGGCGAATTTCCCCATCGTCGCGGGTTCGTTCCAGACGTCTTGCGGTGGCGGCAGTTGCGCCGCGCCTAATTACGACGCTTTCATTACCAAGTTCAATTCCACCGGGACGGCGCTGATCTATTCGACTTATCTGGGGGGCAGCTCGCAGGATTACGGCTACGGGATCGCGGTGGATGGCAGTGGAGACGCATATATTGTCGGGACTACGTTCTCGGACAACTTTCCTACAACTCCCAGCGCTTACCAGCCAACCTGTAAGCCCGTACTGAAGAACGTCGAGCATCCTATTGCCAATGCGCAGAACTGCGTCGACGGGGATGTTTTCGTCACCGAGTTAGATCCGTCGGGCGCTGCGCTGATTTACTCGACATACATTGGGGGAAGCGTCACCAACCAGGGCAATGCCATCGCAATCGACAGCGGCGGTAATGCTTACATTACCGGATACACCAAGTCATCCGACTATCCAGTCACGACTGGCGTTTTTCAAAGTAAGTGCGCATCTTGTAGCAAGGCACTGGTCGACACCGTCGTAACCAAGGTGAATGCGGGAGGAGCTACCCTAGGTTACTCCACATTTCTCGGGGGAAATAACGCAGATGTGGGTTACGCCATTGCGCTCGATTCCTCGGACAACGCGTACGTGACGGGATACACCTACTCGACTAATTTTCCGACGTCGAAAGGCGCATTTCAGACTACGCTGGGCGGTCCGACGTCAGCCTTCGTTAGCAAGATCAATTCCACAGCAACGACGCTCACCTATTCCAGCTATCTGAACGGAACTGCGACTGGTACCAGCGCTTGCGCGGTTTGCGGCTCGGCAATCGCCGTGGATTCTGACGGAGACGCATACGTTGCGGGTCTGACCTGGGAGACTAACTTCCCGACCACCGCTGGATCGTTCCAGCCGACCTTCGCTGGCGGCTTTCACGATGGATTTGTCACCAAGATGAATCCGACGGGAACGGGAGTAATGTACTCCACGTACATCGGCGGGAGCGGCGATGATGGCGTGACCTCGATTGTGCTTGACAGTTTCAACAACGCTTACCTCAAAGGCAACACGTTTTCTACGAATTTTCCGGTGACTCCCGGCGCTTATCAGACCGTCTTCGAGGCGGGCCTGAATTCCATGTCTTTCGTTACCATCTTGAATTCGGCAGGGTCTGGCTTGAGCTACTCGACTTACCTGGGCGGAACGGGCAGCGAGTACGGCTTGGCGACAACCATGATTGCGATCGATAACGAAACTCCGCCAAATATCTACGTGACCGGGTACACGAACTCTACTAACTTTCCAGTTACCGCGGGAGCCTTTCAGACCAAGATAGGGGGAGCATACGACGCGTTCGTGAGCAAGTTCGCGCCCAGCCCCAACGTAGGACTTTCCGGCGGCCTTAATTTCGGAAATCAGAATGTGGGCACGACTAGCGCCCCATTGACTATCACGGTAACGAACACGGGCAATGCCACATTGACCGTTTCAGCGGTGCAGATCACCGGAACCAACGCGGCCGATTTCAAAGAAAGCAATACTTGTACAAGTGCCAGCGTGGCGCCGCAGGCGACCTGCGGCATTACTGTAACCTTCACGCCATCGATCACCGGAACGGAAAATGCGAATGTGACGGTGACCGACAATGCTCCCGACAGTCCGGAATCGACGACTCTGACTGGTGTGGGGGAGGGTGGATCCTCGCCCGCAGTGACTTTAAATCCCACCAGCCTGACCTTTGCCACGCAGTTGGTCGGCACCACCAGCCCGGCACAGAACGTGATGCTAACGAATACAGGCACGGCGACGTTGACGATCACGAGCATCACTACCACGGGGGACTTTGCGCAGACAAATAACTGCGGAACCACGGTCGCCGCGGGAGCCGGTTGCACGATCAGCGTCACGTTCACCCCGACTACGATCAATACTCGGACCGGTACCGTTTCTGTTGTGGACAATGCGCCAGCCAGTCCGCAAACAGTTACGCTGACGGGCACGGGGACCTATGTGAGTTGGACGCCGGCTAGTGTGAGTTTCGGCGCTCAAACGGTTGGCACCTCGAGCGCGCCGCAGAACATCACGTTCACAAACAACGCGAAGACGGCGCTTACGATCAAAAGCATCACGATTACGGGAGCGAATAACTCTTCCTTTACGCAAACTAACTCGTGCGGTACATCTCTGGCGAAAGATTCCAGCTGCACAATTACCGTGACGTTTACGCCGACCCTCAAGGGATCACTTACGGCGGACGTGACAATTCAAGATTACTTAGGCGGCAACACGACGCAGAATATTCCCTTGAGTGGGACTGGCCAGTAAGGGCTGTAGGAGTTTATTTCTGGGGTGGGGACGGGAATCGATATGGGGATTTGCAACAGGGTCATTCGCGGTCAATTCTTGGGTAAAACATTCTTGTTCACAGTGCTTGTATGCCTGCTGGCTGGCGCTTCCAATGCGCAAACGGCGACACTTACGCCCTCGAGCATGGCCTTTGGCAATGTTGCGGTGGGGTTGAATAGCGCGGTTAAAAAAGCAACCCTCACTAACACCGGAACGACATCACTGACGATTACCAGCGTCACCATTACCGGACCCTATAGCCAGACCAATACTTGCGGAACGACAGTGAAAGCGGGGAAGAACTGCACTATCTCAGTGACCTTCAGTCCAACCGCGACTGGGACGTTCACCGGTACGCTCACGGTGACCGATAGTGCGACCAGCAGTCCGCAAACCGTCAGTCTGACCGGCAACGGCCTTACCGGAGTGACCCTGTCGCCCACCAAGCTGACCTTTCCAACCCAGACGGTAGGAACAACCAGCGCGACGATGACTTCGACGCTAGCAAACTATAACGCGACAGCGTTGACGATCACCAGCGTCACCATCACCGGCAATTATGCGCAGACGAATACCTGCGGCTCTTCTTTGGCGGCAGGCGCTAAGTGCACCGTCAGCGTAACGTTTACGCCGCAGAGCACGGGCACACTTACTGGCGTTGTGACCATTACCGACAGCGCGACCAATAGTCCGCAGAAGATTAACTTAACCGGAACCGGGCAGAGCGCTTCAGCAACGCTCACTTCGATCACCCTTTCGCCTGGCTCTGGGCTGCTCTCGGTGGGCAACACTCTGCAATTGACGGCGACGGGATACTACAGCAATGGCACGACCCAGAACCTTACCTCCACGGCGACGTGGAGTACATCGAATTCCAGCGCCGCCACGGTGACCGGCGGATTAGTGGACGCGGTCGGAGATGGAGCTGCTTCGATCACCGCGTCGTACACCGGAATCACGAGCACGGCCGCTCCCATCAATATTGGTACGGGATCCGATTATTTCGTCGCGACCAATGGGAAGGACACATGGTCCGGCACTTTGCCGGCGCCGAATACGAAAAATACAGATGGTCCCTTCGCCACCATTGGAAGAGCTCAGACTGCGGTGCAGTCGATTGTGGCGAATGCCAACGGACGCACCACCCCAGTGACAGTGCAAATACTGGGTGGGACCTATTATCAGCAGGCACTTACATTCACATCCGCGGATTCTGGATCGTTGACTTTGGGAGTCATCTGGGAGAACTATCCCAGCCAGACGCCCATATTAAGTGGCGGAATGGTGGTAACAGGCTGGACTAACACGAGTGGTAACACCTGGACGGCAACATTACCGACGACGACGACGCATTTTGAGAATCTCTATTACAATGGAGTACGGCGGCTGCGCCCCAGAGTAGGTGGCGGCGTGGGCACGTATCTGCGCAATGCGGGACCAATCTATCTTGCAGGTTCACCGCCTCCGGCGAATCCGCCGAACCCGAACTGCGCTGTGTATGTCACTGGTAGCGGATGGGAGTGCTTCGACCGCTTCTACTACAATCCGGGCGATGTAAGCTCAACCTGGACCAACCTGTATCCCCCGTATCCTGCCGGCGATATTGAACTGCTCGATTGGGAGTTCTGGAGCGTGCCGAAGATGCGCATTAGCTCCATCGATAGCACACACAACATCGTGTATTTAACCGGACCTACCAAGCAGACTACTGGCGTACACGGGTTTCTCCAGAATCACCGGTACGTTGTAGAAAACGTCGTAAATCTGCTCACCGACTCTGGACAATGGTTCTTAAATACATCCGCAGTGCCGTATGTGTTGACTTATCTGGCAAATACGGGCGAGAATCCGCCAACCGACACGATCGTGGTTCCGCAGTCGACTCAGGTATTTAACGGAAATGGCGTGGAGTATGTGACGTTCCAGGGATTGCAGTTTGAACACGACGATTTCACCGTACCATCCACCGGCTACGTGTCGACTCAGCAGGAGCCGCAGATGCCGGCCGCGGTGGGCTGCTATAACTGTCAGTACGTGACCTTTAACAGCGATATAATCACCATGACCTCTGGATCGGGGATCGAGTTCTACACTAATAACACTTCAGAGACAACAGCTTACAACATCATCGAGAACAGCGCGCTCTATGACATCGGTGGCATGGGCATTCGCTTCGGACAGGAGCCCGCGTCTGCCGATACCGATGCGAATGTAGCGCAGTACAACACTGTGGAAAATACTTTGATCGAAGGTTACGGCCGGGAGTTCCCGAGCGGCGTGGGCATTGTGCAGGGCAGCGGACACAACAATCTCTATACCCATAATGATATTTATGACGGCTACCATAGCGGGATTGAGATTTGCCTGGCACCAAGTTGCTCGCCCGGCAAGAAGAACTCGACGGGCACCTTCAGCAACACGGTCTCGTTTAACCACATCTTCGACTTATATGAAGGAGTCACCGACGACGGCGGCGCCATCTACTTCGCCACCGGTGGTTCTGCCTTCATTGCGACCGGCAATCAGGTTTTAAATAATAAGGTGCATGACACAACGGATGCGGGAATCATTGACAGCGACGGGTACGGGGGCTACGGCATTAACCTGGATGGGTTTGGAACAGGCGCTGTCACGGTGGAAAACAACTTGGTGTACCGCGTTTCAGCGATGAACGTGAACATTACCCATGGCCGCAACTGGCCAACTATCCGAATACGATCAACAACAATATTTTCGCGTATGCGCGGCAGGCTGTAATCGCGAACGGAAATCCTTATGTGTCGAATGTATGCCCGAAGTCGCCCACTGTGATTTTCAACGCGACCAGCAATATCAGTTACTTTGACCGGTACTCGACAACTGAACCGAACCCCTTCGATGTGCAAAGCGGGTGTGAGTATTCGTGCGGCTTCCCGCAAACTGATTTGCACAATTGGCAAAGCAACCTCTACTGGCGGCTAGACGGGCTCTTCAACACCGATCCGGACGCGTTTCACAATCAACTCACTGCGGACTCGCCGACGATCTGTGGGACGTCGAGTAGCTGGACGTACTACACTTTCGCGAAATGGCAAGGGCTGGGCGAGGATGTTGCGGGTACCGCGAGCACGAACCCGGGCTTCGAGAATCCCGCATATCCGAATGATGACTACTCGTTGCCGAACGGATCGCCGGGCTATGGATTCGTAGTGTTTGATCCGACGCAGGCGGGGAGAAACAATCCCATCATCAATCCGACGGACACGATTAACATTCCGGCAACGTTTGTTACGACCTTCTGGGATCCGGCTACGGATTACTAGTACTACTGTGTTACAAGAATTGACGCAGGCAGCAGGGACACCTGGGTAAAGAGCGAGCCAGGTGGGTTGCGATCTCTCGGCGCAGGGAGGCGATGGAATGCGGGTTATGCCGTTCGGTTCGAATCGGCAGCGCCGCGGGGCTTCGCGCCACGGGGAAGGCGGGGTAGGCGAAGGTGGAGGCCAGCTGCACGGAGCCGTGGCGAGTCGGGCGCGGGGGAAAAAAGGCATCGCTCCACCACCAGAAAACCGTAGGCCGCAATGCAGAGGCTGGCATGGTGGTGAAAGCCGCGCCAGTTCCGTCCTTCGAAGTGCCCCAGTCCAAGTTCCTGCTTTAGTTCCTCGTAGTCGCGCTCGATGCGCCAACGCAGCTTCGCCGTGGCCGCCAGTTTCCGCACGCTGATCGACGCCGGCAGGTTGGAGAGCCAGTACTTAGTCGGCTCTTTTTCTGCCGTGGGCCACTCGATCAACAGCCATTGTTCTTCGCGCGGTTGGCTGCGCTCGTAGTCGCGATGCGCCACGCGCACGCGTAAGGCCGCAAAGCGGGAATGCAGCGTGCCGCGTGTGCCTTCGCGCCAACTCACCCGGCGCAGGTCGCTCGGACTCAGACACAAGGCTAATTCCTTGACCGAAAGCGGTTGATGTCTCTCATCCCGCCGCAGCAGCTTGGGCGGACGTCCCATGACGCCGCGAGCCTTGGAAGGGAGCGGAGCGAAGCCCGGCGGCCAGACCGAAGTCGAAGACTGCACGCCCACGGCATATTCCAGTTTCAGTTGTTGCTTGCCGAGTCGGTGCACGTCGCGAAAGGCCTTTTCCCACGATGGAGTTCTCATTTTCGTTTTTGGGGACTATCTTCTCTGGCCCACTCGTGCCGCTTGCCAGCCGGGCAGAGAAGTGGGATCATGCGAGGCGCTGGAGGTTCCAAGCCTATGAAACGAGTTTTATCGGCCCTGTTTTTTCTTTCGATTTTTTCAGTTGCTCAGAATGGCCCAGCTAGCGATCAATCGCCAATCGACATTGTTCGGCTTGACCCGCATTCACATGTGCGATGTGGCATGGCAGCGGCTCTCATGAGCGAAAGCCCAGATCCATGGGGAACGTGTCTGCTTGTTGGATATAAAAACGTCTCCGGAAAAGAGATCACAGCTGTCCGGTTCAGCGTAATTTTTGTCAACGCATTCAAAGAAGACTCGCCGGCTTTGGAAGTCGAGAGCACCCAGACGATCAGGCCGGGCAAGACTCAAAGCATTTTGTGGCGTGACGGTGTCTACTGGAACGATCTTGGTCGTGACAGGATGGACGCGAGAGTTTCAGTTTCCAAGGTGCTCTATCGCGACGGGAGCTCATGGTCAAATCCGGAAGTTAAAGCGGCCATCGACAAAACATCCGTCCAGGCCACTGTGGCTGGGCTGGAGGGTTTATATCCGACGGTTCACCTTACCTTCGAAGGCTCAACAGCAGTGGTCACCGCCGCAAACGCCAACGAGACAATGTGCAAAATATTACACTCGCTCCGCGTATCTCTTCAGATGATGCACCTCGATTCGGTCAAAGTAAAAAGCGACGCCGGCGAGATCTGCTTCTTCAGTGTGAGCGATTAACGCTGCTGCCCCGCCGTCCGCCGCTGCACCTCGGTAAAGTTGGCCAGAGCCTTGCCGATGAACCGCGGCTCTGCCTGTTGCAGCGCGCGCACGATCTTCTCTTCCACTCCGATCTCGGATCCTTTCGCGTCGATAAAATACTGATGAGTGTCTCCGCCCGATCGCAGTGACGCAGATGGTGTCACCGAACTTCCCGCGGGCAGGTTCAGCAGCTCTGGACCTTGTTCTCCGACCCAGGCGAGGCCGCCAGGTGCGTCATCGGTTCCGCCGGCGAAGCCGGCAAAGCTGCTGAGAAAATCGCCGAAGCCTCCAGTTTCACCGCCGCCGGCGCCGCCGGCAAGTCCTCCGGCCTGCAAGCTCGTTGCCGCGGCCTGCAGCTCGGTAGCAGCCGTCATCAGCGTGGTGGAACCGGTTTGCAGCGTGCTGGCTGCGGCATTCAGTGTGGCCCCGCTGGCAGCTCCGCCTGAAACCTTGGGAATCAGGCTGTCCAGCCCAATGCTTTTGCCAATGCTGGTGCCGCCGGCGAACTGGAAGAGCTGCGAAACTCCTTTGTTCAGCGAAAACTTGAAGGCGGTTTCAGCCATGCTGCGAAACAGGTCTTCCCATTTGGCTTTGCCGGTGAAAACGGCCTTGGTCAGCTCGTCTTCAAAACCCTTGAGGCCCTGATTCAGTAAATCGAAGGCGAATTTTCCGTTCTGCGCGCTGTCGACCTGGAGCTGCAGGAAGAATGCCTGCACGCCGGCGCGAGCATCGTCCGATCGTTCCAGAAGTTTTTGCAGATCCTGCTGCATCTTGTGGAGGTGATCTTCGGCCTCGACAAATTGCTGGCTGGCCTTCTGCATAGCTGCCGTATAGGCAGTCTGATCGATCAGGCCTTTTTCGAGCAGCAGATTCAGCTCCTGCTGCACGAGCTGGTACTTCTGCTGCGGCGTTACCAGATCGGCATAGGCCGCGGCCGCGGCCTTCAATTGCGCAGCCTGGTCCTTGCTGAAAGTGTCAAACTGCGCGCCAGCCGTTCCGCCAGAGCCAAGAACCGGCGCCACCGGTGGGGCCGCTACCGAGACGGGCGTGCTGGCCCCCGTGAACGCCGTAGGCAACGTATTCTTTGGCAGCTGGCTGCGGAACACGTCGGAATCCATCTCGTCCTTGAGCCGCTTGAGGTTCGCCACGAAGGCGCTGAATTCGGCTTCGGACCGGGCAAGAACCTCGGGCGGGATCAGGCCATCTTTCGCGGCCGCGGTGATGGCGGCGAGATCCGCGAGAGCTTTTTCGCGCATGCCATCGATTTCGGCGCCGATCTTTACGAATGGATCGGTTGTCGGCTGCAGCTTCGAGATCGAGCTCTGCATTTCCTTGTACAGCGCGGCGATCGCTTGCTGCGATTTCAGCTGGGCGGCCGCGGCCGCGGCTTTGCGCTCTTCGTTCTCCTGGCCGGTGCGATCGTCATCTTCGGCTTTCAGAACTTCGCCGATTTGCTTCAAGATCGCCAAAATCTTACTTTGACGATCGAGCTCTTCTTGGCTGAAACCAGTCTGCGGCCGATACTGCCCAGGGAGGAACTTCAGAATCTCACCGATCGTGCTCTCACTTCCGCTTAGCTTCATCGATTCCATCGCTGCCAGCGTCTTCTGCGCTTTGTCGATCTGGTCAGCAACAAATTTCGCGCTCTCATGCGTGCCGTGCAGAGCATCCAGCTTCGAGAGTTCATTGAAGCGCTGCACCAGCTCTTCAAACTGTTTTCCGATCGCTTCAATTCCCAGGCTCGACGCGCTGTTAAAAACGACGTGAGCCGCGTCGCCGATGCCGGCCAGCAGCTCGGTCGTCCACTTGTGCGCTTCCTGCGAGGCCTGCGCTTCCTTCACCATCGCAGCCGCGAGCTCATCTATTTTCTTGGCGCCTTGCTCCACCGATGTGTAATCGATCTCGAACAGCTTTTTATCGAGCCCGCTCAGGCTGCGCAGCGTCGCGGCCTTTTCGTAGCTCTGCATGATGTCGGTGAAGATCGTTGCAGTTTTGCGGCTCGCGTTCTGAAATTCCTCTTCTGCTTTCTGGGCCTGCTCGATCGCACGCGCGGCTTTCTCGAATCCCTCAAAGGCTGCCATACCCAGCGCGCCGATGATTCCGGCACCCA
>Ga0224555_1003810_pt1 | contig 14760 bp, 13 predicted proteins | sample 714S23034metaG_FD_180687 | JGI IMG/M metagenome (GOLD analysis project Ga0224555, IMG submission 180687) | Peat soil microbial communities from Stordalen Mire, Sweden - 717 S2 30-34 | ecosystem: Environmental > Terrestrial > Soil > Wetlands > Peat | place: Sweden: Norrbotten County, Stordalen...
GGGGTGGGTGCGGACGAGAACAGACAACGGCAAGGGCAAAAGCGAAATGCGGGGGTCCCTCCACTGCGGCGGCAAAGTACGCCGCCTCCGGTCGGGATGACGGCTTCATCTAATTTCCGGTCGGGATGACGGTTGTATTTGGCGCTGCGGCCGGGATGACGGTAGTTGGGGTGGGTGCGGACGAGAACAGACAACGGCAAGGGCAAAAGCGAAATGCGGGGGTCCCTCCACTGCGGCGGCAAAGTACGCCGCCTCCGGTCGGGATGACGGCTTCATCTAATTTCCGGTCGGGATGACGGTTGTATTTGGCGCTGCAGCCGGGATGACGGTAGTTGGGGGTGGGTGCGGACGAGAACAGACAACGGCAAGGGCAAAAGCGAAATGCGGGTGTCCCTCCACTGCGGCGGCAAAGTACGCCGCCTCCGGTCGGGATGACGGCTTCATCTAATTTCCGGTCGGGATGACGGTTGTATTTGGCGCTGCGGCCGGGATGACGGTAGTTGGGGGTGGGTGCGGACGAGAACAGACAACGGCAAGGGCAAAAGCGAAATGCGGGGGTCCCTCCACTGCGGCGGCAAAGTACGCCGCCTCCGGTCGGGATGACGGCTTCATCTAATTTCCGGTCGGGATGACGGTTGTATTTGGCGCTGCGGTCGGGATGACGGTAGTTTTGTTTACGCTCCGGTCGGGATGACGGTAGTTTTGTTTACACTCCGGTCGGGATGACGGCGTTGAGAGCGGGTATAGCGATAGCGACTACGCCAGGGGCAGGTTGGCGTGGCGGGCCGTGCGGAGCGAGTCAACGATTCTGGCGGCGAGCACGGGGAGGCCGAAGAGCGCGCCGGCAGTGAGCGCGGTGGAGACCAGATCGTTGCGGTAGAAGGGAAGGCCGGCGATGTAGCAGGCTCCGAGACCGGCGAGCGAATGGGGGTACATGCTCATGGAGCCGGCGGTCCAGACGACGAAGTTGCTGATGAGGAAGAAGGAGGTGGAGGAGGCAAGGACACCGGCGGCGACGCGCAGCAGGGTGGGTTTTTGCAGGATGCCCATGCCGAGCAGGCAGACGGCTGCGTACCAGAGCCAGGTGACGAGGTACGTGCGCACCTGGAAGGGATAGCCGTAGGCGAAGACGGTGAGGTAGTAGTCGGTTGCCATGAGGACGGCAAGGGCGGTGGGGAGCATCCATGCGGCGCGCCTGGAGCCGGCCATGCGGGAGCCGAAGAAGAGCAGACCTCCGCCCAGGGCGGTGAAGTTCCAACTGACGGCGTGGAAGGCGTGAGGAAGGATGCGGCTGAGCACGGCAAGCAGAAGGACGAAATAGGCGAGCATGGAAGACCTCGAACTGGAATCTGGAGAGCAGGCCCGGAGTGGGAGTGTCTGTCAGGTTCGATTCTCTGTCTTTGCGGCGGCGCGGTCAACTGTGGCTGACTCGGCACTACGAGAAAAGGCCCGGGGCTAAAGCCCCTTTATTCGATATGCCTTATTCAGGGGGCTGAAGCCCCCTGCTCCTTCCGAAAGACAAAAACAGGAGTTATTCCGCAGTCTGTGAAGCCGTGTGCTTACGAGGAAGCTTGCAGTTCCATCGAGCGTCAGGCAAGGCCGGAGCCTGAGGCGAGCAAGGAGTGGATGGTGATGTCGTCGAGGAAGCTGATCTCCAGGCGGATGGTGACGATCTGGCCGAGTTCGGCGGCGAGGCGGAGATGCTGGCGGCGGGTGCAGAGTTCGGTGAGGGCTTCGTGGCCGGCGCGGGTGAGCTCGACACCGGTGGCGATGATGGCGGCGTAGAGGTCGAGGACCGCAAGCACCTGGATCTCGACGCGGAACTCCATATTGGTGGGGGAGAGGGTCTTGCGCTCGAGCACCCAGCCGCCACAGTTGCCGAAGGCCGCTGTAAGTTCGGGGAGCAGGCCGTGGCGCTGTTCGTAGGTAAAGCCCTGAATGTCGAGCGAATGCATGGGATCGATGTGCCGCCGCGGCTTGGAGGTAGTTGCCGCTGCTGTGTTCATCGGAGGCATTGCACCGGCGCGTGATGGGTCAGGGGGGTACGGGGGTCACGTGACCAGGAGGGCAGGGTGCGAGGTTCGAGGAGCGAGGGAAAGGCAGGTTTCTTGACTCTCGAGCAGTTCTCGTATTGATTTACTCCGTTTTCTATGCGAACGAAATGCGGGGATTCTTCCCCTTCGGCAAGCTCAGGGTCAGAATGACAAATTTTATTCGATATCAATAGAGAAAATGCTTTAATTCTCCATGACGACGACGGCGAGGGCGATGTCACGGCCGTGGGTGAGGCTGAGGGAGACTCTTGCGATGCCAAGCTGGCGGGCGCGCAGGGCGGCGCGTCCGGAGAGCGCGAGGGAGGGCTTGCCGCTGGGCTCACGCTCGACCTGCAACTCGAGCCAACCGATGCCGCGGCTGATTCCGGTGCCGAGGGCCTTGGCACCGGCTTCCTTGGCGGCGAAGCGTGCGGCGAAGCTCTCGGCGGCGTTCTTCTTGCGCTGGCAGTAGGCGATCTCCAGCGGGGTGAAGACGCGTGCGAGAAAGCGCGTGCCGAAGCGGTCGATGCTCTGACTGATGCGTGCAATCTCGATCAGGTCCGTGCCTACACCGATGACCATTTCGCCTCTGTGTGTTTCGGCTCTAGTGTAGCGTGTGCGGGGGGTGGTAACCTCAGATCAAGCTCTACCGCAGCTTGAAGCGGGTTGTATGCGCATGGTTCGCGGAGAGGATTGAGGAGGTTTATGCCCAGCCAGCAGGAGGTCCGATGGTCGCAGTTGAAGATCGGGGTGATTGTGCTGGGGTCGGTGGTGATTCTGACGGCGCTGCTGTTCCTGATGACGAGCTCGTCGGGGCTGGGGTTGTTCTCTCGCAAGCTGACGGTGACGACGTACTTTGAGAACTCGGCGGGGCTGAAGGTTGGCGCGGCGGTGAACCTGGAAGGGGTGACGATCGGGACGGTGAAGACGATCGCCGTGGTGACGACGGCGGAGCGCAAGCTGACGCCGGTGCAGGTGGTGATGAAGCTGGACAGCAAGTACCAGAGCAGCCTGCGAACGGACTCGACGGCGGCGCTGACGACGGTGGGGGTGCTGGGCGACACAGTGGTGGACATCAACAGCCAGACCGCAACCGGGCCGGAGTTGCGCGATGGCGACGAGCTGAAGACGCTGGAGACGCCAAGCCTCCAGGATGTGGTGAAGGAGAGCCAGGGAACCTTCGATAACCTGAACGTGATTCTGGCGAAGTTGAACACGGTGGTGGACAACATGCAATCGGGGAAGGGCTCGTTTGGCCAGTTGCTGACCAACCCGGATCTGTATAACAAGTTGGTCGCGACCGCGGACGATGTCCATCAGATCACGGTGAAGCTGAACAGCAACGACAACACAGTGGGCAAGTTCTTCAACGACGACGCTGCGATGTACAACCGGCTGAACGACGCGATCGGCCGGGTGGATGAGATTACCAAGAACCTGCAAGACGGGAAGGGCTCGGCGGGCAAGATGCTGACGGACGATACGATGTACAACAATCTCAACCATTCGCTGGCGAACCTGAACTCGATCCTGGCGGACGCGGAGGCGGGCAAGGGGAGCGCGGGGATGTTGCTGAAAGACCCGACGTTCGCCAAGAAGCTGAACGATGCGATCACCCAGACGGATGAGCTGGTGACGGCGATCAACTCCGGCAAGGGGACGCTGGGCAAGCTGGCGACCGACGATGCGGTGTATACCAACCTGAACAAGCTGCTGAACGAGAGCACGACGCTGGTGACGACCATCCGCCAGGACCCGAAGAAGTATCTGACGATCCATATGAAGATCTTTTGAGGCAGGTTCGAGGTACGAGGTTCAAGGGAGTGGCTGCCAGTCTTTGCCTCGAAGCTTGAACCGCGAAACCGACAACTGGTTTTTCAAAACTGTTTCTATGGAAAGTGGCGCAAAGTCGCCGCAGCTTCTACAATAAGCGGTAGGAATTTTTGTATCCCCAGAGAGTTGCTCGCAGCAGATGGCGTGTCGCAGTGAGGCCGCCGGCGAGGATTAAGGAAGCGCATGACGTTGAGCAGGATTGGCCGGATTACACGGGCCCTGGTTGTATCCATGGCGGTAGTGCTGGGCATGTCGGCGTGCGGCGGCTACACGGTCGGGTTTATGTGGGTTCTGGGCACGCAATACAACCAGATAGCCGGGTTCAAGATCGACGACTATACGGGGAACCTGACCTCGATGGTGAACTCACCCTACCCATCGGGGGGCGTGGACCCCGTGGCGATTGCGGTGCGTATTGGGGGGAACTACGTCTTTGTGGTGAACAAGGGCACCTACAATGCCAGCGGAGTCAGCAACGGCGATGGCAACGTCGCGGTCTTCGCCGTGGGCGAGGACGGGGTGCTGACCTTCCAGAACACATACACCACGGCGGGCAAGTCGCCGGTGTGGGCTTCGACGGACGGGACGGGGAGCTATCTATACGTTCTGGACTCGCAGGCCCCGGACTATGCGACGACGGGCAACGGAGACGTTACGGTCTTCGGCATCGACCCCAGCACGGGACGGTTGCAACTGATACCGAACCAGCTGATCAAGAATGCCGCGGGGCAGCAGTTGAATTACTTTGAGGTTGGCAAGGCGCCCACGACATTTCGCGTGAGCGGCTCGTGTTTGTACACGCTGGATTCGGGCGACCAGACGATCTATCCGTATGGGCTGGGGGGTGGCGGCCAACTGACGATCGAGATCAACTCGACGATTCCGCTGGGAACGGTCAATGCGACCTCGCTGAATGTTTACGGAAACAGCATCTACGTCACGGATGCTGGATCGACGTTGTCCAGCGGAGGATCGATTATTCCCTATACGCCGGGGGCGAGCTGCTCGCTGAGCGTGCAGGCCGACGGCGCGGTGGCGAACCTGCCTCTGACCTCCAACCCGGTGTACAGCATGACCGACACCAAGGGCAAGTTCCTGTATGTACTGAACCAGAGCGGCACCAACTCGAACTACGCCAAAAGCACCATCTCGGCGTACATCATCGAGGCGACGGGCCAACTGCAGCCGATCTCGGATGCCAACAACCCATATCCAGTGGGCAATGGGCCGGTATGCATGGTGGAAGATCCGTCGAGCCAGTATGTGTATACGTCGAACAGCGGCGATGGGACCGTGACCGGCAAGTACATCAACCAGAACACGGGGCAGCTCTCCGACCTGACTCGCGGATCGTCCTTCTCTGCCTTTGCGGCACAGGCGACGTGTCTTGGGGTAAGCGGGAACGTCGATTAGCGCCTGCGGCATAGATTCAGCCTGCGGCAGAGGTTTATTCGCCGGCACAGGTTCGACTGGCAGCACGGTTGTGCTGGCGCGCGCAACCGAAACATGAGGCAGCAGACGGGCGGGAGGAAGGCGAGGTTGGCCTCTTCCGTACGGGATGGGGGCGGAGACAATCTGCCCCGGAGCTAGGAATCGCATGAGGTTGAAACCGATGGGCCGTGCGGGTACGGCTTCGATGTTGTCCCTGGCGATGGCGCTCGGCGTCACGGCGTGCAGCAACGACTACACCGTGTCGTACCTGTATATGACGACGTCGAAGGCGCTGCCACACGGGCTGATCAACGGCTACCAGATCGACTACCAGTCTGGATCGCTTCTTGCGCTGGCGGATTCGCCGATCGACACCGGGGGACGCGACACGGTGGGGCTGGTGGTGGCGCCCAACAACCTGTTTCTTTATACGGTGAACAACTTCGACTCCGATGTGGTGGAGTTCGCCATCGGGACGGACGGAAAGCTGTATCCGCAGAACACGTACAACATCTCGGGAAGCCTGCCGACGGCGGCGGCGATCGATGCGGCGGGCAAGTTTCTCTATGTGACCTTTACCTACCAGAACACGCCGATCTCGTATACTCCGGCGAATCCCGGGCCGGGCGGCGTGTCGATCTTTCCCATCAATGCGGACAACACGCTGGGCACGCCGACGACGGTGAACGTGGGACGGAACCCGGTGGGGATTGCGACCAGCGCGGCGGGCAACTTCGTGTATGTGATCGAGCAGGATTCGGCGAGCACGGCCAATCTTCTGGGCTTTTCGGAGAATGCGGCGACTGGCGCGCTGACGCCGCTGGCCGGGGTGACGATCAACGCGGGCAACGTGCCGTCCGTCGGCTTTGCAAGCGGCGTGGCGCCGAGCGGGATTCTGGAGGACAAGACGGCGACCCATCTTTACGTCACCGACCAGACGGCAAACCAGGTGGCGGCGTACACGGTGGGGGCGAATGGCATTCCCGCGGCGATCGCGGGTGGCGCGGCGCAGACCGACGCGGGGCCGATGGGGATGTCGTTCGACCTGAGCGGCAAGTATCTTTATGTGGTGGCCTACACCGCGAACACGATCGACGGATACACGCTGGGCGCAAGCGGACAGCCGGTGCGGTCGAGCGTGGCGGGGAGCGTACAGGCCGGGACGGGACCGACCTGCGTGACCATCAGCGGGGCCCCGAGCAACGCCAACCCAAGTCACGGGGTTTATCTGTACACGTCGAATGCGTTGAGCGGCAACATCACGGGCGAGCAGTTGAATCCGCAGGACGGAAGCCTGGATCAGATCCTGGGAACGCCCTTCGGCGGCAGCGCTCTGCCCACCTGCGCGGTCACGGTGCCAGCGTTTCCACTGAGGAACTACTAGGAGCGAAGAGCAGGATTTGGAATGCGGACGGAGAAGGACCGGGCAGGACAGGATTTTCAGCAGGCGGCGCAAGCGCCGGGATGAAGGAAGCAGATGAATTTGCATAGGATCGGACGTACGGCGAAGATTTCGGTGGTGTCTGTGGCGATGGTGTTGGGGCTCGCGTCGTGCAGCCTCGACTACACGGCCGGGTACGTCTATATGACGACGAACAAGAGCAATCCTGGCGTGATCGATCAGTACTCGATCGACTTCGACTCGGGCTCGCTGAGCCAGATTGGCACGCCGGTTGCCGCGGGCAACAACCCGGTGACATTGGTGGCCGCGCCCAACGGCCAGTTCGTCTATGTGATCAATCAGGGCGACTCGACGGTGCAGGAGTTCGCGGTGCAAGGGGATGGAACGCTGGCCTCGCAGCACGTTTATGCGACCGGCGGCGCGCATCCGGCGGCGGTGGCGATCGACCCGCAGGGCGCGTTCCTGTATGTGACGAACAGCTATGCGGCAGGCGCTTCAACGGGGACGGGCGTGGTGTCGATCTTCCCGGTGAACGCGGACAACTCGCTGGGCACGCCTTTGACTCCGCAACCGGTTGGCATCAAGCCGGTGGGTATCACGGTGAGCTACTTCAACCACTTTGTGTATGTGGTGGAACAGCAGACTACGACGACCGGGTTGATTCTCGGCTTCTCGCAGAATACGACGACCGGCGCGCTGACGCCTGTATCGGGAACCACGATTTCCGGTACCGCGGGCAATTCGGTGGTGACTGGATTTGCCGCCGGCGTGGTACCCAGCGCAATCGCCGAGGAGCCGACCTCGCGGTTTATCTATGTGACCGACCAGGCGGCGAACCACTTGATCGGGTTTACGGTGCTGCCCGCGGGCGGGCTGCTGCCGATGGTCAATGGGCCGTTCGCAACTGGACTGTTCCCGGCCAACCTGACCATCGATCCAACCGGCAAGCTGATCTATGTGGTGAACTACAACGGCAGCACGGTGGAGGGCTACATGATCGATGAGGCGACGGGGACAGCTTCGGGGGCGGTTGGCGCGTTTGCGACCGGAACCGGGACGGGCCCGACCTGCGTGGCCGTCGATCCCGCGCTGGGCGACTTCCTGTATACATCGAACAGCCTGGACAATACGGTGACCGGCGAGCGGCTGAGTCCGAACACGGGCGGGCTGCAGGGAGTGCAGAACTCTCCGTTCAACGGCTCCGCAGCGCCGACGTGCCTGGCAGTTGTGCCGAATGGGCCGCACGCCACGCAGACCATCATTCCGTAGGACAGGTTCGAGGTTCGAGATATTGACGACCGGTGGCCCGCAAACGGCCACCGGTTTTCTTGTGCTCTACTTCCCTCGAACCTCGAACCTAAGCTGAGCGTGCCTTTCCACGGCGCAGGATGGCCTTGCGGGCGGGCACTTCCACCAGATAGTACGCGGCGAAGGCGAGCAGGATGGTGGCGGCGTAGGTGATCCAGGGATCGAACGCGGCGAGGTGCAGGCGATCGGTCACATGGTAGTGGCGAACCATGCCGATGAAGTTGAAGTGCAGCAGAAAGAGGCAGTAGCTTGCCTCGCCAAGCAGCACCAGCGGCCGCCAGGAGAAGAGAGAGGCGATAGTGTTCGGACCGCTGAGGCCAAGGATGAGCGCGGCAAAGAGCGGCGTCATTAGGCCGCCGTGCATCAGGACGTAGGGTGCGAAGGGTGTGGCCTGGGAATAGAACGCGGCAAGGGCGAGGAGGCTGGCAGCGGCGACGAGAGTGCGCTGGCGCGGTGTGAGGACGAGGATTGTCTGGAGCTTGCCCAGACCGATTCCGGTGAGGAATGTGGCGGCGTAGACGATGGTGGAGAACTTGAGCGCACGCAGCCAGTAGCCGTAGGTGTAACGGTTGGCAGGCGCGGAGAGGTGGTCCGGGTTGAGCAGGATGTAGAGCGAGTGGGGAACGAGTCCGATGGCCCAGATGGCGACGAGCAGCGCGATCAGGCGGGCGGGAGATTTTGGCCACGGAAGACGGATGAGCCAGGGGAAGGCCGCATAGAGGAGGACTTCGACCGAGAGCGTCCATGCGACGGTGTTCCAGAAGGTAGCCAGCGTGGGGACCCAACCCTGGAGAAGCAGCGGAGCGAGGACGAGGCCGGTGAAGAAGTCCGAGTGAGAGTGTGCGTGCCACTCGGCCTGGAGCATTGGGAGAGAGATGGCCAGCGAGAGCAGGTAGACGGGGTAGAGGCGTGCGAAGCGGGCGCGCCAGAACTCGCGCTTGACCAGGGGCGCCGGGCGGTCGACGTAGTTGTACGCGAGGACGTAGCCGGAGAGAAGAAAGAAAACGGCAACCAAGGCGTAGGCGGTGTCGATCACCGGCGCGACGAGCCGCATGTGCGGCGGGGTGAAGTGGAAGAACATGATGCCGAGCGCAAGCAGTGCGCGGAGACCAGTGAGCGCGGGAAGCATTGGCCTGCGCGCGGCGGGCGCGGGGGATGACGTGCGTTGGGCGGAGTTCACTGCATCCAGTCTAATGCTGGCCGCTGTCGAGAGAAACTTAACACCGATGGGCACCGACCGGGCACCGATTTTTGAGACAAAGACGACTGCGGATTGGCGCGAGGAAACGCGGATCGAGGGCGACGACTACTGGAGGGTGAGGGTTCCGGTGTAGACGGGTACGACGGGTGGATTCGCGACTGTGGGATAAGGGTAGAAGGCAAGGTAGGGAACAGTGATCTGCGTAGCGGTGGGGTTGGCGTAGCCGGTGACGATGAAGGCTGGCCCTGGTGTGACCGCTATGACAGTCGGCTCGATGTAGATCCCTTCTCCGCCGATCGTTCCCACGAATGGAAATGAGCTTAGGACGTTGTCAGCGTTGTCCCAGGTAAATGTCCCGCTGAGGGGAAACTGGCCGGATGAGTTGGGAGTGGTGGACTGGGAAATGACAAGAGTCACTGTCTTGCTGATGGCAGGAGATGCGATGGATTCTGTGAGAGTTCCGGTGTAAGTGCCGTTGAGCGGTGCGATCTGGACGGCGACGACCGGGGTCGAGAGTCCATTATCACAGACGCCGCATTGGTCTACGACTGTGCCAGACGCAAGGTTGGTGGGGTTGGCTGGGACTGAGAGTGTTGCAGTGGTTTGATTGGCTGGCAAGGGGAGCGTGGAGTTGAGAACGAGGCTCCCAGTGGAAGGATTGAATGTTCCCGAATAGCTTTCAACCGTTGGGCTTACGGTGTTTATTTGCGCAGTAAATGTTCCGGTGAGGGCCGAATTGGTGCCCTGCAAGGCTCCGACGAGATAGGGAGCGGTCGGTGGCGAAGTGATCGCAGTACCGGACTGGATCTGCCAGTTGCCGGCTATAGATGGCGAGGAAGTGGTCTGGGTCGCGGGGGTGGTGGACACGGTGCAGCCGAGGAGACAGGCCAGGGGGAACAGCAGCGCGAGGTGCAATCGGGTGCGCATGGACAGAATTCTACGCCGGTCGATGCGCGTGGGATGATTATTTTTTTGGTCTATCGGGAGAACAGGCAACGGCAAAGACAAATACTGAGATTCTGGCTGCGCCAGAATGACGAACTAAAACAGGCAACGTCAACGGCAAAGACAAATACTGAGATTCTGGCTGCGCCAGAATGACGAACTAAAACAGGCAACGTCAACGGCAAAGACAAATACTGAGATTCTGGCTTCGCCAGAATGACGAACTAAAACAGGCAACGTCAACGGCAAAGACAAATACTGAGATTCTGGCTTCGCCAGAATGACGAGCTTCATGCCAGAATGACGAGCTTTCATGGTGGTTAGGGTGTGACAAGGGAGCCGAGGGGTTCGCCCTGGATGACGCGGACGATGTTGCCCGGTTCCTTCATGCTGAAGACCATCATGGGCATGTTGTTGTCTCGGCAGAGCGAGACGGCGGCGGTGTCCATGACCTTGAGGTTGAGGCGGAGAATGTCTGCGTAGGAGATTTGGGGGAACTTGGTGGCGTCGGGGTGGGTTTTGGGGTCGGCGGTATAGATGCCGTCGACCGAGGTGGCCTTGAGCAGGATGTCGGCCTTGATCTCCATGGCGCGCAGGCTGGCCGCGGTGTCCGTGGAGAAGAAGGGATTGCCGGTGCCGGCGGCGAAGATGAGGATGCGGCCCTTTTCCAGGTGGCGCATGGCACGGCGGCGGATATATGGCTCCGCGACCTGGCGGATTTCAATGGCCGACATGACGCGGCAGACCAGGCCTATCTTCTCGACGGCGTCCTGCAGCGCGATGGCGTTGATGACGGTGGAGAGCATGCCCATGTGGTCTGCGGCGACGCGGTCCATGTCGATGGCCTGCTGGGCGACACCGCGGAAGAAGTTGCCTCCGCCGACGACGATTCCGATCTCGCATCCGAGGGCGTGGACAGATGCGATCTCGGCGGCCACTTTGTGAATGAAGACAGCGTCGATGCCGAAGCCGGCACCGGCGGCGAGGGCTTCTCCGGAGAGCTTGAGGAGGATGCGTTTGTACATGTCAGGTGTAAGTATCGCACGGCGCTGGAGGAGTAGTCTGCACGCTGGGTGGGCGGCAGCCGAACTCGAGCCATGGAGACGGTTGAGGGCGTCTCTGGAATTCAGAGACGCCCTCAAAGTTGTTCGCGGCGCGGTTTGGAGTTGCGACCGGCCACTGCGGCTTATTTCTTCAGTATGTTACCGATGGTTATGCTGTCCGGGGCAAATATTTTTATGTCGTCGCGGTTGTTGGTCTTGATATCGATCCGCGTGAAGTTGCCCGGCTTGCCTGGTGCATTGACGGTGAGGACCGCCTCGCTCTCCAGTGTTTTGTATAGCTTGTTGAGCAGAGGAGAGAGCGATCCCGGAGCGAACATGCCATCATACAGGGCTGCGCCACTGGTCTCCGAGGCCAGGTCGGAGAAGTTTGTCTGTCCATCGAGCGTACCGCCCTCGCTGCGGCCCTCGCCTGGGACGATGGGGTCCTGCCAGTAGAAGGGATACGGGACGATTCCCTCACGCTGCAAGAGCTGCGAGGCCCCTGAGACATCGGGATTCATCTGGTCGCCACTCGCCGGCTGGCCGTTGCTGCGAGTGATGCCATCGGTGAACATCAGCACGGCGCGCAGCTTGGCCGGATCGGGATTGGGCCATTTGCCTGCCAGGTCTCTGAGGCATGAAAATGGATTTCCGTTGTCGTTCTTCGGGTCCGACGCTTCTTCCCTGGTCTTTGCGACGAGTGCCTTGCTGGCGAGATCGCGATCCGTGGTGAACGGCTGAACCACGACCGTACGACCTTCCAGCAGCCAGCCCACGCCGATCTCGATATTGGACGGCATGTCCTTGAAGAACTGCTTAAGATCTCCAAACTGGCCACCGGAGCCGAGCATCTGCTCGGAGTCCAGCAATACCATCAATTGCACCACGGGCGAGTGGGGATCATGCAGCACAGGCACAAAGGCTGTGACTGGGGCGACCTTTCCGCCAACCTTGACTTCGCCGATGTCGGACTTGGTGAGTGGCGCCTGGGGGGGGAAGGCCTCCGACTTTTTGGCCTTGACGGGCATGGCCCGCACCACGACCAACGTGGGGGTCTGCGCGGTGGCGGGCGGAGCGACGGCGAAGAAGAGCAGCAGGGCGCTGGCCGTCGCGGCCAACAGGCAGGCGGCGGTTCCCAGGGAACGGGATGTGGTGTGGATCGGCAATGCGGGGGTAAATTGCGGGGTCATGGCAGGCTCTCCTGTAGCCTTATGGTTCTTCACAGACAATCGAGTTAAGACGCTTCGACGAGCGGAAACGATGTCCCAACAAATATAACCGATTGCAGCAATACCCGGCCAAACGGAGCGTCCCGCTCGGCAAACGGCGCGGTCCGGCTTGCGCAAACGGGTCAGATGCCCTCGCCCATGCTGACCTGGTCGGAGCGCAAAGACTGCTCGCTGCGGTACTGCGCGCGTTCTTCTTCCTCCACGGTGAGCGTGCCAGCCGGTTCCTGGCGCACGGTTTGCAATTCGCCGTCCAGCCGCTCCACGCGCGTCATCAGCCGCTTGACCTCGTCGGCCAGCGCGATGATGACATCGGAGAGCGGGTCGTTGACGTCGTGCGGATCTGTGATGAGCACCCGCTTGCCGTTCTGGTAGACGATGTGCGCGGGAACCCCGACCACGGTGGAGTCCGGAGGCACGTCTCGTACCACCACCGAGCCAGCGCCGACGCGGGAGTTTTCGCCGATGGTGATATTGCCCAGGATGTTGGCGTTGTTGCCGACAAAGACGCCGTTGAGCAGGGTGGGGTGCCGCTTGCCGACACCTTTCCCGGTGCCGCCCAGAGTTACGCCCTGGTAGAGGGTGACATCGTCGCCGACGATCGCGGTTTCACCGATGACTACGCCCATTCCGTGGTCGATGAAGACGCGGCGGCCGATGCGCGCTCCGGGATGAATCTCCACGCCGGTCCAGAAGCGGGTGACCTGGGAGAGGAAGCGCGCCGCCAGCCGAAGATTTTTTCGCCAGAGCCAATGATGAATGCGATGCGCCCAGATCGCCTGTAGGCCGGGATAGCAGAGCAACACCATCGCCCGCGACGTAGCTGCCGGATCGCGCTCGAAGACGCAGCGGATGTCTTCGCGGATGGATGCGATCAGGTTCATGGCGCGATGGGTGAGGTCGGCGTGCTCAGGGCCTGTTGCCGCAGCTCGTCGAAGAGTCCCGTGGAGAGATAGCGCTCACCGAAGTCGGGCAGGATGACGACGATCAATTTGCCCGCGTGCTTCGGGTCGCGCGCAAGCTCGACCGCCGCGTGGACCGCCGCGCCGGATGAGATGCCGACCAGCAGGCCCTCCTCGCGGGGCAGGCGGCGCGCCATGGCGAAGGCCTCGTCGTTGCTCACCTGGATGACCTCGTCGATCAGTTCCGTCTTCAGCACCGTGGGCACAAATCCCGCGCCGATGCCCTGAATCTTGTGCGGCCCCGGTGCGCCGCCGGAGAGAACGTGGCTATCCACCGGCTCGACGGCCACGGTCCAGAAACCGGGCTTGCGCGGCTTGATGTATTCGCTGATGCCGGTGAGCGTGCCGCCCGTGCCGACGCCGGAGACCAGAATGTCCGCCTTGCCGCCGGTGTCGTTCCAAATCTCCGGGCCGGTCGTTTCAAAGTGAATCTTCGGATTTGCGGGATTGTTGAATTGCTGCGGGATGAAGCTGTTGGGCGTCTCGCGCTGCAGCTCCTCGGCCTTGGCGATGGCGCCCTTCATGCCGTTCGCGCCGGGAGTGAGCACGATCTTCGCGCCGTAGGCCAGCAGCAGGATGCGGCGCTCCACGCTCATCGTCTCCGGCATGGTCAGGATGATGCTGTATCCCTTGACTGCGGCCACAAACGCCAGCCCGATGCCGGTGTTGCCGCTGGTCGGCTCGATCAGCACAGTCTTGCCGGGGGTGATCTTGCCCTCGCGCTCGGCGGCCTCGATCATGGCCAGGCCGATGCGGTCTTTTACGCTGCTGGCCGGGTTGCGGCTCTCCAGCTTGGCCACTACGGCGGCGGTGGCTCCCTCGGTGACCCGGTTCAGTTGGACCAGAGGAGTGTTGCCGATCAGGTCTGTGATTTTCTTTGCAATGTTCATTTTGTCCCCTTTGACTCATAACCCGGCGCGACGCCGGTGTTGCGCTGCTGGGTGCGCACTGCCGCGGATGAAGCAGCGCCCAATGCGGTGGCAGTACGAGGTGGGGTCAACAGAAAAAAGCGCGGGGAGATGCTGCGATGCGGTCGTGGGGTCTTGCGGCGACCTGCATCCCATCCAGCATGACCGAAACTGGCCCGCGAAGACGTTCGCAACGGTTCTGATTGGGATCGCTCATCACTCTACCTAAGATTATAAGAATGGCGCGGGTTAATGTCTAACCATGAGGTGCTTGGGTGGCGGATCAATTGGAAGTCAATGATCGAAGTTTCCTATGACCCAACTTTTCAGGCAGTGCACAAGGTACTAGAATCATCCTGATTAAATGCAGTGTGCTCAACTGCGAAGCACAGGGAGAACCCACCATGCGTCTCGGCAAGCTGATTCTCTTCTCGTTTGCCGCGATCTTCACCCTGTCCTCCCTCGGCG
>Ga0224555_1003811_pt1 | contig 14760 bp, 19 predicted proteins | sample 714S23034metaG_FD_180687 | JGI IMG/M metagenome (GOLD analysis project Ga0224555, IMG submission 180687) | Peat soil microbial communities from Stordalen Mire, Sweden - 717 S2 30-34 | ecosystem: Environmental > Terrestrial > Soil > Wetlands > Peat | place: Sweden: Norrbotten County, Stordalen...
GAGCGCTACCAGCAAAACCCGGTCTCCAACCTTCACCATGTGCAGCGAATGTTGGGGAGTCAGTCGAAGCTGTTCTATGGACCGCATCTGCCGGTTGGCGGACCGGCCAAAACCTTTTACGGTAAGCCGGGCGGCTCCCTTGGTGCGGAGCCAGTACAGCGCGCCGCCCAGCAACCCGAGCACCAGCAACACCGCGAGAACTTGCCGTATCGGTTCCATTCTTAGCTTTTCTCGCTGAATTGCACCATGCGCACGGCATGGCGGCCGTTCACTATATACAGCTCACCCGATCCGATATGAGCATTCCCGGCGAATACACCGACGCTTGCTCCGGCCGGGTGCGCCGTGCAAATCAGGCTGCCGGCTCTCAGGTTCAGCAACTGGCTGACACGAAGCGTGGGCCCGGGCAGCCTGGCTTCAACCTCGAACGGGAGGTCCAGCAGCCGGTCTAGTTGCGGTGAATCCATCTGGGTTACCCTTGAATCAGGTTCAGCGTGTCCTGAATCATTTGGTCCCCGGTGGTGATCACTCTACCGGCCGCCTGATAGCTTCGCTCATAAGTGAGCAGGTTCGTGAACTCAGCGGCCATGTCCGAAGTCGATCCCTCGAGAGAACCAGCTAGAATCTGTCCGCGCCCGGCGCTGTTGGCGGCGCCGACGACAGGTGGGGCAGTCGCGGCGGAAGCGAGCAAGTTGTTTTCACCCACGGAGATCAAACTCTCCGGATTCTGAATCGCCGCCACCGCCAGTTGACCGACGGTTACTTGCTGTCCGTTCGAGTAGTTGGCGACCAGTAGTCCGCCATTCTGAAGGCTGAGGTTGGTGAGTTGGCCAGGAGCCGTGCCGTTTTGAGTTTCACCTTCCAACGAGGAAGTCTCCGATAATTGGGTAACGTTGGAATTGCCCGTGGCGTTAAACAGGTTCCAGTTAACGCTCATGTTGTTGGCGCCATCCGCCAGGCCCTGAATGGCGACCGTTTGCGGTCCGGAGCCGGCCGCGGGACTCGTAAGATTGCCGTTTCCATCGAAGGTCAAGGTCCCGGTCGCTAACGTTGCATTGCCTCCGGAACTCAGGTCGGAAGCCGGAATCGCCACCGTGTAAGACCAGGAATTCGAACCGGTGTTGGTAAAGTCGACGGTCAAAGTGTGACCGGTGCCCAGTGAATCGAACACCTGAATCGGAGCTGAGAATGAAGATCCGGTACCCGAGGTAGGCGCCCCCGCATTAAGATTGACATCCAGACTCATCGTGGTGGTCGTCGTGCCCGGAATCAGAGCTCCCGTGGGGACCGTCAGATTGGAGAGGGGACCATTCGGGCTGACCGTTCCGTTGGTCGCCAGCCACCCTTGCACATTCTGGCCGCTAGCGGTCACCAGATTGCCGGCGGAATCGACTTGGAAGCTGCCGTCACGCGTGTAGAGCGTCTGGCCACTCTGGTCCTGCACTACAAAGAAGCCATTCCCTTCAAGGGCGGCATCGGTGGGTCCGTTGGTCGTCGTGATGCCTCCCTGGATATAGTTGGTGTTTGTCTGGATGGGGCCTACGCCCATACCGACCTGAGCCGGGTTTAAGGCTCCGCCGAGCGTTTCCGACATAAGGTCCGAAAACTCAACCTGCGCGGCCTTGAAGCCTGGCGTATTCAGATTTGCGAGATTGTTGCCGCAAACGTCAATGGCGTTGGAATCGGCTGATAGTGCGGAAAGAGCGGCGGAAAATCCTGGAAACATTGATATCCTCCTTAAGGTTGCGTCTGGTTGGTTGAGTCTGTTTGACCGGTAGCCGCGCTTGATGCGGCCGCCGCGCTCGCTGCCTGAGCTGCTGCATACGTCTCGATATCGCTTCTGATCGCGATGGTCTGCTCAAGCTGGCTGAACTGCGCCAACTCCGTGACGAATTGGGTGCTGTCCGTCGGATTGAGCGGGTCCTGGTTCTGCAGTTGAGACACCAGCAATTGCAGAAAGACCTGTTGGCTGGCATCCGCCGAGTTGCTGGAACTCCCCGCGGACGAAGAGGCGGTTCCGTTCGAGTTTGAACTGCTGAGTGCGCTAACTGCTGAAGCCATACGATTCTCCTGGAGTTTGCCCTCTGCTGGTAAGGCTGGATTCCAGTTCCTCTACCCAGCGAGGGCGGTTGGGTTGATTCTGGCGTTGCTGGCCGCCGTCCTGCTGTGACCAGCCCTGTTGCGATTGTGGGTCCCCCTGGCGGGAATGATTGGACGCGCTTTGACTTTCTAGAGCGGGCCCGGCTGCTACGGAAGCCTGCACAGGGTGCCACGTATCGGCTCGATAGCCATTTCCCTGCAGCTTGCCGACCAAGTCCGAGAGTCCCTGTTGGAGGCCTTGCGCTAGCTCGGCGTCGTCTGTGCGAACGGCCATGCGCAGTTCGCCGGATTGTTGAACCAGGCTCACCAGCACCTTTTCATTCGCGGATTGGTTCACCTGCAGCACAAGGTTGTTGAGCGGCTGCGGAGGTCGCAGTTGTTCGTCTGCTCGCAAGTCGCGCAGTTCGGGGGCCTGGGACGGTGCGGCTGCCTGCTTAATTTCCGCTCCAGTCTCCAATTGCTGGCTCTGGTCAAAAGCCGCCAGAGCGCTCTGAGTCAGCGAGGGCGACTCTTGCGTGTTCCCTTCGTCTGCTTTATTAACATCAGGCAGACCCGCGTCTGTTAATCTCTGTTGCAGGGTGGTGTCGTCGGCGGCGGCCGCAACCTGCATTCGCATCATGAATGCAGTGGTCTGTGGGTCCACAGCTAATTCCGGACCTGGTATTAAGCTCGGCTGTTGCGGACGGCAGCCGGCGGCGGGCTGGAGACTGGCGTTTCCCTCGTCATCCTGCGACGAGACATCGTCCTGCGTCCCCTCGGCGTTCCTGCGAAGATCCGACAATGCCAGGGGGTTGGCGGCCGTTACAGGAGTGGCAACGGCCGCCGCGTGATCGACGTTATTTCCCTTCTGTTGCCGGGCTGCGCCCGTGGTGTGCCGCTCTGGTTTGCGGTCCTGGACGATGGAACCGTGTGGCAGCCCCTGGTCCTGCAACGCGGCGCATCCTTCGAATTCCTGCGCGAACGCGCTGCTGCTTGCGACCGGCAGCCGCTGCCAGGCGCTATCCGGTGCGAAGGATGCGAGAGCGTTTATGGCAGAAGCGCTTGTCACGGCTCAGGCAAATGCAAATTTACAGCCAAGTTGAACGGTCAATTCTCTCAATCGGATAGATTTCCGCAGCCGGTGTTAGGACTTTGACTGTCAAGGAGCGCCGTCAAGGGATTGACGAGAGTCAGGACTCCTTATCCTGTAATATCGGCCGGCCGTTTAGGTTTTCCAGAGTATCTCCAGGCGTTACAGAGCGATCCCGCCAGGGGGCCGCTCTTGCAGGTTAGGCCAGAGAGTTGCATGTTGATTCGCGCAATCCATGGACTCGTTAGCCATCGCCGCCGTCAGCGGTCTCCGGTCGCGCATGCAGTCACTCGACCTGCTCGCAAACAATCTTGCGAATACCGGAACCAGCGGCTACAAGGGCGACCAGGAGTTCTACAGCCTTTTCAGCTCGGAACAGTCCTCCGGCGCGGACGGCGGACCAGGGGCCACCTTACCGGTCGTTCAGCGGCAGTGGACGGATTTCTCGCAGGGGACCCTTCAATCCACCGGTAACTCGCTGGATGTGGCATTGGCCGGCAAGGGTTTCTTTGTGGCCACCGGACCCAACGGTCCTCTTTATACGCGCAACGGCAGCCTGCAGGTGTTGCCATCGGGTGAACTCGCGGTCGCAGGAAAGTACCCGCTGCAAGACCCGGCGGGCAACGCCATTCACGTCACCTCCGGAAGGCCAATCCAGATATCCGTAGACGGCACGGTGCAGCAGGATGGCAGCACCCTGGGGCAGATCAAGGTTGTAGATCTTCCGGCGACGGAATCGCTGCAAAAAGTAGGTGACGCCTGCTTTCAGGACACGGATCCCAACAATCGCCCCGCGGTTGCCACCGGCGTGGAAGTGCAGCAGGGCAAAATCGAACAGTCCAATGTGCCCGTGGCCGGGTCTGCCATGCGACTGGTCGGAGTTATGCGGCAATTCGAAATGCTGCAGAAGGCCATTGGGATCAGCAACGAAATGGATACCAAGGCCATTCAAGAGGTGGCGCGCGTTGGCTGATCGAATCGACTGGCGCGCAGCGCGCAACCGGGACATCGATTAAGGAGCACAAAAAATGATCCGCGCTTTATACACTGCTGCCAGCGGCATGAATGCCCAGCAGACCAACGTCGACAATATCGCCAACAACCTCGCCAACGCGAGCACCGCCGGCTACAAGACGCGCCGCGCCCAGTTCCAGGATTTGCTCTACCAAACCATGACTCAGCCCGGGTCGTCGGCCAGCCAGCAGACCACGGTTCCAGCCGGACTGCAGCTCGGTCTCGGAACGCGCGCTGCTTCCAACGAGATTATCTTCACGCAAGGCAGTTTCACGGAGACGGACAATCCTCTGGATCTGGTCATTCAAGGAAACGGATTCTTCCAGATCCGGCTGGCGTCTACAGGCCAACTTGCCTATACGCGGGATGGTGAGTTTCAACTGGATAAGAACGGCAACGTGGTCACCGCGAACGGCGATACGCTCGAGCCACAGATAACCGTCCCCGCCGGAGCGCAGTCGATTACGGTGGCTTCGGACGGTACCGTAAGCTACACGTTAGCGGGTCAGACGGCCGCGCAGAAGGCCGGCCAAATCCAGCTAGCGGGTTTTCAGAACCCGGCTGGATTGAACAGTATCGGCAAGAATCTGTATCAGCCGACAGACGCCTCGGGCGACGCCACAGTGGCCAACCCTGGCGGCCAAGAGGGGATGGGCTCGTTGCTCCAAGGTTATACCGAGCAATCCAACGTGAGTATCGTGGAAGAGTTCATCAACCTGATTGTCGCCCAGCGGGCTTACGAGGCCAATTCCAAAGTGGTTAAGGCAGCCGACGACATGTATCAGCAAGTGAATAATCTGCGGCAATGAGACGGTACTTTCTGGTGCTCCTCTGCTGGTTCGCGCCGCGGGCTTGGGCGCAAGCGCCAGCCTGCACGCCTTTGCAGGACGACCGTATTCTGGCCAAGGACCTGGCCGCGGTAATCCCCGCGTTCCTCCTGATACCGCCCGAGACGTTGTTGGGCAACACACCCCCGCCCGGTTCGCAACACATTCTTCACCATTCCGACTTACTGTCTCTCGCGCAACGTTACGCGGTTCCTCTGGAAGGGGACGCCAGCGCCTGCTTCGAACGGGCCATGGAGCCGTTGGACCGCAACCGCCTTCTGGAAGCCATGCGCGCCGCATTGAAGATCCCCGATGCCCGCATTGAACTGGCGGAAACCAGCCTCTATCCGGTTCCGCTAGGCAAAATCGAATTTGGGTTGGAGCGGTTGGGAACCCCGGCGTCGCCGGATCAGCGCTCCCCGGTGCTGTGGCGCGGCGACGTCGTTTACGGCGAAGGCCACCGGTTCGCAATTTGGGCCAGAGTTCGCATTCTGGCGCAGTGCAAAGAGATCGTGGCCGCGGAGGATCTTAGGCCAGGCCGCGTCATCGAACCGGCGCAGTTACGTGTCACGGCGGAAGAGGGTTTTCCAGTTTCTCTCAAGCAGCGGCTTTCGATGGAACAGGTGGTGGGAATGACGCCAGTGCGGCCCATCGCGGCAGGCAGCGTGCTTCGCCCCGAACTCATTTCCCGTCCCAACGATGTCGGCCGCGGCGAACTGGTCGAGATCGAAGTCCGCAGTGGCGCCGCGCGATTGGTCTTGACGGCGCGCGCGGAATCCGGTGGCCGCAGCGGGGAAACCATCGCCGTCCGAAATCTGGAAAGCAACAAAGTCTTTTCCGCCCAGGTGGCCGGAAAGGGCAAAGCGATTGTAATGACTGAATTCATGAAGGCCGAATAGCATGCGTTTGAAGACTCGCTGGCTGATGACGATTCTGCTGGTGCTGGCGCTGCCGGCGCACGGCGCGGGCAAAAAGAAGAAAGCGGCTGAGCCCAGCCCGCTCGATCTGTATTTGCAGGAAGCCCTCAAAGAGGCGCCGGCGCCTCCCAAACCCGCACCCGGTTCGCTCTGGTCGGCGTCATCGCGCCTGACCGATCTGGGTAGCGATGTACGCGCGGCACAAGTAGATGACCTCGTGACTATCCTGGTGAACGAGAATGCCTCCGCCGTGGCCACGGGGACGACCAAAACGTCCCGCGCTTCTTCCGCACAAAGCTCGATTGCGTCACTGCTCGGCGTGAAGAGCGCCACCGGAGCCCTGTCGAACCTCTTGAACGCCAACACGGCGACCGCTTTGGACGGTGAGGGTACCACCAGCCGGGTAACTACGTTGACCGATACGCTGAGCGCTCGCGTCACGCATGTGCTCCCTAACGGCTATCTGGTGGTGGAGGGAACCAAGAACCTCGTGGTCAACTCGGAGCACCAGACAGTGAAGGTACGAGGCGTTATTCGGCCCACCGATTTGAGTCCCGGAAACTTCATCAGCTCCAGCCAGATCGCGCAAGTGGAGATCAAGATCGATGGCAAAGGCGTAGTCAACGATGCCGTGCGGCGCCCGAATTTCATCTACCGCTTTCTGCTCGGACTGCTGCCCTTCTGAGATCGCCCATGAAAAGAGCACTCCTTCTACTTTTCCTATCCGGCTTTCCGGCGCTTTCGTCCGCGGACGCCGCCACGCGGCTCAAAGAGCTGATTTCTCTGGAAGGAGTGCGCGACAATCAACTCCTGGGTTATGGGCTGGTAGTCGGTCTGGCTGGCACGGGGGACCGCCAGCAGACCCTCTTTCCCGCGCAAAGCTTAACGAACCTGCTGGAACGTATGGGGCTGACGGTCTCACCCACGACGATTCAAGTTAAGAATACGGCCGCGGTGATGGTGACCGCCACTCTTCCCCCGTTTATCGAGCCGGGTGCGCGTATCGATGTGACCATTGCCGCGGTGGGTGATGCGCCTAGTCTGCAAGGCGGAGTGCTTCTCATGACCGGACTCAAGGGTCCGGACGGGCAGGTCTACGCCGTTGCCCAAGGCCCCACCGTGCTCGGTGGATTTGTCGCGGGAGGGGGCACCAACGTCCGCGTCGTCAACCATCCGACGGTCGCCCGCATTCCGAATGGCGCAATCGTAGAGCGGGCCGCGCCATCCCGCAATCTGGGAGATCTCTTGCGCCTGCAGTTGCGGCGCGCCGACTTCACCACCGCGGCCCGGGTCGTGGAAGTCTTGAATAAACGCTTCGGCTCCATCGCCCAAGCCGAAAACGCGGCTCTTATCAGCGTCAGACTGCCCGCCAATTACCGCCAGAACACCACTGGATTTGTGGCGGATATGGAGCAGTTAACGGTTGAGACGGATCGCGGCGCCCAGATTGTCGTCAACGAGCGCACCGGCACAATCATCATGGGTAAGGACGTACAGATTGCCCCGGTAGCCATGATGCAAGGCAGTCTCACAGTAGAGATTCAGACGCGCCTCGCGGTCAGCCAGCCGAATCCACTCAGCTCCGGAACCACTCAGGTCGTGCCCGAGACCAGCGTCGATGTAAAGCAGGAGCAGACCCGTAATGTGCTTCTCAAAAATGGAGCAACGGTCGAAGAGCTGGTGCGCGCGCTCACGGCCATCGGGTCCACGCCCCGCGATATTATCTCGATCCTCCAAAACCTCAAGGATGCCGGCGCATTGGACGCCGAGCTGAAGGTGATCTGAAAAATGCCAACAACCAATTCCATCAGTGCGGGAATGCCGGCAGACCTTTCAGCCGCCCGCCCCAAGGACGAACCAGCCAAGATCAAGGCTGCCGCCACGCAGTTCGAAGCTCTGCTCATTGGGCAGATGCTCAAGTCGATGCACGACTCCGAAGGAGGATGGTTGGGCACGGGAGACGACGAGTCCGCCTCTTCCGCCATGGAATACGGCCAGGAGATCTTCGCGCAGGCGTTGTCCAACAACGGCGGACTGGGGCTCGCCTCAATGGTTGTGCGAGGTCTGCAAAAACCGCCGGAGCCTTAATCAGGCGGTCCAGCTATGGTCGACGAATGCGGAGTTGACATCGGGCAAGAACCGGCCGTCGCCGAAACCCGGCGGCAGGCCGCCCGCCGGAACCGCCGCATCGTTGGCGGGCACCGCCGCCGGGCTTTGACCGATCGCCTGCCACGCTCCACCCAACGTTTGCATCAGCGACTCCACTTCCGCCAGCGGGCCGTCTGCCTGCTTCAGGTTGGCCACGGTCAACCTGGTTCGCATGTATCGGTAAAGAGCCGCCAGGTTTTGGCTGATCGAACCACCGGCCTGCATGTCGAGAGATCCCTCCAATTCACCCAGAATACCAATGGTTCGGGAGATCGCCTTGGAGCGCTCTACGATATCGCCGGCGGCCAGAGCGCCGCGAGCCTCCCGCACGAACTTGATGCCGTGTTCATACAGAATCCGAATCAACTCGACGGGGTCGGCCGACAAAATCCGGTTCTCCAGGTATTGTTCTGGCATGCTGGCTATTCGTCCTTCGTTTTCAATTCCGCTTGCAGTTCAGCGACCAGGCGCAAGACCGATTCCGGCGGGATCTGGTCTACGACATCGCCCGTCTGGCGTTCCAGGATCTGGATCACCAGCTTGCCCGTCTTAGAGTCGCGCCTGTACATAAGTTCCCGATCCTGCCCCAGCCATTCCGCCTGGTTCAGCCATTGGACGGCCGCGATCGCCTGCCGATCGTTGAGCAGCCAATCCTGTGAGCCCGTTTGCGATGTGACTGGAGCGCTCATATCCACTCGGTTGGCTGGCCCGATTTCCATAGCGGCACTCCATTTCGATAGTTACGCGCGGGTCCTTGCCCGCAAGCTCTCAATCCATCACATCGGCGCCGTAGGCGCTAATTTCGAGCGATTCTCCTATGAAAATGACAACTGGAACAATAGTAGATACAGTTCTGGCCCTGCTCGCTTGTAGCTGCCTCGCCGGCGGTGGCACCGGGATGCAAGCGCAGACAACTCGACCGCCGGCGCAGCAGGCGGCGGGCGAGGATGCCGTGGCCCGGCAACAAGCTGCCCTAGCGCAGATGCAGGAGTCCATTGCCAAGCAGCGGGAGTCGGTGCAGAAACAGTTGGGCCAGAGCACCGACGCCTTCTTCATTCTCCTGCCCCCGGAGCGTATGCGAAGCGTTGCACACGACGGTGGGACAGCGGAATGCGCACCCCTACCTGACGGCGAGGTGCGGTCGCTGGCCAGCCAGGCGGCCACCCGAGAAAGCCTGGATGCGGAGATGCTTATCAACGTCATGCGGCAGGAATCCGGCTTTCGGCCCTGCGCTGTGTCGGAGAAAGGCGCCATCGGGTTGATGCAACTTATGCCTGCCACCGCCGAACAACTCGGGGTGAAAGACTCTTTTGATCCGCTGGAGAACGTGGACGCTGGCGCGCGATTCCTCCGGCAGCTATTGACGCGCTACAACGGCGACGTTCTCAAGGCGGTCAGCGCTTATAACGCCGGCCCGGCCCGGGTGGACGCCGTGGATGGAATCCCGCAAATCCCGGAGACCATCGATTACATCAAGCGCATCTTCTACCCGGACCTCGAGAAACAATAGCGCCCAGATTCACAGGAAAAGCAGCGCGCCGCCGCCGATAAGCTTTATGTGACGGCGCTATTGCAGCAGGCGGAGGAGATTCTGGACACTGCCAGTCGCGCCGGCATTGGGCCCGGCATGATGATCCTGATCGACCGCCAGGGTGGCATGCGCATGCTCGATCCGACCGGCTGGACGCTGGCAGCCCTTACCGCGGAGTTTGGTGCATCAGTTGTCTTTGAGGTCAAAAAAAGCCAGGGTACAACGTCTGTCGAAGGCTGGGCCGGGTGCGACCGTTGTCTCATAGAGCGGCAAACCGGCGCCCCGCTTTCGTACCTGCCCCTGACACCCCCAGTTTGTCACCCGATCAGATTGCACGCCGCTCCACTATCGATCGCGCAGTCGGCTGCACGCGACTCTGTGGTTTGAAAGAGCCACCGCCGCATTCGCACTGCTGTGCCTCGCGCATCGGTCCTTACCACCATCCCCTCGATCACGAGCATGACGGAACAGACGCCTTGCACTAGGAAGGGCCACATAATCTGAAGTTCTATGTTCGCCCCGTCTGGTGGAGGGCAGTCGCATTGAAACATCAGGCCGCCCGCCCCGAGTTCAATGGTGTGGCCAGCTCCCAGACGGGCCGCACGATACTGTCCGAACGAAAACAGCAAGGGCTGGTCAAAGCAATAGCGGAGGTCTAAGCGGCGTTCCAGGCGGCGCAAGGGTGGCTGCGGCATTTGTTCTAAGACCGATTATCGGCGGTCGTTCAGCTTGCCGCTAGTTCTAACCGTACTTATTCCGTTCTTGGTACTCCCCCCCACGCTGGAGCAGCGGCAGCGGAGGAACGGCGGGTAATACCACCCTTCCAACTCCCTGGCGATGCTCTCGGCGTGTTGCAGGAATTCCCCAGTTCGGCGGCTGGAACCTGGAGCAGCCTAACGATGCCTGCTAACAGGCTGAAAACGGGCTGGACGAACTTTGAGTGTAAGCCAATTAAGCTGCTGATACTATTGATGTTGTTAGGTAATGCCGCACATTCGGCATAGGCGGGATACTGCCTGGGCGTCGGTATCGAGCAGGCCGGGAAGAGGCGGTTATCCAGCCCCGCTTCCGCGATTCGCGTGTCCCAGCAGACTCGTGGGACCGGTTTTGGTGTCGTTGGGCGCCTGCTGCGACCCTCATACCGGCCTGTTTAGAGTCGTGCCTGCTGCGGCTACGCAGAGGATTTTCGGGGTGCCAGCGGCAACTGCCGTCCCGGACGCGCCGCTGGCGGTGCTGTTCGTGGGGGCGTATCGCGTTACGCCGGGCTCACCATCGGCTAATTAAGTCCCAGAGGCCGGGCGGGCCGTCTCCTGAATCTGTTGGCTGAGTTGGCTCTGCAGTTGGTTGATGGCTTGCGCAGCGGTTGGACTCAACGTCCCTCCATTGGCTTGCTCATCGGTTGCGATTTGCTGTTGGATTGTGCCGAGCTGCGAACCCAACTGCTGCGCTTGATCGCTGCTCAGGTTCCCGGCCTTTTCATTCAATACGATGCGACCCGCCTCCAGAGCTTCGCGGGTGGTGGCCTGAGGCACATACGGATCGGAGGGCGGAGCGGCGCCGTTGTGGGCGTCGCTGTAAATCGTCCCGCTCAACTGGTCTTGCAATTGCTTGATGGTCTGTGCATCGGTGGATGACAGCGTCCCGCCATCGGCCTGCCGATCCGCCGTAATCTGGCTCTGGATGGAAGATATCTCGCCGAAAAGTTGCTGTTGTTGGTTGCTCGTGAGATTGCCGGCCGCCACGTTCCCGGCGACACGGCCGGTCAGCGCAACCTCGCGCAACGCGGCCGGGCTGAGGTGCACGCTGTCCGCCGGCTCGCCGACGGTCTGCACGCTGTCGCTGGGCGCGGAGCCCGACGGAGAGCTCGCCATTTGCGACGCCGTCGGCGCGTACGATTCGTGTATTGTGCTCGTGTTAAGAGAAACTGGGCTCATAGTGTGATCTCCTTGCCGTTTCTATCGCCAGCCAGGAACGGATTCTTAGGCACCTTGACGCGGCATTTTAGCGTTCGCATCATAAACGGCACTCCGATCTGACCATTTCTGTTTGGGTACACGTACACGCTCGCATATCTGTTGTGTGCGGGTAAATACTACCTTTGGTTAATCCGCTTTTTCGGAAACTTTCCGCCTAATAGGCCCAAACACGAACGTCAATGATTACAGGGGTTCCGTGGGTGTCGTAGGATATTTATGCTTGCCACGCCGGCGCCGAACACGGGTGGTAGTGTCAGCTATGCCGCAATGTGAGGATTTGGACACACTAAGCCCGTTCCCCAGTGCTTTGCCGCGACCGCGCCGCGGAAAGCGCCGCCGGCATCTTGAGTCGGCCCTGGCGCACCGATTCCTTCGTGTCTGCGTACCGGTTAGGGCCGCTTTTTCGGAAACTTTCCACGTACTAGGCCCAAACACGAACGTCAATGATTACAGCGGTTCCGTGGGTGTCGTGCGCTGCTGTCAGGTAATCCAGCCGCAGCGGTTGTGCGACGGCCAGGCCAGCCGTACGGTCAGCATGCACGAAGGGTCGCGGCAGCGCACGATCGGCCCAAACAGGGGCCCCCGGCCGAGAGACACCGCGGGGGAATCCCTAGCCCCTCTTACAAAAGCGTCAACGGATCCACATCGATCACGAGCGCCGTCGCGCTCCACTTGCTCTCCCGCGCAAACGTCTGCGCCCGCCGCAACAACTCATTGAGCGCCGTGCGGCTGGCGGCCTTGATCAGGAACTGATACCGGTATTCGTTCTTCAGCCGCGGCACCGCCGCCTCGGCTGGCCCGAGGATCTTGATCTTCTCCGGCGCCGGCGTCAGAAAATGACCGAGTTCCGTGCTCAGCCGCATGGCCTGCTCCTGCTGCTCGCTGCGTACCAGGATATTGGCCATGGCGCTGAACGGCGGGTAGTGCATCATACGGCGGAACTGCAGCTCCTTCTCATAGAAAGTCTGGTAATCCTGTGCCGCGGCCATCCGGATGGCATAGTGGTCGGGGTTGATGGTCTGAATCAGGACGATGCCGGGCAGGTTGCCGCGGCCCGCCCGTCCGGCGACTTGCGTCAGCAGTTGGAACGTGCGTTCGGCGGCGTGGAACTCCGGCAGCCCACGCCCGACATCGCCCGAGACCACGCCCACCAGCGTGACGTTGGGAATATCGTGGCCCTTGGCGATCATCTGCGTGCCTACCAGAATGTCGTAGGACGCCTCGCGAAAGCCTTGCAGGATGGCTTCGTACTGGCGCTTGGCGGTGACCGTGTCGCGATCCCGGCGCGCGATCCGCGCTTTGGGCTCGTTTTGTTGAAGCCTCGCAAGATACTTTTCAGTCGCAGACGAGGGATGCCACTACATGATCCGCTCGACCGGACGCCGGGTTTTATGCAGGCTGCGGGTGATTCCGGCGACGGTCTTGCCGGGGCCTCACCTCCTGGCCGTACTTCACCATGACGAAATCGAACTCTCGCAGTGGAGCCTCCGGGTGCCATGCGTGCATCGCCTGCGCGATGTGCCGGGCGGACGTGATGACGGCGACTGCGATGCTCGGCTTTTGATAAATTCTTTTTGATAACAGCGTCGGTTGAGACAGCGGGCAGCGCGTTCTCAATCCAACCGAGGCGGCACATCAACCGCACCAGCCAGATATCCGGCTTCACACAGTTAAAGCCGATGTCCATCATGATATGGAGTGCGGTGGTTTAGCCGACCAGTTTGGCGAGGCGTTTGTGCACTGTCCACAGAGTCTCGTCACCGGGTTCGGCGTAATGGTCGTCCAAGAGAGCCGTTAGCGGCTCCACGCCAGGCACCTCTGGTTCCTTGGAAACCCCGCTGGAGCAGCGGAGGAGCAGCGGAGAAAAAGGCATGGAATACCGCCTTCCCAAATGCGGCAATGTTTTCTTAAATCATAATCATTGCCAACCGCGCTGTGATGCCGAATTGGCCGCGCTCGCTAGTTCAGGAAAGAAGCGTTGGCACATCAGGAGACCCAACGGAAACCGCCTCTACCTGAACGCCTGGGGAGGCGAATCCGGCATTACGCCGCGCAGATTACACGTGTCGCTTCCAGCGCCATCGCCAGGAGTTGCGGACGCGAAAGTCCGTGCCTTTCCTCCGCTGGTCCTCCGCTGCTCCAGCGGTCTGCCTCGGGCTCTTTTTAATACAACGAGCAGCCAGGAGTCGCGGCAATTACTATCGGTCAGGGTTGCCTCCCGGACAAGCGGGTTATCTGGATGGAGCCTTATCGCTCCTTCGTATCTTTGCATTTCGCGGTTGTGACTGTGTCAGAGCAGTTTCAGACGCCGCCCATAAAGGCTGCTTCCTGGGGAAGTGGGAATCCTCGTTTTGGATTTTCACTTTTCCACGGCCGCATGGATCCGGCTCCGGCGGGCACGAGGACCGCCCACCAAAGCAGAATCGCTCAGTCCTACTCTGCACGCGTTTGAGACACGGTTTTTCGAAAGGTCGATGTCAAGTTGCCTCGGATGGCGGGTTTCCTGCCTTTGGCATTTTTCTCGTCCTCGCGGCGGGTGCGCCGCGAATCGCCACGGCGTCAAGTTCATGACGCAAATCGCGGTAGTGTCAAGATTGCGTCGCTGGCAGTCCCCGGCTTTGCGCCCGCTTCCGCCTTGTGTTTCCATCGGGTACCTGTAAGAACTGTTCTGGCGCTCGATTTGCAAGAAAGCTGGTCGACGCACAAAAGCCCCGCAATGGCCGTGCGCCAGGGAGAACCGGAATGATCCAAGCGATGAACAACCAGAGCTTCGGGGCGATCGAAAGGCCGCAGGTCCAGACGGCAGCGGGGAGCGCCGATTTTGCGGAGTTATTTCAAGACGCCGCAAAAGCCAACATCCAGAAAATGGATCAGCCCACCCCTCTCGCCGCTTCCGCGTCCGACTCGGTAGATATAGCTTCCGCCGCGCAGGCCAGCTCCGAACCAGCGAGTACAGTTCCCGCCGCGCAGGCCACCTTAGGCGATCCGGATGTGCAGGGCTGGCTCAACACCTACTACGCGCAGATAGGGGATTCCACCGACGCCGCCATTTCCGATCAACCCGCCACGGGGGCGGGCAACAACTACCCGGACGGTAGCGTGTACGGTCCCGACGCCATTTATACACAGGCCCTGGACAACCAGATCGGCAATTCCTTTGCCGGCTTGACGGGGGCCA
>Ga0224555_1003812_pt1 | contig 14751 bp, 16 predicted proteins | sample 714S23034metaG_FD_180687 | JGI IMG/M metagenome (GOLD analysis project Ga0224555, IMG submission 180687) | Peat soil microbial communities from Stordalen Mire, Sweden - 717 S2 30-34 | ecosystem: Environmental > Terrestrial > Soil > Wetlands > Peat | place: Sweden: Norrbotten County, Stordalen...
ACCGTCTCCTGCAACATCGCGATGTGCGGCTCGATCGGTTCCGGATTAATTCCCGGAAATAGAGGATTCACTTCCTGCCGGATCGCAATATAAGCAATTCCGCGCTCGCGGAAAATTCCTGCAAGAACGCCCCGCCCGGAACCGTACATCGAATCGATGGCAAACTTAAACTTGGTTTTGCCGATCAAATCCATGTCGGCGAAGTTGCAGACGGCTGCAATGTAGGGCGTTTTGAGGTCCGCCTCCTCCACGCTTGCCCTTGCCCCTTGCGGCATGGCGCCGGCAGCCAATTCTTCTTCGATCCGCTTCATGATGGCGGGAGTCGCCGATCCACCAAACTTTCCTTTGAACTTCACCCCGTTCCAATTCCACGGGTTGTGACTGGAGGTGATCATCACTCCACCCGCCGCGCCGTTCTTCTTCACCGCAAAAGAAACCGCCGGCGTGGGAGTGTAATCGTTGGCCAGTTTCACCGGGATGCCCGCGGCCGCAATCACCTCGGCTGCAATCTGCGCCGCGCGTTGCGACGCGAATCGCGTGTCGTAGCCAACGAAGACGCCGCGCGACGCATCTTCGTATTTCAAAACATAGGAGGCGATTGCGCCCGCAACCCGGCGGACATTTTCGAAGGTGAAGTCGTCGGCAATGATGCCGCGCCATCCGTCGGTGCCAAACTTGATTTCTTGAGCCATAGAAAATCAGTGTCCAGTGATCGGTGGACAGTGGTCAGTAAAGTCCCGGTTTTGCTGGCCACTGACCACTGGACACCGGCCACTTTTCACACCAGCTTATATAGCTTTTTCTCGTCCAAATATTTCACGATTTTTCCCACGTCTTGCGCGTGTTGCCGGCTCGTGATCAGCAAAGCATCCGGGGTTTCGACGATCACCAGATCGTTAACCCCGACGGCCGCTACAAACTTGCCCGGAGCATGAATGTAATTCCCGCCGGCATTCAGAACAAATAAACCTGAGCCATGGATGAGATTGCCGTCCACCGGATTACTCTTCGCGGTGTGATGCTCGTGCAGCGCCGTCCACGATCCCAAATCGTTCCAACCGAAATCCGCGGGCAGGCAAAAAATGTTTCCCGCCTGCTCGCCCTTCGCCGAACGCGGCTCCAGCAGGGCATAATCTACGCTGATGTTCTCGCACTTCGGATAAAGTTTGCCCAAGGTCGCAGCAAACTTGCGCGTGCCAAAAGCTGCGGCGATTTCTTCCAGCAGGGAAGCGGTCTTGGGCAGATGTTCGCGCAGCGCATTCGCCAGCGTGCGCGCGCTCCACAGAAACATTCCGCTGTTCCAAAAATAATTTCCCGCGGCGACAAAGGCGGCAGCCTTCTCCGCATCGGGCTTCTCGGTGAAACGCCGCACCCGCAGCGCATCTCCATCGAATGCCCCGCCGGCTTCGATGTATCCATAACCAGTTTCGGCGCGATTCGGCCGAATGCCGAGGACCACAATGTTTTCGCCCGCAGCTGCAATCTCGGCGCCGCGTTGAATCGTCGCCCGATAACCCTTCTCATCGCCAATCACATGGTCCGAGGGGAACATTCCAAGAATCGCGTTCGGAGTTTCGCGCAGCAACAAAAACGCCGCCAAGCCGATGGCAGGCGCGGTATTGCGCCCCACAGGTTCGGCGAGCACCTGCGCTTTCGGCAATTTTGGAAGCTGCTTGAGAATCGCGGGTCGAAGATCGCCGTTGGTGATGACCCAGAACTTGCTCAATGGAGCCAACGGCAGCAGCCGCGCTTCCGTCTGCTGGATCATGGTCTGCTTGCCGTCGAGTGCCAGCAACTGCTTGGCCCGCTTCTTTCGGCTCAACGGCCAGAAGCGCGTCCCCCGGCCTCCGGCAACGATTACAGGATAGAAATTTGAGTTCTTAGCCAAGGTCTTTCGTCTTTCACGCATTCCAATTCCTACATTCGCGTTTCTGGCTCGGGCAAAACCGCGCCCGGCACGCGCGATCGTAGAAACTCAATCGTCCACTGCGGTCGCACTGTGAACTTCCCAATCGACGCCGGAACCACCACCGCATCACCTTTCGCGAAAGTCACCGCTTCCGCTCCCGCCGCTTCCACTATGCCACACCCTTCCAGAGCGACCAGGATTTGCGCCGAGCTCTTGCCGGATTCGTCACGCGTGTCGAGTTCCTGCGCATCCTTCATCTCAAACATATCGACCACAAAATAAGGAGCGGCCACCAGCGGCGCTTTTCGATTGTCGCTGCCCGCAACCTGCGCGGGCGCAGGTCGCACCACTTTGCCCGACCCAACTTTTGTCTTCACCGCGGCTAAACCGTCCTTCAGGTGCAGTTCGCGTGGCCGGCCGTAGTCATATAAACGGTACGTGGTATCCGATTGCTGCTGCGTCTCCACGATCACCGAGCCCGGCCCCAACGTGTGCACCGTTCCGCCCGCCACATAGATCATGTCGCCGGTATACACATTGAGCCAGTTCAGCGATTCTTCGGCGCGCTTTTCGTGGATCGCCTCCTCTAACTGTGCCACGGTCACTCCCGGCTTCAATCCTAAAGCAATCTTCGCGCCCGGCTTCGCGTGCGCCACATACCAGCACTCCGTCTTGCCCCAAGGCTGGCCCACGCGCAGGGCCTGCTCATCATCTGGATGCACCTGCACCGAGAGATGTTCGTGCGGAAAAAGAAATTTCAACAATAAAGGAAATCGGCGCGGATCGCGAGCCGCATCGCCCACCAGTTCCCGCCGATAAGTCTCGCTGACCTTGGCCAGTGTCTGCCCGGCCAGCGGCCCATTCGCGATCGCGCACTCGTCACCCGTGAGCCACGCCTCTCCGATCTTTTCTTCAAAAGGACGATTGGGATAAATCGGCGATAGGTCAAGCGCGCCCCAAGGCCGAGGATCAAATCGAGGAAGCATTAAGAGTGGATATAAATTTGCCATGAAATGATCGGGATGATCACATGCATTCCCGATAATAATAAATGTCATCCCGAGCGCAGCGAGGGATCTTGGTTTCTGCCCGCGTCGCCATTGCTGCCGTACAGGCGAGAACCGAAATCCCTCGCTGCGCTCGGGATAACAGCGTGTTTTAGTGCATGCCAGATCTGAAAATGGTTTACAGTCCCTCGAAAAATTTCCGCATCCGTTCCAACCCGCGATCTAACTCCGCTTTCGAAGTTGCATACGATACCCGGATGTGATCGCCAGTGCCGAATCCTTCTCCCGGCACGGTGGCCACGTGCGCTTCCCGCAATAGCCTCCCTGCCACGTCGGACGCCGACTTCACGCCGCCGCGCCCCAGAAACGCCGAGACATTCGGATAGGCGTAGAACGCGCCTTCCGGCAGCGTGCAAGTCACGCCCGGAATCGATCGCAGACCCTTCACTACATGATCGCGCAGCCCAATATATTCGCGACGCATCTGTTCGACACATTCCTGCGGCCCCTTCAGCGCCGCTACCGCGGCCTTCTGCACAATCGATGTCGGATTCGAAGTTGACTGGCTTTGCAACTTCGACATCGCGCTCACCACTGCCGCGGGACCGAGCGCGTAACCCAGCCGCCATCCGGTCATGGCATAAGTTTTCGAGAGCGATCCCAGCACTACGATGCGTTCCTTGAACTCTCGCAACGATCCCACCGAAAAATTCTTGCCCGTGTAATTCAGATACACGTAACACTCGTCGGAGAGGACCCAGATTCCCCGCTCGCTCGCCACCCGCACAACTTCAGTCAGATCCTCCGCGCTCATCACCGCTCCGGAGGGATTCGATGGCGAATTCAGAATGATGACCTTCGTCCGCGGCGTGATCAAACTCGCCACCATCTCCGCCGTAACCCGAAAGCCTTGGGACTCATCCGATTGCAGCAGCACGCACTCGCCGCCGGCGTAGCGCACGATGTCCTTGAAAGAAACCCAGTAGGGAACCGGCAGAATCACTTCGTCGCCATGATCGACCAGCACCTGAATTGCATTGAACAGCGCATTCTTTCCGCCTGTCGAGGCAATCACTTCCTCGCGCCGGTAATCGGAATCGAAATCGACCGCATGCCGATGCACAATCGCGTCGCGCAACTCAGGCGTTCCGGGTACGGCGGTGTACTTGGTGAAATTGCTTTGGATGGCGCCGATGGCCGCGTCCTTGATGTGCTGCGGCGTGGAAAAATGCGGCTCGCCCGCGCCAAAATCGACCACGTCGATGCCCTGCGCGCGCAACTTGTCGGCCTCCGCCACCACCGCCATCGTAGCCGAGGGTTGAATGCGGTTGATTCGGTCGGTGAGTTTTACCGCTTCGCTGATTGCCGTGGTCATGACTTCTTTTTCCTTTTCTTTTCCGGTTTTTCTTTCTCTCTCTCGACTTGACCCAGCGCTTCGAGCAACCGCTCATCCCGCAACTTGTAAGCCGGATCGAGCTTTTCGCGCAGCCTTTGTTCGACGATCTCCGGAACCAGTCCCCGCACCGGTCCGCCGGCTTGCGCGACCTCCCGCACCAATCGCGAACTCACGTAAGAATATTTATCCGCGGGCATCATGAATACAGTCTCGAGCGTAGGCTCAAGCTTGCGATTCATCAGCGCCATCTGCAGTTCATATTCGTAGTCGCTGATGGCGCGTATGCCGCGCAGAATGCAAGTCGCGTTCCGGGATTTCGCATACTCGACCATCAGCCCGTCAAACGTGTCGATACGGACATTCGCCAAGTGCGCCGTAAGTTCGCGCAGCATCTCCAGCCGCTCGGCCACGCTGAACATGGGAGTCTTCTCCATGTTCCGCAAAATCGCGACCCCCAAGTGCTCGAAAATCTTGGACCCTCTCTCGATGAGGTCGAGGTGCCCGTTGGTAGTCGGGTCAAACGATCCAGGATAGATAGCTAGGCCCTTATGCAATCGTCCTCACAGAAACTGGCAGTTGAATAGAGATTCTATGCGGGCGGGAGTGTGAATGGCAATTGCGGAATTCCCCTTCGCGCGTGTCGGCCTGAAGGACTTGTCATCCCGAGCGAAGCGAGGGATCTTGGTTTCTGCGTCCGGCGGACCTGACTTGTCAGTCTACGCGATTTTCGGCGTAAATCGAAACGTTTGCGGCTGATCCCACTCACGCGACAGATCGTCCCATCTTGGATTCGTCGATTCCACAAGCGCCAGCCGTTTAGCGCGACTCCAAGCCTTAATTTGCTTCTCGCGTTCAATCGCGTTACGAACATCTTCGAAGCCTTCTAAGTACACCAGCCGCGTCATGTTGTACTTGGCTGCAAAGCCGGCCGCCAGTTTCAGCTTGTGTTCACGAACTCTCCGGCGAATGCTATTCGTCATACCCGTGTAAATCCTTTTCGAGGCATTAGCCATGATGTAGACGAAGTATCGTCGCTCTCCTTCGGGCATATCCTGTCTCCGCTAGGAGTGTCGTTCCCCACTAAAAATTTGTCATCCCGAGCGAAGCGAGGGACCTTGGTTTTTGCCTGAAGCGCAACTCAGTTCCGCCGCAAGCAAACACCAAGGTCCCTCGCTTCGCTCGGGATGACAATCCCGTTAGCTGCGGCTCCCGTCCCGATTGCTACCGTTTTCCCGCCGCCACCTTGCCCATCTCAGGAGCCGGGTCCATTGTGCGGGGCGGCGGAGGCGGAGGAACGGACTGCAGACGTGCGCCGATCGACTTGACGCCTTGGGACGTGTCGAGATCTTTCGGAACCTCTACCGGCTTCGAGGGCGAATCCTTCGCAATCAGTCCCAGCGCTTTGCGCACTTCGGTGTCGAGCTTGGCCATGGTGTCTTTGTTGTCTTTCAGGAACTGGCGTGCATTCTCGCGGCCCTGGCCGATGCGCTCGCCCTTATAGCTGAACCACGATCCGGACTTCTCCAAAATATTATTGTTCACCGCGATATCGAGCAGATCGCCTTCGCGCGAAATTCCTTCGCCATACAGGATGTCGAACTCGGCCTCGCGGAATGGCGCGGCCACTTTGTTCTTCACCACTTTGACCCGGGTGCGCGAGCCGGTGACCACGTCTCCATCTTTAATCGCCGCAATGCGCCGAATATCCACGCGAACCGACGAATAAAACTTCAGCGCCCGCCCGCCCGTTGTCGTCTCGGGATTGCCAAACATCACGCCAATCTTTTCGCGGATTTGATTAATAAAAATCAGACAGGTGCGCGACTTTGAAACCGTTCCTGTCAGCTTCCGCAGTGCCTGCGACATCAGCCGCGCCTGCAATCCCATGTGGCTGTCGCCCATCTCGCCATCGAGTTCCGCCTTAGGCACCAGCGCCGCCACCGAATCGACCACGAGCACGTCGATGGCATTCGACCGCACCAGGGCCTCGGTGATCTCAAGCGCCTGCTCGCCATAATCCGGTTGCGAAACCAGCAGATTATCGACATCGACTCCCAATTTTTTGGCATAAGCCGGATCGAGCGCATGCTCGGCATCGACAAACGCCGCCATGCCGCCGGTCTTCTGCGCTTCGGCAATCACCTGCAACGTAATGGTGGTCTTGCCGGAAGATTCCGGCCCAAACACTTCCACCACGCGCCCCCGCGGAAATCCACCCACGCCCAGCGCTGCGTCAAACGAGATCGAGCCAGTGGGGATGACCGCGATGGGGACGATCGCCTCCTTCGACCCCAACCGCATGATCGACCCTTTGCCGAACTGCTTTTCAATCTGCGCAAACGCTAACTCGATTGCTTTGCCCCGTTCATCCGCCATGGAGTGGCTCCTTAGAAATGTGCAGAAACTTATCTGGCCGGATTATACATATAGACCGAAGCGAATAAAAGGCGAATCTAGATAATAAACTGTGGATAAGGTTCCGAAATGGGCACGGACTGTGTGGCGCGGGCACTCTTGCCCGCGAAATCTATCCAGGAAGGGGGACGAGGTGCGCTGCAATCCAGTCGTGAATCAACTGGAAGCGGAACTTGCCTTGCTCCATCGCTTTGATCATGAACTCGTAGGCGGCCTTGCTGCCGACATCTAAATCGAAGCCGTTCACCAGCAGAAACGTGTGCATTGCTGCAAACCCCCCGCGTTTATTGCCGTCAATAAAAGCGTGATTATTGACCAGCGACTCCAGCAGGGCGGCCGCCTCTTCGCTGATGTCGTTGTAGTAACCAGTCTGTGGCCGGAAAACCGCGGCCTCCAGTGCGCCCTGATCGCGCAGGCCGTGCGCGCCTCCGTATTCCTCAATCTGATTGTGCTGGATGGCCAGGACTTCAGCCACGGTCAGGTAGACGCGTTCGGCCATTTACTTGGCCAGTTTCTTGTACAGCTCGCGATACTTTTCATTGGAGCGGCGATAGGCAGCCATGACCTCCGGCCGCACCAAGCGCTGCGAAGGGACCACGTTGTGCAGGTAATGCTCCAGCGCCCGCTCCAGCACAAACCGCTGCGACTGCCCGTTCTCCTTGGCCACCGAGACGAGCTCCTGATAAAGCTTGGCATCAATTTCCGGAGCGATTTTGACGGTGCGCGGCATGTCGGACTCTTGGTCAGATTTTAGCGGTACGGACTGGCAGGATCAAGATAAATCTAGAGATTGCTACAGGATCAGCACGGAAGCCACTGGCCTAGAAACCTCGCACCGCAGCTGTGTTTTTTCTCCTGAGTGTGAAGCGCCCTGAAGACGCGCAAACGCTTAGCCGTATCGGCATCGGAAGCTCTACCGCTGCAGCAAGTCCACCGGCGCCGTTACATCGTGCACCCGGAAATATTTGGCCAGCGCCGGATACTTCCGCGCTACCGCCTCATACATCGCATACGCCACATTTCGATAAGAAACATGCCCTGCCGGCGTAGTCCGCAATTCGGAAATATAAACCACCTCGGCGAAATCCATCTTGAACAGTGCCCGCTTGCGATAGGCCAGCGGAATCGCGTACTGCGAATTCTCCTCCGCCTCCGGCGAAGCGCCAGCCGCCAGCTTCTCCACTGCGGCCTGGGTGCGCCGCATTGCCGCATCGAAGCGCCCACGCACTCCCGCGTCTTCCAGATCGAGCAGCATCTCGTATCCATGCTGCGTGGTGAACCCCTGCATCACCTGAATGCAGCGCCGGTGCCGGTGCATATCGCGGAAGCCGCCCGTATCCATCAGAATGTCGAAGCGAAACTGCTGCCCCGCGCGAAACGCCCGCGAAATTTCGTCATACTTGCCACGATGCCGCAACCCCAGGTCGATGATCTCCCGCCGGTACCTCTCGCCCATCACCTGCAGCGCCTGCCGCACCTGGCGGTAAGAATGATGGCAGTGTTCGTACAGCAAAGTGCTCGCGATCTCAACCTCAAGCGGTTCGTCGTCAAGCAAATCCACATCCGACTTCGAGGGCGCGACCGGTTCGCTCTTCATCAACTCCCGCGCCGCCTGCCGCAAATCGCGCCGCGTCGCCATTTCATATTCATTGGGATCGGCATACTTCACCAATGTCGGCGCGACTCGAACCTCATGCAATAACTCTTGCTCCGCTCGCGCGCCCAACTCCGGATTCACCTTGCGAATCTCATCCACCAGATTTCGCAATGACTCCGCATTCACGTTGTAAGCCGCCGTAGTCGCGGCTTTCTTCAACGATTCGCCCAGCGCCCGCACTTCCTTGTGAGTGTGAGAAAGAAGATGCGCGACCTGCGTTTCCAGCGTTCGCGCGTTCACAATCTCGCCCAGCGAAGTGTTCGTAGCCAGCGGCAGCAAATATCGCGTGATGTCAAACGCCCGCGCCTTCAGCGTGCGCTCGTACGTATCCTGCCTCATGTCGGCAGGCTTCGGAGTGATGTTGATCAAATGCTGCGTCATGTGCGCCGAAAGCGCTTCATATTCGGCGAAAAGAAAATCTAAAGTCTCGCGGTACAGCTTGCGTGACCCATCGTCGGGCCCGAAATCTGGAACAAAATACCCGCTCTTCTTGAAATCCTGGTAGCGCGTCGAACGCTCCTGCCCATCCCATCGCTGCTCGTCGGCCAGTTCAATCGCGGCCAGAATCGAGAGTCTTTCGATCGCCAACGCAATATGCGCCAGGTCCGCAATCGAACGATGTCCATACTGAAAGTAAAAAGTGTTGAGAAACTTTTCCGCCTTTTGCGAACTGATTTCGCGCAGCGACTCCTTCATCGACAGCGCTGACCGCGAATATTTCGCCATGGCGTAAGCCTGAATCTCCGGCTCCACGCCATACACAGCAAACACCTCGGTCGATGGCGCAGCGGGGACGGCGCGGGCGCCCCCGCCCGCATTTTCAGCCGTTTCCTCGGCATGAGCCGATGCTCTCTGGGGCGACCGGTGCCCGGAAGCGGCGGAAGCCGAATCACAAGTCTTGTGGTTGGAGGTCTCGGGCGTGGCGATCGCATCATTGGTCAAAGCTTGAGTCATGGGAGTGCTTCGAATGTTAATTGGCTGACGCCTAATCCGCAACGTAACAAAAACGACAACTGGTCGTGTAGCGCAGCCGTCTCCTCGACTTCGGCTCAGGACGGGCTCCGGCGGCTGTGGTGTGGGCGTCTCGCCCGCACTTGTATCCAGGATTTGAAACGCGACAGGTATAATTCCACGTTCCGAGACACCGAACATTCGTAAGCCATTAAGCTGCAGAAATCAGGAGAGCAAGATCATGTCTCTTTCAGGTCGCATAGCCTTCGTAACCGGCGCCTCGCAAGGTATTGGCCGAGGTTGTGCACTCAAGCTAGCGGCCAACGGCGCAACGGTCGCCGCCGCAGCCCGCAATCAGGAAAAGCTGAACGAACTGGTGAACGAAATCACCGCCGCCGGAGGCACAGCCGCAGCCTTCGCTCTCGACGTCACCGATGAAGACCAGGTCAAGACGACCATCAAGGCCGTCATCGCCCAGTTCGGCAAAATCGATATCCTGGTCAACAATGCCGGCATCACCCGCGACCAGCTTGTCATGCGCATGAAGCGCGCCGATTGGGACGCCGTGTTGCAAACCAATCTTACCTCCGCCTACCTCTGTACCCAGGCCGTCGCCACCACCATGCTCAAACAGCGCTGGGGACGCATCATCAACATCGCCAGCGTCTTCGGACAGATGGGTCAGGCCGGGCAAGCCAACTACTCCGCCTCGAAAGCCGGGCTGATCGGTCTCACCATGGCCATTGCCCGCGAACTCGGCTCGCGCAACATAACTTGCAACGCCGTCGCCCCCGGCTTCATCGAAACCGCCATGACCGAAGTCCTGGGCGACGAGTTCAAGCAGAACGCGGCCAAGCAGATTCCGCTGGGTCGCGTAGGCTCGGTCGACGACGTAGCGAACGCCGTAGCCTTTCTAGCGTCGGATGAGGCTTCCTACATCACCGGCCACGTGTTGGCCGTGAACGGCGGCATGTTGATGGGGTAAGAAAATTCGACCGCCGAACACGCAGAGAGCGCAGAGGAAATAATGAAGACCGATTCGGCCAAGGAGCTAAAGCCTGAGATTCCCTCGGCGTTCTCTGCGTCCTCGGCGGTAAAGAGCCTTTCGATCTTTAAAGCCGAATCGCCCGCGCAGATCGCGCAGGCCCGCGAACTATTCCTCGAGTACGCCCAATCCTTGGGCTTCAGCCTCTGCTTCCAAAATTTCGACAAAGAATTAGCCGGACTTCCCGGCCACTACGCCCCGCCGCAAGGCCGCCTGCTGCTGACGGAATACGAAAGGGATCTGGCAGGCTGCGTTGCGCTTCACCAACTCGATGCCGAAATCTGCGAGATGAAACGACTGTACCTGCGTCCCAAGTTTCGCGGCCACGGCTTCGGACGCGCCCTCGCCGGCCGTATCATCGCCGAGGCCCGCCACGTCGGCTATCACCGCATGCGCCTTGACACCGTCGAGCCCATGATGAAAGATGCAGTGGCCATGTATCGCAATCTGGGATTTCAAGAAATCGCGCCGTATTGCAACAACCCAATGGCCGGCGCACTATATATGGAATTGAAATTGTGAATCAATCATTTTGAATCGATGTGCCGGAGAGAGTGACCATGAAGAAAATCCGCCTGCTGATCTTCATCGTGATCGTGCTGTTCGTCTCGCCTGGTTTTGCCGCCGAATCCAAATCCGTCTCCTACCAAAGCGGCGATGAAACCGTCCAAGCCCTACTCTACACTCCCTCCGGCAAGGGCCCATTTCCCGCCATCATCGTCATCCACGAATGGTGGGGACTGAATGACTGGGTCAAAGACGAAGCCTCGAAGCTAGCGGACCAGGGCTACGAAGCGCTCGCCATCGATCTCTACCGTGGCAAAGTTGCCACCACGCCGGAGATGGCCCACGAGATCATGCGCGGAGTTCCGGAAGACCGCGCCAAGCGCGATCTCCACGCCGCTTTTGTGTTTCTAGAATCTCAGCCCAACGTAAAGAAAGACCGCATTGGCGCCATCGGTTGGTGCATGGGCGGCGGCTACTCGCTCGATGTGGCGCTGCAGGAACCAACCCTCGCCGCCGACGTCATCAACTACGGCCATCTCGCCACCGACTCCGAAGCGCTCAAGAAAATCAACGCGCCCATTCTCGGACTCTTCGGCGCGAAGGATCAAGGCATCGCTCCCGATGACGTGCACAAGTTCGAAGCCACCATGAAACAACTCGGCAAGAAGATCGACGTCAAAATTTACGACGACGCCGGCCACGCTTTCGAAAATCCCAACAACCAAGCCGGATACCGTCCCGAAGACGCCGCCGACGCCTGGAAGCGTACCGTGAGCTTTCTGGCGGATACATTGAAGAAATGATTGCCCTTTGTCATTCGCAATCACTTGTCATCCCGAGCGAAGCCCGAGCTTGCCCTGAGCGAAGTCGAAGGCGATCTTGGTTTCCGCCTGCAGAAACAATGCGCCGGTTAGCTTTTACACCGTCTAACCATCGCCAGAAAATATTCTTGTCAAGCCCGAATTCTTAAGCACCGTCAACAGGGCACTAATTTCCACTTGCCAGAAATTGTACTTCTGGTTACCATGACGCATCCTGCCATGCTCCCTACGATCAACATCGGCGAGACCATTCGAAACTACCGGCTGCAGAAAGGTATGTCTCAGGGAGACATCGAAAAGCGGACCGGCCTGCTGCGCTGCTACCTGTCGCGGGTGGAAAACGGCCATACCATTCCGTCGCTCGATACGCTTTCGAAGATTGCCGGAGCGATGGAAATCGCCCTCTCGCAATTCTTCTCCGAATCCGGCCATAGCAACGGCTCGAAAGGATTGCCGCAGCTTTCCGACGATGAGGTCCGTTTCCTGAGCCAGGTCCGCCGCTATGCCTCCAATCTCAACGACAGCGACCGCAAGCTGGTCCTCGCCATGGTCAAGAAAATGGCCGCCAATTCCAGCAAGTAAGCGCTCAGACCTCAGACTGCCGACCTTGGCCCTTAGACCCTCGCCTCGATAAAGCTCCCCAGTGACTGTCATCCCGAACGGACTCCAGAGACTGTCATCCCGAACGGAGTGAGGGACCTTGGTTTTTTCTGCGCCTCAACAACTCCAAATCGCAGCCACAAACGCCTCGATAATTCAGAAGTCGACGCCTAAGGTCCAGTGCCCGAGGTCCGACGCCCCCACGTCCGACGCCGACCCTTACTTTCGTCCCAACCCTTCCGTGCCCGCCAGGTACCTCCCTGCCGCGCGCTCTCATCACTACACTACTAGCTGGGAGACCGCTGCGTGACCACCGACGAAGAACTCAACCTGCTCGAAACCCAGCTGCGCCGGCTGAAGATCGAGTACGAATGTTTTTTCAATAATCCGACAAAGCGGCCGCCCACCGACATTGAGTGGAAAGTGCTCTCCCTGCTGCGCAAATTTTCCGACGGCGGACGCATGAACTTCTCCCAGCGCTTCCGCTATAACGAAATGGCCCAGCGCTATGCCATCTACAGCGATCTCTGGCGCAAGAAAACCCGCGTTCGCGAAGAAGGCTACCGCCGTCCGCAGGACGCGCTGCTCGCCGTGGCCGGCATTCGCTCCGAAGGCGATGCCATGCCCCAGCACAATCCCGTCTACGGTGTTAGTAAGGTCGCCGCAACCGCAGCCGCCCCCGCCGCTTCGATCACTGCGCAGCCCATCACCTTGCACAATGTGGATCAGTCCGAGAGCGCAGAAGTGGAACGCCTCTACAACGAACTCGTCGCCGCCAAAAAGAAAGCCGGAGAAACCGTCTCCGGCAGCCTCGATTCCTTCTCCACTTTCGTCCAGAAAAAGACCGAACAGATCCGCAAACAATACCACTGCCAGGACGTAGAATTCGCCGTCGAAATCACCGACGGGCACGTCAAGCTAAAGGCCAAGGCAAAGGGGTAGGCTTACGAGCGAAAGGCAGCTACCCCTGTGGACCGCATATGTCCAGACAGCCAATGAACAGAGTTGCGACGATGGGGTCGCGGAAGTATGATTGCTGCCCATCAGTCTTATGTCAGACAAATTCTTCCTAGTTCCAACAATTGTTGCGGCGGAGAAGTACATCGACATCAGCCGCGACGAGATTGAACGTGTGCTGAGCGAGGAGAATAGCGAGTTCGACTATGATTGGGAAGAGACTGTTATCGACGACCTCAACAACGAGCACGTCGTAACGTTGAAACTGAACATAAACTGCAAGGCGCAACTCATGATTAGCTGGTCGATTGCGCTCAAGTTGCATCAGATCAGGATAGATGGCATCGACTGGCATAGTGAGTACCGCGATCCAGAGGGCGCGACACAGCAAGGATGGCACAGGCACAGGTTCGACCAGCGAAAGCAGAGGGCCGATTCCCAACGCTGGCCCACGGGGGCCCTCGAAGGGGCATCTAACAGAACGACTTTCCTAATCATGACATTGAGCGAAATGAACATATCGCTAAGCGGGGTTGATCATGGAAACTACGAACTGTTCTCAGATTAGAGAAGCGTTAATCCGCCGACTGAGTGATCAGATTGTTATCTCGACTGTGATGGATCAGTGTGTCTTCTCGCTGCCAATAAGAGGCCTCGATGAGAGACCGACCGATGTTTTTGTTGAGAAACAGCTGGGACAGTCGTTCCGGGTACACGATGCCGGCATTACTACGTCACACCTTTTTGCTCAGGGCATTCACATCACGGAGCACAAGGCAAGCATGCTTGAGGAGGTTGCGAAACGACTCGGCGTCAGCTACCTGGCAGGTACGTTCGAAGTATCGTGTAAAGAATCGGAGATCCAAGACGCCATCCTTGCCATCGGTCAGTGTTCGGCCATGGCCACGGTCGAATCGGCATCCCATAAGCCCGTGATTGAGGAAGACCCTATCAAGACGAGAGTCGATCGTTCGCTGACGCAATGGAAGCCAGCGTACGTAAGGGAAATCAGGCGACGTGTCCCCGTAAAGGGACGGAAGGCAAGACACAGCTTCGATTTCGTCAGTTTCCCCCAGGATGCGGATCGTACCAATACAGTTGCGATACAAGTGCTTGCCCCATCGCACAGCCCCCAGGCGCAGGCAGAGCGATACGGATTCCTCGTTCTCGACACAGAGCAACTCGCTCCCTACGAGAGTTGGAGACGCTTCGCGATTGTGACAAAAGTCGAAGAATGGGGAGACAGGCCGTTACAACTTGTCCAGGATCTTTCTCAGGAAACGGTTAAGTTGCTCAGCGGCGAAGAGAAGAATATAGAGACGATGCTGCCACAGATCATGGAAAATCTGTCGAAGGCTGCATAGCCGTTCTTGTACACCCGTAACCCCAAGTCAACGCCGGATCGGTCGTCCTCCTCGCAACGGTTGCCTCCCTTTGCTGATAGAATCTTCGGTCGCTCCGCGATAATTATTCCTATCCGAGGTCA
>Ga0224555_1003813_pt1 | contig 14747 bp, 10 predicted proteins | sample 714S23034metaG_FD_180687 | JGI IMG/M metagenome (GOLD analysis project Ga0224555, IMG submission 180687) | Peat soil microbial communities from Stordalen Mire, Sweden - 717 S2 30-34 | ecosystem: Environmental > Terrestrial > Soil > Wetlands > Peat | place: Sweden: Norrbotten County, Stordalen...
CAAATGCCTCGCCAGCGCCTCGTGATCCACCACAAACCCGCGGCTCAAATTAATCAGGCACGCTCCATCCTTCATTCCGCGGAGCTCGTCTTCGGCAAATAAATTCTGGTTCTGCGCCTTCCCATCGACATGCAAAGTGATCACGTCGGAAGTTTCCAGCAATTCGCGAAAGCTTACTGGGCGGGCATTTCCGCGCGCCAGCACATGCGCCACGTCATGGAATACCACCCGCATGCCCATCGCCTCGGCCAGATCCGACACCTGCGACCCGATCTTTCCGTAGCCCACAATCCCCAGCGTCAGCCCGCGTACTTCGTGCGCTCCCGCCGAAGATTTATTCCAAACCCCGCCATGCAGTAGCGTGCTTGCCTCAAACGTTCGCCGCAGCAGCAGGATGATCTCTCCCATCGCCAACTCGGCTACCGACCGGCTGTTGGAGTGCGGATCGTTAAACACCCCAATGCCGCGCTCGCTCGAAGCGGCGCGGTCGATCTTGTCCACGCCAATGCAGAACGCCCCCACCGACACCAGTTCCGGAGCCGCATCCAGCACCGCCGCCGTGATGTGCGTCTTTGAACGCACGCCCAGAATCGAAGTCCCGCGCACCTTCTCGATGAGCTCGCCCTCGTCAAGCGCCCCCTTAAGCGACTCCACCACAAACCCCGCTTCTTCAAACTGAGACGCCGCCACGCCGCTGATGTTCTCCAGCAATAAAACCTTCAAAGGTCCTCCCAAACACGGCTAGAAGTAAGCTTGAATTATAAAGACAATCCGCATAGCGCGAACATTCCTGGCCGCGCTCGTTGACGATGAGGACTGAACCCCTCCAAAATGTTACAAATATATGGGGTCGCCGGGACAACCGAACCCGCCCCGAATGAATCTTTCATCCGCGCCCCGTCATCCATAATGCTTTGGAGGAAATGAAAAATGCCGCATGAACTGCCCCCCCTGCCGTATGATTACACGGCGCTCGAACCCACCATCGACGAAAAGACGATGCATCTGCATCACGACATGCATCACGCCGCTTACGTCAAGAACCTGAACACGGCACTCGACAAGCATCCTGAGCTGCACAAGAAAACTGCGGAAGATCTCATCCGCGACCTGAGCGCTGTCCCCGAGGACATCCGCGGCGCCGTCCGCAACAATGGCGGCGGACACGTCAACCACACCATGTTCTGGAACATCATGAAGCCCCACGGCGGAGGCGATCCCACCGGCCCCATCGCCGACGTGATCAAGAAAACTTTTGGCGACTTCAAGACCTTCCAGGAAAAATTCAACGCAGCCGGTGTAGCCCAGTTCGGCAGCGGATGGGTCTGGCTGGCAGGCGATTCAAAAGGCGAAGTGAAAATCCTCTCCACCCCGAACCAGGACAACCCAATTTCGCAGGGCCTCCATCCCATCTTCGGCAACGACGTTTGGGAGCACGCCTACTATCTCAAGTACAACAATCGCCGTCCGGAATACCTGCAGGCCTGGTGGAACGTGATCAACTGGGAAGAAATCAACAAGCGCTATCAGTCGTCGCTGAAAAAGTAACGCTCGCTCGTGTGGGGACGGGGCTCGTGTGGGGACGGGGCTCCGCCCCGTCCAAGCGCCCGCGTAGGGACAGCCGCCCCCGGCTGTCCAAGCCGAGCGCAGCTCGGCAGTTGTCTGTGGTTTCAGCTATCGCGAGGCGGTCGCCGGCAGAATCTCTTCCACATCTATCTTGGTAGGGTAATTTCCCGTATAGCAGGCGGAGCAGTAAGTGGTCTTCTCCCCGTCCGCGCAAGCTTTCTTAAGGCCTTCGAGCGAGAGATAGGCGAGTGAGTCGGCGACGATGTATTCGCGAATCTCCTCGATCGACTTATTCGCTCCAATGAGTTCTTTCTTCGAAGGCGTATCCACTCCGTAGAAGCAAGGTGAGATGGTCGGCGGGCAGGAAATCCGCATGTGTACTTCCTTCGCGCCTGCGTTGCGAATCATGCGGACGATCTTCTTGCTGGTGGTGCCGCGCACAATGGAGTCGTCGACCAGAATCACTCGTTTGCCCTCGATCAGGCTGTGAACGGCGTTCAGTTTCAGCTTCACGCCGAAGTCGCGGACCGACTGTTGCGGCTCGATGAAAGTGCGTCCGATGTAGTGGTTGCGGATGAGGCCAAGACGAAAAGGGATGCCACTTTCGGCGGCATATCCAATGGCCGCGGTATTGCCGGAGTCAGGGACGGGAACGACGATATCGGCGTCCACCGGAGCTTCGCGCGCGAGCTGGCGTCCCATGGCGTCGCGGCTTTGATCGACGGAGCGGCCAAACACCAGACTGTCGGGACGCGAAAAATAAACGTGCTCAAAGATGCAGCTCGACAGCGCAGGAGATGGAGAATAAAAACGCGAGCTGATGCCTTCGGGCCCAACGATGACCAGTTCCCCTGGCTTCACGTCGCGTTCGTAGGTGGCACCGAGCAAATCAAAAGCGCAGGTTTCCGAGGCAAAGACAATCGTGTCCTTTTTCTCGCTGGTCAGAGCCGGGATGCGGCCCATGGCCAGCGGGCGGAAGCCGCGCGGATCGCGGGCGGCGAAGATTCGGTCGCGGCTCAGCATGACCAGTGAAAAGGCGCCTTCCACGCGGCGCAGCGCGTCGGCGATGGCGTCGGGCAGGGTCTGCTCGCGGGAGAGCGCAATCAGGTGCACCAGCACTTCCGTGTCGCTGTTGGTTTGGAAGATCGAGCCTTGGCCCTCCAGCTTGGCGCGAATCGCGTGCGCGTTGACCAGGTTGCCATTATGAGCGATCGCGATCGTGCCCTTGTTGGACTGCACCATGATAGGCTGCGCGTTGAGCAAGGCCGAATCGCCAGCGGTCGAATAGCGAGTGTGGCCGATGGCGAGAACACCGCGCAGAGAAGCCAGCACTTCGTGGCCGAAGATATCGGCGACCAGCCCCATGGCCTTGTGCTGGCGCAGGCGCTCGCCGTCCGAGGTAACGATGCCGGCCGATTCCTGTCCGCGATGCTGAAGGGCGTGCAGACCGAGATAGGCAAGCTTCTCGGCCTCGGGATGGGCGTGGATGGCGACCACGCCGCATTCATCACGAAATTTGTCAGAAGTCAGCATTTAGCAGTTAGCCTTTAGCACTTTGCCAATTCAACCTTGTCAGTCCACCGCGGCAACACTTGGTTCCGTTCGCAACGCCCGCTCCAGCGCGCCTTCATAAGCCGCGCGCAGTTCCTGCACGCTCGCGGAAATCACGAGCTGACCATCCACCGTAATCTCAACTCTGTCCGACCCCGTTTCGCCCAGCACATCCAAGGAGACGCCGTGCTCTTCCGCTACTTGTTTGATTCGCGGCAGGTGGATGGGGTCACAGCTTATTACGACCCGGCTGGCGTCTTCTCCGAAGAGCAGGAACTCGAGCGCTGCTTGCTGCCGGGGCAATCTGACGCTCAGGCCAACTCCGGCTGGCAGTACCGACTCCACCAGCGCCACGGCTAACCCGCCATCGGAGCAGTCGTGTGCAGACTCGACCAGCCCCGCCCGGATTATGGCCACCAGAGCGCGTTGCAGCGTGGCTTCTTTCTCAAGATCCAGTTCCGGCGGATAGCCCCAAACCGCTCCGAGAATTTCTTTCGCGTACTCGGACGAGCCAAATTCCAACTGGGCATCGACGGCGTCGCCGATTTCATTTGCGCGCAGCAAGACGATCTTTTTTCGAAGCTCGCCATCGCTCGGCGCGAAGTGCATCTTCGTCGTCTTGTGGACGTCTTCGAGAATCCCCACCACTCCGATCACGGGAGTCGGGTAAATTCCCTCGCCGAGCGTTTCGTTGTAGAAGCTGACGTTGCCGCCGGTAATCGGCGTATCCAGCTCTTCGCAGGCTTTCGTGATGCCGTCAATCACCTGCGAAAACTGCCACATGATATGCGGCTTTTCGGGATTGCCGAAGTTGAGGCAGTTGGTGGCGCCGATCGGAATCGCTCCCGAGCAAGCCACTTTGCGGCAAGCTTCGGCGACCGCATGCATAGCGCCAAGACGAGGATCGAGATAACACCAGCGGCCGTTGCCGTCGAGCGCCATGGCCAGTCCGCGCTTGGAGCCTTTGATGCGAATGACGCCAGCATCGCCCGCTCCGGGCGCTTCGACCGTGTTCGTCTGCACCATGTGGTCATACTGTTGCCAGACCCAACGCTTCGAGCAAATGTTCGAGCTCGCCAGCAAACGCTTGAGCTCAGCCGAGAAGTCTCCACTTTCGGCGAGTTGGATATGCTCCGGCATTTCGCGCTCAACCGGCGGCTCCCAGCGCGCCAGCGGACGCTTATACACGGGCGCGTCATCGGTGAGGGCGGCGTTCGGAATTTCAGCGACGACCTTGCCGTGTTCGAGCACGCGCATCTTCGCATCGGAGGTGACGCGGCCGATTTCCACCGCATCCAGTCCCCACTTCTGGAAGACGCGGAACACCTCTTCTTCGCGGCCTTTCTGCGCGACCAGCAACATGCGCTCTTGCGACTCGCTGAGCATGATCTCGTAAGGAGTCATGCCGGTTTCGCGTTGCGGCACGCGGTCCAGTTCGATTTCGACTCCGGTGCCGCCACGCCCGCCCATCTCGCAGGTCGAGCAGGTCAGCCCGGCGGCGCCCATGTCCTGTATTCCAACGATGGCGCCAGTTTGCATCGCTTCCAGGCAGGCTTCGAGCAGCAGTTTCTCGAGGAATGGATCTCCGACTTGAACGTTGGGGCGCTTCGCTTCCGATCCTTCGCTGAACTCCTCGCTCGCCATGGTGGCGCCGTGGATGCCGTCGCGTCCGGTCTTGGAGCCGACATAAATTACGGGATTCCCATCGCCCGAAGCGCGTCCGTAAAAAATCTGGTCGCGGCGGACCAGGCCAAGAGCGAACGCGTTCACCAGCGGATTGCCGGAGTAGCAGGGCTCGAACTTAACCTCGCCGCCAAGATTGGGGACGCCGAAACAGTTGCCGTAAGAGGCGACGCCAGAGACCACGCCTTCCATGACGGAGTGATTCTTGTGAATTTCCGCTTGCGTAGGTGAAGCTTGCGTAGGGACAGCCGCCCCCGGCTGTCCGGCCGAGCGAAGCTCGGCCGAAATCGGCCCGAAGCGCAGCGAGTCCATCACCGCAACTGGCCGCGCCCCCATAGTGAAAATGTCGCGTAGAATTCCGCCGACGCCAGTCGCCGCTCCCTGAAACGGCTCGATAAACGATGGGTGGTTGTGCGACTCGATTTTGAACGCGCAGGCCCAGCCGTCGCCAATGTCGACGATGCCGGCATTTTCGCCCGGCCCCTGCACCACCAGCTTGCTGCGCGTGGGCAAGCGCTTCAGGTGAACGCGCGACGATTTATAGGAGCAATGCTCGCTCCACATCACGCTGAAAATGCCGAGTTCGGTCCGCGTGGGTTCGCGTCCGCCGAGAAGTTGCTTGATCTTTTCGAATTCTTCCGGAGTGAGGCCGTGCTCCCGGATCATCTCCGGCGTAATGGCAATAGGAACGATCGCAGAGGTGGTCATCAGGGAATCTTCATTGTCGCATCTCGACGAACTTTTCGCATGTAGATTCGTACCAGGATTGTGTGGAGCGGACACTCTTGTCCGCTGCATTTGACGTTGATCTGGAAATTGAAGGTTCGGGATCAACACAAGAATCAAGATCAACCCCAAGATCAAAGGCGGCGGACAAGAGTGCCCGCGCCACGCATGCGTCTATACTGTCGCTGATGAAGTCCGTCATCGTCGGCACCGCCGGACATATCGATCACGGTAAAACGGCGCTGGTGAAAGCTCTGACCGGCATTGATGCCGACCGCCTCGAAGAAGAAAAGCGGCGCGGCATCACCATTGACATCGGGTTTGCCCACCTCGAACTTCCCGTCCCCGATGGCAGTAGAATTCGCTTGGGCTTCGTCGACGTCCCCGGCCACGAGCGCTTTGTGCGCAACATGCTGGCGGGCGTGGGCGGCATCGACCTGGTGTTGCTGGTGATTGCCGCCGATGAAGGGATCAAGCCGCAGACTCGCGAACACTTCGATATCTGCCGCCTGCTGGCGATCCAACGCGGCATCACCGTGCTCACAAAATCGGATGCGGTGGATGCGGAGACGCTAGAAGTCGTGCGACTGGAAGTGGAAGACTATGTGCGCGGATCATTTCTCGATTCGGCAAAATCGCCGATGATCGCGGTGAGTTCGTTGACGGGCTCAGGTCTGGACGAGTTGAAATCCGCGCTCGTCCAGGTTGCGTCCGAAGTTGCGGCGAAGAACTCGGCCGCGCTGGCTCGCTTGCCCATCGACCGTGTGTTCACCATGAAAGGGTTCGGCACGGTCGTGACTGGCACGCTCGTTGCGGGGACAATCCGCAAAGAAGAAGAACTCGAACTGTTTCCCGCTGGCAAGCGGGTGCGAGTTCGTGGCGTGCAGGTTCATGGCTCGCCCGCGGAAGCCGCCGTCGCCGGGCAGCGCACCGCGCTGAACCTCGCGGGCGTCTCTACCGAAGACCTGGCGCGCGGAATGACGCTCGCGACCGCGGACACTTTTCGTTCCACGTCGCGAGTCGATGCGCTCCTCTCGCTTCTTCCCTCAGCAAAGCCGCTCAAAGACGGCGCGCGGGTGCACTTCCACGCCTACACATCGGAAACCATCGCGGAAGCGCGCCTGTATGGGATGAAACAGCTGAAGCCGGGCGACGAAGCGTATGCGCAATTGCGATTCGCCGAGCCCATACTGCTTCTGCCCGGAGATCGCTTCATCGTGCGCCAGTTTTCGCCGGTCGTGACCATTGGTGGAGGCGTTGTGCTCGATGCATCGCCCGGGACTCGCAAGCAACGCGCAGAAGATGCGGCCGCGTTTCTCAAGATCATGCGCGACGGCTCTCAGGAACAAGTGCTGGCAGCGCGCGTGGCGCGGCGAGGAGCCATTGGTCTGCGTCTGAATGACGTCCCCGGCGAAATGAATATTCGAAGGGAAGAAGCGGCGAAACTGGCTGCACAAGCTGGATTGGCGTGGTGCAATCAGGTGCTGGTTGCGCCGGCGGCATTCGCGGAAGCAAAGGCAGATGTGCTCCAAGCGCTCAAGAAATTTCATGATGTGAATCCTCTTGTCGCCGGGATGAGCAAAGAAGAGCTGCGCGAACGGGTCGACCTGGGCACCGAGGTCTTTTACAGCGTGCTCGAAAAATTGGTGGAAGAAAAAAAACTCGACGTTGCAGGCGAACTTGTCCACCTGTCCGGCCGCGGCGTGGTCATGAAAGACGAAGAAGCTGAGTCCAAGAAGATCATCGAGCAGGCGTTTGCTTCCGCCGGGCTGAAAGTTCCGTCGCTGAAAGAAGTGTTGGCGGGTCTGAAGGTAGATAAAATCCGCGCCCAGAAGATTGTCACTCTGCTCTTGCGCGACAAGGTTCTGATCAAGATCTCGGACGAGCTAGTTTTTCATCAGAGCGCGCTCATTGATCTCCGCCACAAGATCGCCGCCCTCAAAACTAGCACGCCCAAAATTGATGTCGCCCACTTCAAAGAGATGACAGGAGTCAGCCGCAAGTATGCGATTCCACTGCTCGAATACCTGGATCGCGAGCGGGTGACACGGCGAGTAGGGGACGAGCGGGTGATCCTGTGATTTGCTGATGGAGTGACGGGCGTCCTCGCCCGTCCAAGGCGAGTGCAGCTCGGCGGACGGGCGAGGACGCCCGTCACTCCATCCTCCATGCGCTAGATCTTCTCTTCGGGAAATTCCACTTCGAGCGCCAGAGGGCCGGTGACGCGGTTGGTCAGGTTCGCCAATCCAATGAGCATATGTAGATCCACAATCTGTTCGTCGGAAAAATGTGTCTTGAGTTCGGCGAAGTCGGCGTCGCTGGCGCCGTCGGGCGTGCGCGTCAGCTTTTCGGCATAGCGGAGCGCGGCTTGCTCGGGCGCGCCAAATCCCGAGTAGTGTCCTTCCGTCAGAGTTTTCATCTGCTCCGGTGTGAGTCCGGCGCGTTTGGCGCCCTGAATGTGATGCTGCGTGCAGTAATGGCACCCGTTGATCAGCGAGACGCGCAGATACACCGCCTCGTAGAGCTTGCGGTCGAGCGAACGTCCCACGCTGGCATAGAATTCCAGAAACCTGCCGAGCATGGCGGGACGGTGCGCCAGCGCTTTCTGGATGCTGCCGGGTTTGCCTTTCAGCTTGCTATCGTAGATTTCCTTAACTTCCGCGTTGGCTTGCGCAGGTTCAATCAGGCTAATACGGGCCATGGAATTTCCTCCGAGTCGTGCGCTCTATAATAAACAGATTCGTCGAAGTGCGCTGAGTCGCATAAAAACGGAGTCGAATGAAATTGGAGTTGCATAAGTTGGCATTGCATAAAAAAGTTCGCATCATCGGCGCTGGCCTCGCGGGATCGGAAGCGGCGTGGCAGTGTGCCCGGCGCGGCGTCGCCGTCGAGCTATTCGAAATGCGCCCGGCGCGCGCGACTCCTGCTCATCAGACGGAGAACTTCGCGGAGCTCGTCTGCTCCAATTCTCTGAAGTCCGAGAGCGAGAACACCGCGCCCTGGCTGCTGAAGGAAGAACTGCGACGCGCGGATTCTCTGCTGCTCGGGATCGCGCGGGAAACCGCGGTGCCCGCGGGGCACGCTCTGGCTGTGGACCGAGCCGCGTTTTCACGCAAGGTGACGGAGGCCATTTCGCACGAACCGCTCATCACGATTCGCCGCGAAGAGGTCACCGAAGTCGAAGCCGGCGAGCTCACAATTATCTCGACCGGTCCGCTGACGTCGGACGCGCTGTCTCGCGAGATTGCGCGTCTCTGCGCAACGAGCTCTGGCGACAGCCAGCTCTATTTCTACGATTCGATCAGCCCCATCGTCGAGGCCGATTCCATCGATATGAGCAAGGTGTATCTGGCCGCCCGCTACGACAAAGGGTCGGCGGACTACATCAATTGTCCAATGTCGAAGGACGAATACGACCGGTTCTACGATGCGCTGCTCGAGGCACAATCGGTTGAACAGAAGGATTGGGAAAATCTGAACTACTTTGAAAGTTGCCTGCCCATCGAAGAGATCGCCCGGCGCGGACGCGACACGCTGCGTTTCGGCCCGATGAAGCCGGTCGGACTCAAGGACCCTCGCACCGGCAAAATGCCGTATGCGGTGGTGCAATTGCGGCAGGAGAATCTGCGCGCCGATTCTTACAATCTTGTCGGATTCCAGAATCACCTGAAATTTGGCGAGCAGGCGCGCGTGCTGAGTTTGATCCCCGGACTCGGAAACGCGCGATTTCTACGCTACGGACAGATTCACCGCAACACATATATCAACTCGCCAGCTCTGCTGAGCCCGACATTACAAATGAAGGCGCATCCCCACGTGCTGTTCGCGGGACAGATCTGCGGCGTCGAAGGCTACGTCGAATCGATCGCGTCCGGCCTGATGGCGGGAATGAGTGCAGCCGCGCTGGCAACCGGCAGCGAACCGGCGCCTCCACCGCGAGCGACCGCGTTTGGCTCACTTGTTCACTACATCACGCAGGCGGAGAGCAAGAATTTTCAGCCCGCCAACATCACTTTTGACCTGCTACCTGCCCTCGACCGCAAGGTCCGCGACCGCAAAGAGCGCCATCGGCTGCAATGTGAACTGGCCCTGCGGAAATTTGAAGACTGGCTGCGGCCAAGCGCCCTGCAACCCGCCTCGGCCGCGCCATAAGCGAGCGATGCAGCGATGGAGCGACGGGCGTCCTCGCCCGTCCGGCCGTGTATCTCCAGGGCGGCGAAGACGCGGCAAGCCGCGTCTCTACATGGAATTTTGTCCCCGCAGAGGAGATGGAACGAAACCTCTCTATTTCTCGTACCTCTAAACAGGACGCCGCGCTTTCATTTCCCGGCGAGCCGCGTCGAACCTTCAGATGTCATTTCGCGATCTTATCCAGGACGTCTTCCGAACCCTCTGGGCGCACCGCGTACGCACCCTGCTGACCATGTTCGGGATTGCCTGGGGAGTGGTCTCGATCGTCTTGATGGTCGCCGCTGGCGAGGGCCTGCGCGTCGGCCAAGCCAAGCAAGCTGAAACCCTGGGCCGCGACGTGATGATCGTCTTCCATGGCCGCACCAGCCTGCAGGCTGGCGGTACGCGTGCCGGCCGCCTGGTGCACTGGACTGATTCCGATATTCCCCATATTCAGGAAGAGGCCACCGATTGTCAGTACGCGATCCCGGAGCTCGAGCAGGACACGGTGCGTTCGCACACTGCTTACAACGCTGCCGCGTTCACGGTCACCGGTTCGACGCCGGAGTTTGCCCAGATTCGCAGCCTCGGCGTCAGCGACGGCCGCTTCTACGATCAGGACGACATCACCGAAGGCCGGCGCGTCGCCTTTCTCGGCTCCGATGCGAAGAAACAGTTATTCGCCAGCCGTCCGGCCGTCGGGCAGTTCGTCTACCTCAACGACATACCATTCACCGTTGTCGGCGTGATGTCATCCAAGAAGCAGGACTCGAGCTACGACGGGTGGGACGTGAACAAAATCTTCATCCCTTTCTCTGCCATGCGGCGCGACTTTCCCGATAAGCCGCCGGGCACGCCCTACACCTTCGACCAGTTGCTGGTCGTCCCGCGTTCCGTCGAGCACCACGAAGCTTGCAAGGGAGAGATCCGGCGCGTGCTCGCAAGACTGCACGGCTTCGATCCCAGCGATAAAGAAGCTTGCCCCATCTGGGACACCATCCAGGAAGCGAAAGCCTTCCGCACCATGACGGATGGCATGAAGTACTTTCTCGGCGCGGTCGGCATCGTAACCTTGTTCCTCGGTGGCCTCGGCGTCATGAACGTGATGCTGGTGGCGGTTAGCGAGCGCACCCGCGAAATCGGCGTCCGCAAAGCCATCGGAGCTCCTGCGAGCAGCATCCTGCGGCAGTTCTTTCTGGAAGCGCTCATTGTCGCGTTGATCAGCGGCGGCGCGGGTCTGCTCATTGCTTTCGGCCTGTGTGCACTGGTCGACTTGCTCCCGATGCCAGACTTCTTCGCCGGCCTGTTGCCGACATGGCAAACGGGAACGGTGGCCTTGGCCGTTCTCGGAACCATCGCCATCCTGTCGGCGCTGTATCCGGCTCGCCGCGCCGCCGCCATCGATCCCATCGAAGCCTTGCGCCACGAGGCTGGTGGCTAGCATGGGCATGATTTATCAGATCCTGAACGAAGCCTGGACGGCGTTGCGGCGCAACCGCACTCGCAGTGCGCTCACCATGCTCGGCATCGTGTGGGGAATCGCCACTGTCACACTACTGATCGCATACGGTGGCAGCTTCCGCGAAATTCTGGTCAGCGGCTTCGACGCCTTCGGCAAAGGCGCCGTCATCGCCTGGCCGCAGCAGACCAGCGAACAGCCCGGCGGCCAACGCGCCGGCAAGAAAGTCGTCCTCGAGCAAGCCGACCTGGACATGATCAAGGAGACCGCTAACTATGTGCGCCACGCGTGTCTCGAGACCGTGCGCCGTCCCGGCGTCGCCTACGAAGACCGCATGGTGGGCACTGCGGCCATCCGCGGCGTTTGCCCGGAATACGGCGATATGCGCAACGAGCAGCCTTCGGAGGGCCGCTGGATCAACTCGCTCGACGAACTCGAACGGCGCCGCGTCGCGTTCCTGGGAGCCCGCGTGCGCGAACAGTTGTTCGGCGGACGCCCCGCCGTAGGCGAAACCGTCCTCATTGGAGGAGTGCGGTTCACCGTGATCGGCACCATGGACCGCAAGATCCAACTGAGCAACTACTTTTCCAGCGACGACGAGTCGACATGGATTCCCTACTCCGCCGCGAATGATCTTTGGAACGCGAAGTACGGCGACGTGCTCGTGTTTGAACCGATCGCGCCGCAGTTCGAGCTGCGCGCGGAGGCGCAGGTTTTAGCCGCGCTCGCCACGCGCCAACAGTTCTCGCCCACCGACAAGAAAGCCCTCCAGATGTTCGGCCGCGAAGAGTTCCGCCCCGTCATCAACGGCATCACCATCGGACTGCAAGTGCTGCTCGTGTTTATCGGCATCCTCACCCTCGGGATCGGTGGCGTCGGCGTCATGAACATCATGCTCGTCTCCGTCGATGAGCGCATTCGGGAAATCGGCTTGCGGCGCGCTCTCGGCGCTCGCAAGTGGCACATCAAGGCCCAATTCCTTGCTGAAACGCTGCTCATCATGCTGCTCGGCGGCGCCATCGGAATCGTGGTGTCATACCTGGTTGCGGTTGCAGTCGGAACGCTTCCGCTGATGGGCCCGCTGTTTGAAGACAACTCTGGAAAGGCCGACATCCACCTCAAAATCTCATTTTTTACCGTCATGATTTCAACCCTGGTGCTGCTGTTCGTAGGCGTGCTGAGCGCGCTGATTCCCGCGTCAAGAGCGGCGAATCTGGATCCCGTCGAGGCGCTGCGATACGAATGATGACTGACGACTGACGACTTCCTGACCCGTAGGGGCACGTGGCGAACCTTGGCTCTGGAACACCGGCTACCTTTTCATGAATTGTCATCCCGAACGAAGTGAGGGATCTGCAGTCTGCCATAAGATGCAGGATCCCTCACTTCGTGAGGGATGACAAAGTCTGACGAACTGAAAGCGGAAGTGCCCGACTCCTGCTTTTCCTCGTTGACGCCGCAACTCTCAACGCGATACCTTGGCGGCGTTAGTACAAGGTGATCCGGTGCCCGTCTCTGCCGTCGATTGCGTACAGCCCGCCCTGCAGCACGCGCGGGAACAACTCTTCACTCGCTTCCGCTTCGGACAATGGTCGCGCCTGGCGCTGGTGGGGATTCTAGCGGCGGAACTGCATGTCGGCGGATGCAACTTCGGAAACTTCGGAAACTTCGGAGGCAATTGGCCCCGCGTCCCACACAAAAGCGGGAGGGAGTTTCTGCCGTCTTCGAGTCTGCCGTCTGGTTGGCCTCCTTTCAATTCCACGCACATTTCCGAGCACATAGGGCAGTTCCTCGCATTGATCGTGGCGGGGATTCTTGTCGCATTCGTGCTCGGGTTCATCCTTCTGTACATCAGCAGCGTGTTCCGGTTCATCCTGTTTGACTCGGTGCTGCGGCGGCAATGTGCGATTGGTGAGGGCTGGCGAAAATGGCGTCGCGCCGGCGGCCGATTCTTTCTGTGGCAGATTATCTTTCTGATTTCGACGTGGCTGTTGCTGGCAGTTCTTGTTGGCGTGCCCCTGGCTCTGGCAGCGGCTGCGGGGTGGATGACAGATGTGCGCGAGCACATCGGGCGGTTGATTATCGGAGTGATTCTGCTCGTGGGCCTGTTCGCAGTTTTCGCACTGGTGGCCGCGGTGGTTCAAGTCCTGGCTAGAGATTTTCTCGTACCGCTCATGGCTCTCGAGGATCTCGATTTTGCCGACGGCTGGCACCGTTTACTGGCAATGATCGGACGCGAGAAGGGACGATACGCCGTTTATCTGCTGCTCAAGCTGGTGCTCTCGATCGCGGCGGCCATCCTGTTTGGCATTATCGCAATCATCCCGGCGCTGTTTGTCGTGGTCCCTGGTGTGGTCGCCGTGCTCGTGGGCAGAGCCGCGGGAATGGGATGGAGCGTGACGACGATAAGTCTGGCAATCATCTTCGGAACGTTGCTGCTGCTCCTCCTGATTTATCTGATCGCACTGGTGTGCGTGCCCGCCACGGTCTTTTTCCCGGCATACGCACTGCATTTTTTTGCCGCTCGATATCCGCATCTCGACGCACTGCTGAATCCCGCCCGCACTCCTCCAGCGCCGGAATTGCCTCCAGTCCCGGAGTCTCTGCCGCCGTTCGAGCCGCCTCCGTTGCCGCCGTCGGCCGAGCCCATCGGCTAGCAGATTCCACCGCTCCCGCAAGTTCGCCCGCCAAATCTACATTGTCATCCTGAGCGAAGCGAAGGACCCGTGCATTTGCAGCGCCCTGGAACTCTCTGCAGCGCGCAGGTGTCCAATGTTTCAGACACGCGCGTGCCGGAGAGGAAAATTTCAAATGGCATTCTCCACGGCAGGCGGTGGTCCGTCTCGTCCACAGATGAACGTCACTCCTTTGATTGACGTTCTGCTGGTGCTCATCATTGTTTTCATGGTGGTTGTGATCGAGCAGCGGCCAACCGGTTTGCAGGCAGAGATCCCACAACCGAATCCAACCGGCAGCACCATCCCGCCGCCCAATCGGACGATTGTGATTCAGATCCATCACCCGAAGCTGGCAGCAGAACGTGCGCAAATAGAACATCCGCAGGTGATGGTGAATGAAGAAGTGGTGGAATGGGATCACTTGCGCGAACGGCTGCGAGATATTTTCGCGATTCGGGTCGAGCGTATCGCCTACGTCGAAGCCGATGACGACATTGATTTCCAGGACGTGGCTGACGTGATCGCTATTGCAAGGATTGCCGGCGTCGACCGCGTGGGCCTGCTGACCGAAGACGGGAAGCATGTACCGATAGCGGGATAGTCCTGTCGTTCTAGTCCCGCGATCGGTTCTTGATCCAGATAGGCGAGCCCATAAATCCGAATGCCGCCCGAATCTGGTTTTCAAGAAAGCGCTGATAGGAAAAGTGCAGCTTCACGGCGCGGTCAGTGAAGAGCACAAAGGTCGGCGGCGCCACTCCCGCCTGCGTCATGTATTTGATTTTCACGCGCTTGCTCACAGGAACGGAAGCGCGATCAAAGTCAACCGTCTTGAGGAAGCGATTCATTTCTCCGGTGGTGACGCGCTTGCGGCGCTCGGCGGCTACCTTCTCGATGAGCGGAAGAATTTTTTCCGT
>Ga0224555_1003814_pt1 | contig 14745 bp, 7 predicted proteins | sample 714S23034metaG_FD_180687 | JGI IMG/M metagenome (GOLD analysis project Ga0224555, IMG submission 180687) | Peat soil microbial communities from Stordalen Mire, Sweden - 717 S2 30-34 | ecosystem: Environmental > Terrestrial > Soil > Wetlands > Peat | place: Sweden: Norrbotten County, Stordalen...
GTTGTAGCGCTCTCCTGCGAGGGACAGGTCACCAAAGAGGATTATGACAGGATTCTTGTTCCGGCCGTTCTCGAAGCGCTCAAGCGGCACGACAAGATCCGACTCTTATATAAGACCTCGGCGAACTTCACCGGCTACGACGCTGGTGCTATCTGGGAGGACTTGAAGATTGGGGTGGAACATCCCACGCGCTGGGAGCGCGTCGCGGTGGTCACCGACGTGGACTGGATTGTGCAAACGATACGCATTTTCAGTTTTCTTATGCCTTGCCCAACGAAGTTGTTTCCACCTTCAGAATTCGCGCAGGCGAATGCCTGGATCATAGCCATCAGTTGAGCCCGGAAGGACACAAGCAGCCTTGTTGTCAAAAGTGTTAGAAGAGGAATGAAATGAATGCTACGCAGAAACTGCATGAGATCGGCCAGAGCCTCTGGCTCGATAACATTACTCGCGGCTTGCTGGCCAGCGGCATGCTTCAACGCTACATCGAAGAGTTATCGATCACGGGTCTCACCTCGAATCCCACAATCTTCGACCACGCCATCAAGAACAGCCTCGACTATGACGACGCTATCAGCCAGAAGCAGAAGGAGGGAAAATCGAGCGAGGAGCTTTTCTTCGAACTGGCAATCGAAGACCTCAGGCAGGCCGCCGATCTCTTTCGGCCGATCTACGACCGGACCAATGGTGTGGATGGCTGGGTGTCCCTGGAGGTCTCGCCGCTGCTGGCTCGCGACACGGCCGGAACTCTTTCTGCGGCCAAGGCGCTCCACGCCCGCGCGGGACGGCCCAATCTATTCATCAAGGTTCCGGGTACCAGCGAGGGCCTCCCAGCCATTGAGGAGGCAATCTTCGCAGGAGTCCCGATCAATGTGACGCTGTTGTTTTCCGGCGCGCAATATGTCGCGGCCGCCGAGGCATACCTGCGCGGCATCGAGCGGCGCATCGCCGCCGGCCTGAATCCCGATGTCGGCTCCGTGGCTTCACTGTTCGTCAGCCGCTGGGATGTCGCGGTAGCGCACAAAGAGCCCGAGTCGCTACGCAACCAACTCGGCATCGCCATCGCCGGGGAGACTTATCAGAGATACCGCGCACTGCTTGACTCGCCGCGGTCGCAGCGCATCTTGAACGAAGGCGCCCGGTCCCAGCGACTTCTCTGGGCCAGCACTGGAACCAAGGATCCTCAGGCCTCCGACATCCTGTACGTCGAGGCGCTCGCGTTTCCCTTCACCATCAACACAATGCCCGAGTCCACCTTGAAGGCCCTTGCCGCCCATGAAGAATTCGGCGAGTCTCTGCCTGAGGATACCGGCAAGATTCTAGCGGAATTTGCCGGGGCTGGTATTGATACGGACGCCGTTGCTGCGCAGTTGCTCGGAGAAGGGGTCGCCTCTTTCGCCAAGTCCTGGGACGATCTGCTGTCTTGCATCGCGTCCAAGAGCGAGACGCTCGCCGCCGCATGAGTCTCGAAAGGGAGGATGGAAGTCGAGAGCCACAGTTCCGAACCTACATCCTCCCGTGGAAGTAGCGGTTGTCCCCTTTGCATCTCGACGTGATTAAAGAAGACAGTCTCCGCATGCGGGGCGTGCGTGGAAATGACTCTGAGGCTACGGCTGAGGTTCGGGAGCAGGAATAGATGGCAGGGATTTCCCGATCTGCCTTGTCGATCAACGCTGCCAAAGGATCTGCCACGCTTCGAGCGGCACTGAAGCGTTGGGATGGTGGGGGATGATGCGTGCAGTGTAGTCACTCGCGGGACGAGTTGTGGATACGTGGGCCGAATAGTTCACTACGCCCGGCGAATCTACGCTGGGTTTGGGTGTCGTCATAACTTCCAGAACAGGCTTACCTCCGTGAATTGAGTCTGCGTAGAGTTCGACTTGTAGTTGATCCGGATTGAGGTTGCCCGGAGAAACCTCGACCTGAAAGAAATGCTGGCCGTCGTGCGTCTCGATTCTCACCGTGCCAAAGCGCACTGCGTTCCAATGCCGATCGATCTCCTTCTGCCAGCAGAGCAAACCCACGCCAAGCGCGCTATCGGAGGCTGCGCGCTCGTGGTAACCGGACGCGGCGGGCAGATAGTGATTCCCGGTATATTCGCGGATGGCACGGGTAGCAGAGAATTCCGATGTGAGCCGCGCCATGCTTTCGCGGATGTGCCCCAACCACTTGCCCGGCATGCCAGATTCATCGCGCTCGTAAAACTCCGGAATGACCGCAGTTTCCAGGAGGGCATACAAACTCTCTGCCTCTTTGGCATCCCACGCGGGATCTTCGCCATGTTCCTGACCGTCCCCAATTGCCCAACCGAGCTCGGGCGAATAAGCCTCTGCCCACCAGCCGTCCAGTTCGGAGAGATTGAGCCCGCCATTGACGAGGACCTTCATGCCACTGGTCCCGCAGGCCTCCCATGGACGTCGAGGCGTGTTGATCCAAAGATCGATTCCCTGAACCAGCTCCTGGGCCAGCATCATGTCGTAGTCGTTGAGGAACACCACTCGACCCTGCACTTCGGGGCGCTTAATGAAATCTTTCCACTGCTTGATAAGCTCTTGTCCGGGAAGATCCTGAGGATGAGCTTTTCCCGCAAGGATTAACTGAACCGGGCATCGGGGATTGGAAAGCAGCCGCACCAGCCTCTCGGAATCGTGCAAGAGAAGATTGGGACGCTTATAGGTGGCAAAACGGCGTGCAAATCCCAGGGTCAGCACGTTTTCATCGAAGATGCCGGCGGCAATTGACGAATCTGCGTCTTCAGCAGCGAGTTGGCACTGGTAACGCTTGCGCATCTGCTCGATCAGGCCTTTTCGCCCGGCTGTTCGCAATTGCCACAGCTGCTGATTCGTTATCTTGCGGACGTCATCTTCGGCCGGACGATCCCCGCGCCACCGCTTCGTGCCGCAAGCGGAGGTCCATAGCGCATCGGCTTCGGCTGAATCCCAGGTCGGCACATGAATACCGTTGGTTACTGACCCAATCGGGACTTCCTCCCTTGGCCAGCGAGGAAACAAGGTCTGGAAAATCTGCCTGCTCACTTTTCCATGGAGCTTGCTGACGCCATTGATCTGCCCGCTGCCGCGGACCGCGAGATAAGCCATGTTGAAGGGTTCCGAATTGTCTTCCGGATTCTGCCTTCCCATGGCGAGCAGATCGTCCACTGAGATAGCGAGTTCATCGACCGCATAGTGGTTCAGATACGTGCGAATGAGCGCGGGAGCGAAGCTGTCAAAGCCGGCACTGACTGCGGTGTGCGTAGTAAACAGATTCCCGGCCCGCGTGACATTCATGGCAAGATCGAATGGCTTTTTATTGTCTTCCATATAAGAGCGGGCTCGTTCGAGCACGGCGAAAGCTGCGTGACCTTCGTTAAGGTGACAGACCTCAGGCGTGAGACCCAACGCTCGCAACAAGCGCCATCCGCCGATGCCGAGGACGATCTCCTGCTTGAGGCGCATCTCTGCGTCGCCGCCATAAAGCTCACTGGAAATTCCGCGGTGAGCCGGGGTATTGGCAAAATCGTTGGTGTCGAGCAGGTACAGCTTTGCCCTTCCCACGGACACCTCCCAACAGCGGAGCCATATCCTTGAGCCGGGAAGTTGAATTTTCAAACGCAACCATTCGCCATCTGGCTGGCGCAGCGGCCGGATGGGCAACTGTCCCGGATCGTTGACTGGATAGAGTGCCTGCTGACGGCCTTCAGAATCAAAGTCCTGGCGGAAGTATCCCTGTCCGTAAAGCAAGCCGACCCCGACAATCGGAACACCCAGATCGCTGGCGGCCTTCATCTGGTCGCCGGCCACGTTGCCAAGTCCACCCGAATAGATGGGCAGCGCTTCACTCAGCATGAACTCCATGCTGAAGTATGCGATCTTGGACAGTGCGGCGTCGGGATGCTTGTGTTGGAACCACACATCTGCTCGATAGGATTCACGATTCTGCTGAAGCAGACTGTCAAGCTTCTGGCGGAACTCCGGCGCGCCTAATGCAGCCTTGATTTTTTCGCAAGAGACCGTGCGCAAGATGACCCATGGGTTCTGCGTGGTTGCCCATAGTTCCTTGTCGAGCCATTCCCACAATTCGTCCGCGGCGTGGTTCCAGGACCAGTGAAGATTGAGCGCCAACTCAACCAGCGCATCAACTCCATCAACCTTGAACCAATCGGATGGTGCCTTCGGATCGTTCAATATCCCCCCAAGTGCCGGAGTTCAGGAAGCGGAGGCCGCTATCGCAAACCTCGTGCGATACCGGCCTCTGCCTCGATTTCAATCGACCGCCGTTTAACTGTCGGTGAACATGGCCTTCTGCGGATGTCCCTTGGCAAGCGGAGCCGGAGCGGTGGCATCACTAAAGTCCTTCGTCCACTGCCAGTTCCTGATCTCCGGCATATCCTCAAGATGTTCTCGAATATAGTCGTGGTGGCGATGTAGTTCCTGGTTGAAGAAGTTGATGGCATTCTCAGCTTGCAAGCGAAGACGAGGGATATGCTTCAGTGCATCGAGAGCAAGGTGAAAGCGGCTCATTTCATTCAGCACAACCATGTCGAACGGAGTTGTGGTCGTGCCGTGATCCATATAGCCGTGCACATGGAACCGGCCTTCATGGGAACGCCCGTGAACCAGGGTATGAATGAGCCAGCGATTGTTGTGGAATGCGAAGATCACGGGCGCCTTCTCGGTGAAGAGGGCGTTGAATGACATTTCGTCCATCCCGTGCGCATGCTTGTCAGGAAACATCAGGGTCATCAGGTCCACAACGTTGACAACGCGCACCTTGATGCCCGGCACATGTTTCTGCAGCAGCCATGAGGCCGCACAGGTCTCAATCGTTGGTACATCGCCAGCACAGGCCAGCACGACATCCGGCTCCCCGCCTTCATCGTTGGTTGCAAACTTCCATGTGGACGCGCCGCGGGAGCAATGCTCGAGAGCCTCATCCATGTTCAGCCATTGGAGCTGCGGCTGCTTGCCGCAGGTAACAACATTCACGTAATTACGGCTGCGCAGGCAATGGTCGAAGACGCTGAGGAGGCAGTTGGAGTCCGGTGGATAGTACACGCGGATCACTTCACTCCGCCGCGCCAACGCATTGTCTACGTACCCGGTTGCCTGGTGACTGAAACCATTGTGGTCGTTGCGCCATGCATGGCTTGTGAGCAGGACATTGAGAGAAGCGAGCGGTCTGCGCCAGGGGAAAGCTTCGCATTGCTCCAGCCATTTGGCATGTTGCGTGGTCATCGAATCAACCACCTGCGCGAAAGCCTCATAAGAGGACCACATGCCATGCCGGCCGGTAAGCAGGTACCCTTCGAGCCATCCCTGGCAGAGATGTTCGCTCAATACCTCCATCACGCGGCCATCCGGGCCGAGTTCGTCATCGATCGAGACAATTTCAGCCATCGAGCACCGCTTGGTGGCCTCGAAGATGGAGTTCAGACGATTGGAGTTCGATTCATCGGGGCAAAACATGCGAAAGTTCTTCGGATTCATTTTGAAGATGTCCCGAAAGAAATCTCCAAGCTTGCGCGGGGCCTCTGCCAGGACCTGACCGGGCCCCGGAACCTCAAGTGCATAATCGGTGAAATCGGGCAGAGCCAGAGTGATAAGCGATCGGCCGCCATTCACATGAGGATTTCCTCCCATGCGCCGATTGCCCACAGGCGCGAGGGCCGCCAAGTCCTCAATGAATTTGCCATTCTTGTCGAAGAGTTCTTCCGGCTTGTACCTTCGCATCCAGGCTTCGAGAATCTTGAGGTGTTCAGGGTTGTCACGAACCGATGCGAGTGGAACCTGGTGTGCGCGGAAGGTGCCCTCGATCGGAATTCCATCCACTTCTTTGGGACACGTCCACCCTTTTGGTGTGCGCAGGATAATCATGGGCCAGATGGGCTGCTTCTTGAATCCAGTGCCGCGGGCCTCCTTTTGAATCGACCGGACTTTTGCATAACAGTCGTCGAGCGTCTGAGCCAGGAGTTGATGCACGACCTCAGGATCGTCGCCCTCGACAAAGTAGGGCTTGTAACCGCGTCCTACATAAAGGGCCGTCAAGTCTGCGTCGCTGGTGCGTCCCTGAGCGGTTGGCCCGGAGATCTTGTAGCCGTTCAGGTGCAGGATCGGGAGAACGGCGCCGTCTCGCACAGGGTTGAGGAAGTTGACCGACTTCCAGCTGCCTTCCAGTGGACAGGTTTCGGACTCGCCATCCCCGACGACGCAGGCAACGATCAGGTCTGGATTGTCGAAAGCCGCGCCAAAGGCATGCACAAGCGAGTAGCCGAGTTCTCCGCCCTCATGCATGGAGTTTGGGACATGCGGTCCGCAGTGACTCGGCACCCCGCCTGGCGTCGAGAATTTGCGAAACATAAGCCGCATTCCGTTCTCATCCGGCGTGATCTCAGGATGAACTTCGGTATATGAGCCTTCCAGATAAGAGCACGCATTCAGTGAAGGACCTCCGTGTCCTGGACCGGAGATGTAAATGATGTCCGCATCATGTTCTTTGATGAGACGGTTCAGATGAATGTAAATGAGGTTTTGCCCCGGCGAAGTTCCCCAGTGTCCGAGGAGTCGCGGTTTGATTTGTTCCGCCTTGAGCGGTTCTCGCAACAACGGGTTTTCAAAGAGGTAGATTTGTCCGATGCATAGGTAATTCGCCGCCCGCCAGTAACGATTCATCTTGTCGAGCATCTCCGGAGAAAGCGGCCCTTTGGGTACCGGAGCATGTGCTTCAGCATTGCCGTTTGCCGCAATTGCGGTTGATAGAGACACATCGAAGATGAACCCGGAGGAGTTGCCAGTCTGATCGAAGTTCTTGCTCAGTGATTCCGGGATGGCATTCTGATCGGCGTTGATGGGGAGTTCCTTGGTAGCCATAATGACGGTTCCTTTCGATTTCTTCGCAACTGGTAATAGCGTGTTGGGATCTCTGGGACCTCGGTTTGTTTAGATCTGCCGTTGATGAGCCCCTGACGTTACCTCGCCAGCAGCTTTTTGATCGCGAGCAGTTCGAGGCGCCGCTTTGCGGTGGTTCTGGGATACGCCATCTTGAGTTCTGCCATTGCATCCAGCACAATTTGAGAAACGATCAGGCGTGCGTTCTCCTTATCGTCGGCGGGGACGACGTACCAGGGCGCATGATGAGTGCTTGTCTCGCGGAAGCAGTCTTCGTACGCCGTCATGTAATGCTTCCAGTATTTCCTCTCGTGAATATCAGAGGTGCTGAACTTCCAGTTCTTGTCGGGCTCGTCGATGCGCGCGAGGAATCGCTTTCGCTGCTCCTCGCGAGACAGATGGAGAAAGATCTTGACGATTCTCGTGCCGTTGCGATGAAGGTGCTTCTCCAGGTCCGCAATGGAGCCATACCTCTGCTCCCAGATGTCTTTCTCATCGCGCAATTCTCCGGGCAGTTCCTGACTACGAAGAATCTCCGGATGCACGCGAACGACCAGCACTTCCTCGTAATAAGAGCGGTTGAAGATGCCGATCCGGCCGCGTTCGGGAAGGCGGCACGTCGTGCGCCAAAGGAAATCGTGATCGAGCTCTTCTGCACTGGGCTGTTTGAAACTGAAAACCTCGCAGCCTTCCGGGTTGACCCCGGACATCACGTGCCGGATGGCGCCGTCCTTGCCGGCGCCGTCCATGCCCTGAAAGATCAGCAGCAACGCATAGCGGTGGGATGCGTAGTGAAGCTGCTGTAGCGAGCTCAGCTTCTCCATGTGTTCTTGCAGGAGTTCCTTATACTGCTTCGTAGACTTCGCATAGGGCTCGACAATCGTCGGCCACTTGCTGAGGTTGACCTTCTTGCCTGGCGGCACGCGGTAGTCTTTGGGATCGATAATCATCTGATCTCCTCAGTGCTGCGTGAATTCTCACACAATCTTTTTCTCAGCCGCCTGATCGCCCCGTGTCTCCCGCTCCGCTTTAGATCTGTCTGACTCTTTTCGCGAACTCTCTATCGTTAGGATTCATAAGTGTCCGATCGGATGAAGTTCGCGTTTGACCTATGTTCCTGCCTTCGTGTGATGCAAATGAATGCGGAATTCGGTCCAGGAAACGGACTGTACCCAGCGGGTGGGGATCAGCACCGATCGATTCTGAAGCCAGTCTCCACTTTTCACATCGAGGTAGCCGAGGTGCCAGCTGGCCTCATCCATGACAAAGCCCTCAAGGATTCCAAAGTCGCCATCCGTGGCCCACACGTGATAACCCATCACATGGGAGGTGCTGCGCAAATGGGGAAGACCGGGCGTTTTTACCGGATACTTAATTCCAGTCGGCATGTTCGCCATGCCGAACTCGCTGTCAACCCAGCATGCAAGCGGGCCAAAGTAATCGCGCATGGCGATTTCTTGCTGACGTGAGACCGGCATTTCCGCATCGACGTCGGGACTGTTGCGCACTTGCTCCCTCGTCAAATGAGCGCAACAGGTTCTGTTTGTCCAGTCGGGCTTTTCGAGCGCGGTAATCGGAAGAATCACATCGCGCCGCTTCAGCCAGTTCCCAACGTCCACCACCAGGTAGCGAATCTTCCAGGACTGGTCGTCGAATAGAAAATTGCGCACGCTTCCCATTTCGCCATCGGTCGCTACGACGGGAGATCCGATTAAGGCTTTCAGTTCGCACTGCATATTCCTTCCTCTCTGGTCGTCTGGATGACTCGATCTCAGTTTCAAGGTTTTCTTACAAGCCAAGGCCTTGATCTTTCAACCGCGAACCGCTGCCGGTCACTTTGGACGTACACACAGCCTTCGAATGCCCGCCGGCTCCTTCTTGTCTGGCGGCATGCGGAAATCCTTTGAGTTGATTCTTGAGTTCGGTTTTTCGGTCATGCCAGCCTCGTTGTTCGTGTCTGTTTATTTGTGGGCTTCATGTTTCTCAGGTTCCAACTCCGAATTCTCCAATTCCTGAACGGCTTGAACGTCCTCGCGCCCTAGCTGCTCGTAGAGTTCATGGACGCGCTTGACGAGTTGTGGCGACACATCAGGCTGTGTCTTGTCTTTGGCTTCAGCCTTCGGCTCACCTTTGGCGTCAGGCGCAGGTGCGTCAGCCTTGGCTTCGGGCTTGCGCTGGTCAGCTTTAGCCTCAGGCTTCGGTGCATCGGCCTTGGCCTCAGGCTTCGGCTCGGCTTTGGCTTCAGATGCAGGTGCGTCAGTTTTTGCTTCAGGAGTAGGTGCGTCAGTTTTGGCTTCACGCTTCGGCTCACCTTTGGCGTCAGGCGCGGGTGCGTCAGCCTTGACTTCGGGCTGGGGCTGGTCAGCTTTGGACTCATCATTCCGAATCTCCTGCTCCGCCTTCTTCCAGTCCTGAACTGCTGTACCGTCGTTGCCGGCTCGCTCCCCGTAGAGTTCGTAGGCTCGCTTAGCGATCTGCGGCGTCAAATCGGGCGGTGTCTTGGCTTCCGGCTTTGGCTCGGTTTTAGCCTCAGGCTTCGGCTCGTCAGCTTTGGCTTCCGGCGTCGGCGCAGCTTTTTCTTCGGGCTTCGGCTCGCCTTTGGCTTCAGGTGTATGTGCGTCAGCCTTGGCTTCAGGCTTCGGCTCGTCAGCTTTGGCCTCAGCAGGCTTAGGCGCGTCGGCCTTGGCTTCGGGCTTCGGCTCTGCCTTGACGGGATCAAAAATCTTATAAGCGAGCAGCTTGATGCGATCGTTGACCAGTGCCCATGCGATTGCATAGGCCCAAACAAACGCTGCCCACTTCCATCCCAGAGGCGTCATAAACAGGCCATAGACGGCAATGAGCGTTGCGACGGCCTGAGTTCCCAGCACGGCTATCCAAAGAATCCTCGCCGGCCGGATGGACCAGAATGGACCGCGCGTTCTGGTGAGGAAGATGGTCAGATGCCCGGCCACGGAGAGCTTGAGGTACATGAGTGTCTGTACGGTCAAGCGGTCCATGTGGAAGACGCGCTCGCCCAGATAGAACAGAAGAAACGCGGCGACAACACCGATCACTCCCAGCACTGTGGAGATGGCCAGCACAAGCCGCATGTTCCAGGCTTCGGGCTTGTTTCTATACAAGACGTTGTCATAGGCGATCGACAGAATCGCCCCATCGTTAAGCAGCGCGATCATCACGATCATGACTGCCGTTATGGGATAGAAATTGAAGACCAGGATGGCCAGCGTCATGAAGAACAGCACGCGCAGCGTCTCAGCGATGCGGTAGATGGCGTAGCTGTTCATGCGCTGGAAGATGCGGCGACTCTCCTTGATCGCGTCGATGATTACAGAGAGTCCAGAAGTGAGCAGAACGATCGAGGCTGCCGCCCGGGCCGCGTCGGTTGCGCCGGAGACGGCAATGCCGCAGTCGGCCTTTTTCAACGCAGGCGCGTCGTTCACTCCATCGCCGGTCATGCCGACTATGTGGCCGCAGGACTGCAGCACGTCTACAATATGAAACTTGTGCTCGGGGAAGACCTGCGCGAAGCCGTCAGCCTTTTCGATCTGCTCAACGACCTCCGGAGACTCCTTCTTTTTTGTGTCGCCGAGCGCGTTAGCGTCCAGAATATTGGCGCCCAGGCCAAGTTCTTTCGATGTTTCCCGGGCAATGGCAATTTGATCGCCCGTGACCATTTTGATCTTGACGCCCATTTGGACGGCGTTGGCGATGGTTTGTTTAGCATCCGCACGCGGCGGGTCGAACAACGGCAGCATGCCGACAAACTTCCATTTGCCTTCCTCGTCGGCCCGGGCCACGCCCAACGAGCGAAAGCCTTTTCCGGCGAAATCAAGAATGGCTTCGTCGGCCGCTGTCTTGACTTCGGCGGCATTTGTCGCCATTTGCAGAATGACCTGCGGCGCTCCCTTGGCTACAAAGAACTGCTTCCCGTCCGCCCCTTTGACAGTAGCTTCCGTGCGCTTGTGCACCGGATCGAAGGGCATGAAGTGAAGCACCTTGCAGCTCTTCAATTCCTTGTCGTCCTTCACGCCGCCAATCACTGCCAGGTCAATGGTGTCCTTGTCTTCGGCGCGGGAGGCCAGCGCAGCCCAGAGAACGACCTTCGCAGCAGCGACTCCGTCAATGCAGAAGGGATCGCCCAGCGTGAGTTTGTTCTGGGTCAGCGTCCCGGTCTTGTCCGAGCAGAGAACGTCTACGCCGGCCAGCTCCTCAATGGCTGACAGGCGGGTTACGATCGCTTCCTTCTTTGCCAGCAGGCGTGCGCCGACTGCCATGGTCACCGACAGTACAGTCGGCATGGCGACGGGAATGGCGGCTACCAGAAGCACCAGGCAAAATTCCAGCGTAGTGAGAACCTTGTCCCCGCGGAAGAGGGCGAAGACAAGAATCAAGGCGACCAGCGCTACCGCCAAAACGATCAGATAGTCGCCGATCTTCATCACTGCCTTCTGGAAGTGACTGACGGTATGAGCCTCCTGCACCAGTTGCGCGGTCTTGCCGAAGTAGGTGTTCGTGCCGGTGGCATAGACCATGGCGTCGATTTCGCCCTGACGGATGATAGAGCCGGAATAGACCGCGCCGCCGGGCTTGGCAGTGACGGGCAGCGACTCGCCAGTCAAAGCGGACTGGTCTACCTCGATCGAATCGCCATCGAGCAACCGCGCATCCGCGGGAACGATGTCTCCGAGCCGGAGACGGACGACGTCGCCGGGGACTAACTCGCTGGCCTTCGGATTCACCCATTTGCCGTCTCGCTTTACTTTCGCCAGGATCGCCAACCGGGCCTTCAGAGCGGCAATCGCGTTTCCCGCCTGATGCTCTTCCCAGAATCCGACCAAAGCATTGGACAAGAGCAGCGCAAGAATCACGAAGAAGTCGAGCCAGTGTTGGACAATCCCGGAGAGGATCACGGCAGCTTCAATCATCCACGGAATAGGACCCCAGAAGTAGGAGAGGAACTTGAGATATTCGTTGGTCTTCTTTTCCTCGATCTGGTTGGGTCCATACTGCGCCTGGCGCTTCACGGCCTCGGCCTGCGTGAGTCCGTCAGCCGATGCACCAAGCTTTTTCATGAGCTCAGGCATGGGAAGCGACTTCAGATCATTCTTGTCATCCTTGGGCGATGGCTTGGACTGCGGCTTCGACTCCGGCTTATCTGCATTGGGCGTCGGCTTCGATTCAGGCTTCAAGTCGGGCTTACCCGGATTGGATGTCACGATCGTTGTTCTCCTGTTTTGGTTCCCTCCACAGGGTGCCAGTCCCGGGAAGGCTTGGAAGATCGTTGAACAGGTCCTGAAGAAGGCTCATTGGAGACCTTTGAATTCTCCAAAAGTGGGCACATTTCACGCAGCATGTCGTCAAGGCATCCCGGACTGGCCCTTGCAAAAAGTATTAACTTTCGCATGTGCGGACGCTGTGCAATTCTGCTCAAGAATGGCTTAACGACCTTGCACTTGGAGGATTGTGTCAGCTGCGTCAGGGGGCTGCGAGAACATTTTGCGATTTTCTTTCATACGAAGCACGGCAGCATCAAGACGGGTCATTTATCCGGCTGTTAGATATCTGTCCAGAATGAGCAGAACGGAACCGATCGCTGCTTCTGCTAGGGCGATACTGCCGTCGTGTACATGTAAAGAGGGAACGCACTGCGGCCGGTGATGCGAAAGGCGGTGACGAAGGAAGCGGGCAACGCGTCGATGTAAATTGGATTCAGGGTGGAAGGAGAATTGCGTGTAATGCGGTCTTCTCCGGAGTGGTTGGTATCATTCATCCATGCGTGAGGACCGAAAAGACCGCCGGCTCAACAAGCTCTGGAGAGCAGTAATTGAAGTTGCGTTCATCGTCTTTCTTTTCTATTCCAATCTTTTGATGGGAGAATTTACTGTCACGAATGGCCATGGGAAGAGTTTGGCGTTCGCCTTGAACGATATCTTTACGGGTACGAATTTTCTTATTGCCGCGATCTCCTCGCTGATTGGGTATGTTGTGTTTGAATACCTTCGAAAGAAGCTATAGTGACGCACGCCGCGACCGCAGCGGCGCAATTTCTGTAAGGCTTTTGTCGCCATTAATTCAGAAATAGAATCCGGAATGAATCGGTGCACAACAACGTCGATGACGCCTGATTGATGCTCTCTCGGGCATGAGATGCCATTCGCGTAAACTGTTCCTATGGCATCTGCCTCCACCGCCGAAAACCGGCCGAAAGAGAGATGGTGGACGATTCTTAGGTCGCGCTTGATTGCCCATCTTCAACAGCGTGAGGAGCAGGTATTTCTAGTTCTTTCGCTGCTGATAGGAGCGCTTACCGGACTCGCAGTTGTTGCCTTTATCGTGGTCACGGAGCGGTTGGGAATGCGCCTCTATCCGGTGGGCAGCGCCGCGTGGAGGCGCGTACTGATACCCGTGGCAGGATCGCTGGCCATGGGCTTCCTGCTCTACCGCTATTTTCCCAACGCCAGGGGCAGCGGCGTGCCCCAGACCAAGGCTGCCCTCTTCGCAGGGGATGGGTTCATCTCCTTGCGCACCGTTCTGGGCAAGTTTTTCTGCACAGCGACCACGCTGGCGAGCGGGATTCCACTGGGCCGCGAGGGACCATCTGTTCAGGTAGGCGCTGGAATCGGCTCCGTTCTCGGCCGCTGGCTCGGCTTGCGTCCTGAAAAGGTAAAGGCCCTGATTCCTGTCGGCGCCGCCGCCGCCATTGCCGCGGCCTTCAATACCCCGATGGCGGCTGTGTTGTTTTCCCTCGAAGAGGTGATGGGCGATATGCATGCGCCGATTCTGGGTTCGGTTGTGCTTGCCTCCGCCACCTCCTGGGCAGTTTTGCGCCTCCTGCTTGGCAATAACCCCCTATTTAAAGTGCCGCAATACACTTTGGTCCATCCGCTGGAACTCGCCATTTACGCCCTGCTGGGCATCGCTGGCGGCTTTCTGTCCGTGGCCTTCACCCGGCTTTTGTTGGAAATGCGCAAGTTCTTTCTGCACATGCCCAAGAGTACGCGCTGGTGGCATCCCGTAGTAGGCGGCGTGACGGTTGGCCTGATGGGATGGTTTGTGCCCCAAGTCTTGGGCGTTGGATATAGCTACGTCGGCAGTGCCCTGGATGGCACCATGGCGCTCAAGTTGATGCTGCTGCTTGTGGTGCTCAAGCTGATTGGAGTTACCACCAGCTATGCCTCTGGCAATGCGGGGGGAATCTTTGGCCCTAGCCTATTTCTCGGTGCAATGCTGGGAGGCGCCATCGGCACGGTGGCCCATCACTTGTTGCCGGGATACACCGCAACTCCTGGCGCTTACGCGCTGGTCGGCATGGGTGCGCTCTTCGCGGGCATCATAAGGGCTCCTATGACATCGGTGCTCATGATCTTTGAAATGACGCGGGATTACGCTGTCATCGTGCCGCTGATGATTGCAAACTTGACCAGCTTCTTCATCTCTTCCCGATTTCAGAAGCAGCCCATCTACGAGGCTTTGGCGCATCAGGATGGCATTCATTTACCCAGTCGCAGCACTCGCGACGAACCTAACAAGCGAACCGTGGCTCAGGTCATGCGGAAATCTCTGGAGATTTTCCCGGCAGAGATGCGTGTCCAGGATGTGATCGAACAAACTCGTGCCAGTAAGCTCCGTACCTGGCCTGTGGCCGAGAAGGATTACTTTCTGGGAATGCTGACCAGAGAGACGATGGGGTGCGCCTTTGTCGATGGGAGAAAAGAACAGCCGCTGAAAGACATTGTGGAAACCCTCCAAGTTCCGCACCTTCACACGGATCATGCCCTGCATCTGGCTCTCGAACGCATGAGCAAGTACCATCTCGATGTCTTGCCGGTCGTCCACCGGGCGGATATTCACAAACTGG
>Ga0224555_1003815_pt1 | contig 14741 bp, 13 predicted proteins | sample 714S23034metaG_FD_180687 | JGI IMG/M metagenome (GOLD analysis project Ga0224555, IMG submission 180687) | Peat soil microbial communities from Stordalen Mire, Sweden - 717 S2 30-34 | ecosystem: Environmental > Terrestrial > Soil > Wetlands > Peat | place: Sweden: Norrbotten County, Stordalen...
GCGCGGCGGCACGTGCCCACATTGCGATGAGCCGGTCGCCATCAACGACCTCATCGTTGCTACATCCTGAGCGTATGATCCATCAGGAGGCCGCCGCGAAGTTCCACGGCGCGCGGGTCAACCTCCGGAGATCCTCGACGTCGGCCCTCCGACACGAACCCCCACCTCGCTCTCGTTACGGCGGGCGACGCTTGGCCGATCATGGCAGAGGGGACTGAACGTCTCATCTGTGTGGTCGCCCAACAGTCTTGGCGGGACGAGCGGCCATCCAGATCGACGGTTCGTTGCACGTCGCTGCTCCCTTCGCGACCCATGCGAGCATCCAGGCCATCTCGGCAAGAACGAGACTGCGCGGTTACCGCGTCCACGATGCCCACAGACCGCCCACCGCTGCGCGTGAGGCACGCAATCGTATTTCGAGTGGAGCAAACCCCTGCCAGCGAGCAACCTGACCGCCTAGAACGCCCTACAGGGCCATTTCGGAGGGGCGCCGCTTCACACCTGCATTTGCGGTCCCTGATTTACTGAATCAGCCCGTCATTGTCGTCGGTTCCAATGCCAGCCAACTCGCTTCTAACCCACGATAAAGCTAGTTTATCGTTGGTCACAAACGAGGAACAGAGAGGGACTGTGACACTGCTCCACAGCACCAAACAGGTCGTCGAGCTGGCCGAGATCGCCGCCGACGCGCGGGACTACGTGGCTGCGAGCCGGGCCGAGAACACGACCCGGGTCTACCGCACCGGCTGGGCGCAGTTCACCGCCTGGTGCGACGAGCACGGTGTGGTGGCCCTGCCTGCAGGAGCGGAGACTGTGGCCTGCTACGTGGCCGACCTGGCAAGGGTCGCCAAGGCCGCGACGATCGACGCCCGCCTGGCTGCGATCAGTGCCGCCCACCGGGCTGCGGGCCATGGCACCCCGACCAAGGAGGAGGCGGTCCGCCTGGTACGACGCGGCGTTCGCAGGACGTTTGGGACCGCCCAGCGCCAGGTGCGCCCGATTACGGTGCCCGAACTGCGCACGATGCTCGAGGGACTCGGCACAGACCCGGCAGGGTGTCGGGACCGGGCACTCCTCCTGCTCGGCTTCGCGGGCGCGCTGCGCCGGAGCGAGCTCGTCAGTCTCGACGTGGCCGACATCACAGAGGGCGCCGAGGGGCTCACCGTTCGCCTCCGGCGCTCGAAGACGGACCAGGAGGGCGCAGGGCGCACCGTTGGCATCCCCTACGGGTCGAATCCGACAACCTGCCCGGTCCGTGCCTGGCGGGCCTGGCTTGAGCTGTCAGGCATCACCGAGGGAGCGGCATTTCGCCCCGTGGACCGCCATGGCCACATCGGAGCGGCACGTCTCAGCGCCCAGGCGGTGGCGCTCGTGTTGAAGCACCACGCTACCCGTGCCGGGCTCGACCCCGGCGAGGTAGCCGGTCATTCGCTGCGGGCTGGCCTTGCGACCTCGGCTGCCGCTGTCGGGGTCCCAGAACGAGTCATCGCCGAGCAGACGGGGCACAGGGGCACGGCGATGCTTCGCCGCTATATCCGGAAGGGTTCGCTGTTCCGTGAGAACGCCGCCAGCGCGGTTGGGCTGTAGGAGGGAGGGGGAAGGTGGCGAGTAGGCGCGCCGGCCTCGGTCAAGTTATTCATGGGCTACTGGCTGTGCCGGCCGTGCTGCGACCGCCTCGGACGCGAGGCTATAAGGCTCGGCAAGCGCCTGAGCTTGTCAGCCGGGTCTGGCCCCGCCAAGCTCACCTGAATCGCCCGTTGGCAACAAGACCGTGGGGACGCGGTCTTGACAAAGTCCGATCGGCTAGCACAGGGCAGGTCACGGCGGTCAGTGGCCTGACGAACCTTCACGGCTGTCAACCGTCATTGAGTCTGGCGCGCTGGCAGTCGGGGTAAGGGTCCCACAAGGACTCCTGCCTCTTGTGCGGACCCTGCATCTGCAGCATCATGTGATCCAGGCAGGAATGGCGGGTCGCCAAAGCTCGGTGTAACGAGGGGGCGCGTCCAGATCGACATAGTCAGAGCACTCGACCGGTGGCAGGCGTCGGATGGTGCGTGGTCCGCGCGGCAATCGCCGGTCCCTGTGGCGTGCGAGCCGTCTCCTGAGCCGGGCAAGCCATCCGGCCTCGTCTGGGCCGAGCAGGCCTACGCCTTGCGGCTCAGCCTCGTGGCAGCGACGCGCCCCTTGATGACATAATGTGTCAGCAAACTTGGCATTTCACCAGTCGCCGCCGTGGCGCCGTAGACCTCGGCGATCACCTGGCTCTTGTTCATCGAAGTTCCGGACGATTAGGAGACACGATGGCGAAACTAGCTGCCGTTCGTCTGTTCGCTGCCGTTGTGCTGCTGTTTGCTATGACCTCGGCGATATTCGCCGCTGGGCTTCCGTCGCCTGCGATGGCTTCGCCAGCCGGTTGGTCACAGGGGACGCCGATTGACCCTTTACATGGACAGCTAGAAGCAATCTCCTGTCCGTCGGCGAGCTTCTGCGCGGCGGTCGACTACTTCGGCTACGTCCTCACCTATGACGGCAGCTCATGGTCGTCACCCGATGACATCGACCCCGGCCAGTGGCTGATGTCCATCTCGTGCTCGACGACGAGCTTCTGCGTCGCGGTGGACGAGAGCGGCAACGCCACCATCTACAACGGCAGTTCGTGGTCGTCACCCGACAAGATCGACGCGGGAAACTACCTGAGTTCCGTCTCCTGCCCGACTGCGAGCTTCTGCGCTGCGGTGGATGGCAACGGCGACGTCCTCACCTACGACGGCAGTTCGTGGTCGTCACCCGACAAGATCGACGCGGGGAACTACCTGAGCTCCGTCTCCTGCCCGACGGCGAGCTTCTGCGCCGCGGTGGACAACGCCGGCAACGCCCTCCTCTACCGCAGCACCTCGTGGTCGTCGCCCCACAGCATCGACGCGCACGGGGGCGGCCTGACCTCCGTCTCGTGCCCGACTAACAGTTTTTGCACCGCGATAGACCAGGACGGAGACGTGCTCACCTACAACGGCAGTTCGTGGTCGTCACCCGACAAGATCGACGCGGGGAACTACCTGAGCTCCGTCTCCTGCCCGACAACGAGCTTCTGCGTCGCAGTGGACTGGTACGGCAACGCCGTCACCTACGACGGCAGCTTATGGTCGTCGCCTAAGAGCATCGGCGCAGGGAATCTGCAGTCCGTCTCTTGCCCGACGGCGAGCTTCTGCGCCGCGGTGGACTACAGCGGCAACGTCCTCGCCTACAACGGCCACAGGTGGTCGTCGCCCGACGACATCGACCCCAGCGAGGGCGGCCTGACGTCCGTCTCTTGCCCGACGGCGAGCTTCTGCGCCGCGGTGGACTACAGCGGCTACGTCCTCACCTACAACGGCAGCACGTGGTCGTCCCGCCAGCAGATCGACAGCCTTCCCCTGATGTCTGTCTCGTGCCCGTCGGCGAGCTTCTGCGTCGCGGTAAACGAGATGGGCGGTGCCCTAACTTACGACGGGAGCTCGTGGTCGTCACCCAAGAGCATTGCGCCAAGCGGGTGGGTACTGGAATCCGTTTCGTGTCCGACAACGAGCTTCTGCGCCGCCGTAGACGAGAATGGCGACGCCCTCACATACAACGGCAGTAAGTGGTCCTCGCCCGACGAGATCGACGGCGCCAGCCTGGACGTCGTTTCGTGCTCCTCGGCGAGCTTCTGCGTCGCGGCGGACGACGGTGGCGTTGTCTTCACCTACAACGGCAGCTCGTGGTCGTCCCCCGACAGCATCGACCCGCCGCTCCCCGGCGTCATGGGCGATGCTTGGATGCTGAACTCCGTTTCGTGCCCGACGGCGAGCTTCTGCGCCACGGTGAACTTAAGCGGCTACGTCCTCACCTACAACGGCAGCACGTGGTCGTCACCCGAAAGCATCGACTCAGGTTATGGGTGGAATGGGAATTGGATGTATGTGTCGTGCGCCACGGCGAGCTTCTGCGTCGCAGTGGATAGCAGCGGCAACGTCCTGACCTACAACGGCAGCACGTGGTCGTCACCCGAAGAAATCGACACCAGCGCACTTTCATCTGTCTCGTGCCCGACGGCGAGCTTCTGCGTCGCGGTGGACGGTTCTGACGCGTTCACGTATTCGGCGGCGGTTTCGGCGGCGGTTTCCACGACCACCATCACCTCGGTCACCTCCAACCCGGTCGTCGGTGAGAGCGTCTCGATCGGAGTAGAGGTCACCGGACCGAGCACCACCGCGGGGTCGACAACGCCGACTGGGCAGGTCACCGTCACCGACGACACCCGGAGCTGTAAGGCAACGCTCAGCGGATTGAACGGGACCGCGACCGGCAAGTGCTCGATCACCGAGAAAGCCCCAGGCATGTACTCGCTCACCGCTAGCTATCCGGGCGATGCCAACTTCGACTCCAGCACGACGTCCGCGTCCACCCCGCTCATGGTCGCCAAGGCAACGTCCAAGACCGCCCTCAAGCTCTCGAACGCCAGGGTGATCTACGGTGACGAGCAGGTCCTGCAGCTGTCGGTCACCGTCTCGCCGCAGTACTCCGGCACGACGCCGACCGGAACGGTCACGGTGAAGGAGTCCACGACGACGCTGTGTGTGATCAAGCTGTCGTCGGGCAAGGGCTCGTGCACTCTGCCCGGCGAGAAGCTCAACGCGGGCACGTACCAGCTCGTTGCCACCTACGGCGGCAGCACGGACTTCGACGGCTCGGCTTCGGCCAAGGAGACCCTCACCGTCGCCAAGGCAAGCTCCAAGACCGCCCTCAAGCTCTCGAACGCCAGGCTGACCTACGGCGACGAAGGCGCCGAGCACCTCTCGGTCACCGTTTCGCCTGAGTTCACCGGCTTGACGCCGACCGGGACGGTGACGATCAAGGAGTCCACGACCACGTTGTGCACCATCACGCTGTCGGCCGCCAAGGGCTCGTGCACTCTGTCCGCCAAGAAGCTTTCGGTGGGCACCTACAGCCTCGTCGCCACCTACGGCGGCAGCACGAACTTCAAGGGCTCGACTTCCGCGAAGGAGACCCTTACGGTCATCAAGTGAACCGGTGGTCGTGCGTTGTCGACTGGAGGGTCTGACGGGCCATGGTTGCGTCGTGCGGTTGGTTTCCTACCTGCGAGTCAGCAGTGAGGGTCAGCTAGAAGGGTACGGGCTCGACGCCCAGCGACGGACGGTCCGCGCCTGGGCCAAGGCGAACGGACACCGGATCGTGCATCCCTGCGTGGACGAGGCGATCTCCGGCGCTCTCGAGGCCGCCGACCGCCTTGGGCTCGTCTGCGCACTCGACGCGATTACGACAGGCGTCGCCGACGGGGTCGTCGTGGCCCGCCTCGACCGTCTCGCCCGACAGCTCACCGTGCAAGAGGCGACACTCGCACTCGTCTGGCAGCACGGCGCGAGGGTCTTCGCAGTCGACACCGGCGAGGTCCATCGAGACGATCCCGACGATCCAATGCGAACAGCCATCCGTCAGGTTATGGGGGTTTTCGCCGAGCTCGACCGCAAGATGGTCGCGAAGCGCCTGCGGGATGGCCGTCTCGCGAAGGCCGCCGCTGGCCGCAAGGCAGTAGGCGACTACCCCTTCGGCTATGCCGCCACCGGCAAGGGACGCGAGCGCGACGTCGGGCCGACGGAGGCAGAGCAGAAAGTGGTGGCTCGCATCGTCGAGCTGCGTCGTGCCGGCCGGTCCTACCGCGAGATCGCCAAAGCGCTCGACACAGAAGGGCAGAAGCCCCGACGGGCCGCCTCCTGGTCGGCTGCAGCCGTACGCAACGTCGCCCTGCGGGAGATCACCAACTGAATCGTGTGCTCGCGGAGGCCCTCGCCGGCCGCGGCCTTTGGGTGGTCACGGCTTCCCGAGCGGTCTTTCGGAGTCTCCTTGGACCCAAGACACAGACGATGGCCCGGGGGGGCGTTGACGAGTCAGCGAGCTCCGCCGCCCGATCTCGGGATGACCCAGGCGGTGAGCCCTGCCGTGATGTCACCTAGCAACGCCGTCTTGAGACACCCCACGATTTTCGGTCTTTGGAGCACACTGGCGGGATCAGCTCTGACCGCCATTGAGGAGCCCTTCATCTGCCTGTCGCGTCCGCGTTATCGGGCAACGATCACTTGGACCGAGCGCCCTTGAGCCCTCATCGCACTTTCGTGCAAGACTCACCTCGTGGCGAAAGGATGGCTGCGACCTGCTTTGCCGGTTGGCGTTGTCCTCGCACTCGCCGCCTCCTCCTTGGCTGTCGTCCGTCCGGCTCTCGCCGCCAGTGTCCAACCGGCCGCCTCCCCGGCCTCTCCTGCGGCACCTTTCATCACCAGCGTCGCGGGGGAGGGCCTCGGCATACTCGTCGACTGGACCCCGGCCTCGGCAAGCGAAGGCGTCACGACCTACAGGCTGACTGCTACGCCGGTCGTCACCTCGAGCGTGCCGCCGTCTTGCAAGAGTGTGGTGAGCGCGAGCACGCCGGGAACCGACACGACGACGGTGCTCGGGCATGTTTGCTCTGGCGTCGCCTACGAGGTGACGATGAAAGCCGTCACCGCATCGGGCACGAGCGCCCCGAGCGCTGTCTCGAACCCGATCGTCCCGCTCACAGCGCGGGCGCCGTTCGTGCCGCTCGTTACGAACGTGCTGGGGCGCAACCACTCCCTTGTGATCTCGTGGTCTCCGCCTGCCTACGACGGCGGCAAGCCGCTCACGGGCTACAAGCTGACCGTGATCGGGTCAGGTTCGACGACGTCCATCGGTGTGGGGGCGGCAACGGCGAGCGCCACGATCACCGGGCTGAAGAACGGCGCGACCTATCGGGTCGTGCTCTCGGCGCTGAACGCGGTCGGAAGCTCCCCGGCCTCGACCGCCTTGGGTGAGCCGATGCCGGACGGAGCCCCGAGCACCCCTTCTGACCTCTCGGTAATCCCGGACTCTGCAGCGGCCTCGATCAGCGTGTCGTGGGTGGCGCCGCTCAATGACGGCGGGCTTCCGGTCACCTCCTACCGGCTCACGCGCCTGGAGGAGGTGGCGACGGCCAACAGCGCAGGCGTCGTCTCCTACGCGAAGGCGCCCGGCGCCAAGCTGGTGACTACGGTGGTCAGCGGCACCTCCACGACGGTGCGGGGCCTGAGTACGAAATCGGTCTTCTACGTCTTCGCCGTCGCCGCGATAAACAGCTTAGGCAGCTCACCCGCGACTGCCTACTCCGAGCCCGTCACCCTTCGGACCGCTGTCGCTGCTGGGGCGGCCGTGGTCTTGCCGAGCGTCCTCGCCCGGCTTGGATCGGTCAACAACGGCACGCTCACGTGGATGTACCCGTCCCCGTCGTCGGTGCCCTCTCAGGTGAAGTCGTTGAAGAAGGGCGAGGTTCTCGTCTGCGGGATCTCCAAGCTCACCCCCGACGGGCTGCTCGTGAGGGTCACCTCGGTGACGGTGAAGGCTCCGGCCACATATGTCGTCACGACGACCTCAGCCCCGCTCTCATCGGCCTTCAGCACCCTCACGACCCAGGCGGCGCTCAACCCGCTTTCGCCCGGGGCAGGAAGCGCCATAGCCTCGGCCCGCGCGGGCCATCTCGTCGCGACCTCGCCGGGCGTGGAGATCGAGCACGCCAGTGTCGGGTTCTCCAAGTCCGTCACGCTCTCGGTCAACGAGTCGGCGAGCGGCTCGGTCCAAGCGAGCTTGAACGGTACCGTCTCGTTCACTCCTTCGCTCGAGTTCGAGGCGTCGATCCTGCACGGATTCGCCCACATCCCAGATGGTGCCACGATGTCATTCTCGGCCTCGCTCCGAGCTGAGGTCAGCGCGACGCTGACGGCGTCCGCGAGCTACGACCAGCGCTGGCACATCGCCACGATCTACTCGTCACCGATCGACATCCAGGTCGGCCCCATGCCGCTCGTGCTCGTGCCGACGATTCCGATCTTCCTAGAGCTGAGCGCCAATGGGCAGGTCGGCGTCACCGCCTCGGTGAACTTGTTCTATGGGGCCAAGGCGTCCTGGACCTCGAAGCACCCCTCGGTGCTCAGCCTGTCCGACCTCTCGCAATCCCCGTCGGATCTCACCCCGTCGGTCAGCGTGCTCGTCGATGCGCACGGCTCGGTCGAAGTCGAGGCACAGCCCCAGCTCCTCATCGACGACGTCACCGGACCCGAGGTCGACGCCACGCTCACCCTCGCTGCAGCCCTCAGCCCTCTCGCGAAGCCACCGAGCCCCTGGCTCGCGCTCACGCTCAACCTTCAAGTGAAGGCGGGCTGGAAGATCGACCTGCTCGTCTGGAGCGGCACCGTCCAAGGCACGCTCGCCAGTCATACCTGGACGCTCTACACAGCCGTCGGCACCCCGTCGGTTAAGCCACCGCTCACCGTCTCGCCCGCGGTCGTGAGCGTGAACCCGGGTTCCTCGGAACAGTTCAGCGTCGCCGGCGCGACAGGAAGCGTCCGATGGAGCCTCGCGGGGGCCGCGGGGGACACGATCACGAGCTCAGGCCTTTTCACCGCTGCTTCACCGGGGGGCCGGGCCGTCGTCGTCACGGCCACCGACTCCTCTGGGGAGAGCGGCTCCGCCACCGTCCTCGTCGGTGCCGTCATCGGGCCGCCGCAGGACCTGAGAGCGGCTCGCGGCTCCGCCGGAACCTCGGCCGCGGTCTCCTGGGAACCACCCGTTTTGCTGCGCGGTGCGACGATCGCCTCCTACTCCGTGAGCACCAGCCCGCAAACCGCCGTCACGACCACAGCCGCGAACGCATCGAGCGCCACCATCGGCGGGCTCGATCCAACGACGACATATCTCGTGTCGGTGTCAGCAACGACGACGACCGGTTTCGAGTCACCGCCTGCGACTGTGATGCTTATCGAGGTCGGGCCGGGAAACGGCACCAGCTCCCTGACGTGGGCCAAAGAGCTGATCGACGCATCTGAAGGCAACCAGGCATCCCTGACATCGATCTCCTGTCCTAATGCTGACTTCTGCGTCGCGGTGGACGGCGATGGCAATGTCCTGACCTATGACGGGATTACCTGGAGCCAGCCTGTCAATGTCGACAATGTCAACGCGAATTTGGGTAACGAGATACTGGCATCTGTGTCGTGTACCAGCGCCGACTTCTGCGTCGCAGTGGACTGGTACGGCAACGCTCTGACCTACAATGGGAGCACCTGGAGCCAGCCCACCAGCATCGACCCCAGCGAGGGCGGCCTGACGTCCGTCTCTTGCCCGACGGCGAGCTTCTGCGCCGCGGTGGACTACAGCGGCAACGCTCTGACCTACGATGGGAGCACCTGGAGCGAGCCCACCAGTATTGATGCTGAAGCTGAAGCCGGCCTCTCCTCGGTGTCTTGCACAAGGGCCAGTTTCTGCGTCGCCGTGGACGGCGCGGGCAACGCTCTGACCTATAACGGGAGCACCTGGAGCGAGCCCACCAGTATTGATGCTGGGCCCATGACCTATGGAGGCTTTTCCTCCGTGTCGTGCACCAGCGCCAGCTCCTGTGCCGCAGTGGACCTATCGGGCAACGCCTTCATCTACGATGGGAGCACCTGGAGCGAGACTACCAACGTCGATTTCCCGAGTGGGTGGACGGTGTTGAGGTCAGTCTCGTGCACGAGCGCCAGCTTCTGCGTCGCTGTAGACCAGGACGGCGCCGCCTACACCTACAACGGGAGCAGCTGGAGCTTTTGGTATCAAATAGACATGCTCCATGGAGGCCTGACATCCACGGTGGCGCTGTCATGCGCGAGCGTCAGTTTCTGCGCTGCTGTGGACTCCGGGGGCAATGTCGTTACATACGACGGGAGCACCTGGAGCCACGCCACCAACATCGACCCCAGAGGTGGCGAGCTGGAGTCCATCTCCTGCCCGACGGCGAGCTTCTGCGCCGCGGTGGACGCGTTCGGCAACGCCCTCACCTACGACGGCAGCTCGTGGTCGAAGCCGGTCAGCATCGACGCGAATGGAGACGGAGTGCTGAAGTGGGTGTCATGCCCGAGTGCCAGCTTCTGCGTCGCTGCAGATTCCATGGGTAGCCTCCTTAGCTACGACGGCAGCACTTGGAGCACCTTCACGAGTGCTTATTCCGGAGACAGTCTGGCCTCGGTGTCCTGCGCCAGCGCCAGCTTCTGCGTCGCTGTGGACGATGCCGGCAACGTCCTCACCTACAACAACGGCTCGTGGTCTTTTGACAAAATTGACCCGGGGACTCAGCTGACATCCGTCTCGTGCGCGACGGCGAGCTTCTGCGTCGCTGTGGACGATGCCGGCAACGTCCTCACCTACCACGGGACCACTTGGAGCAAGCCAACCAACATCGACTCGAGTTTGAGTGCAGTGTCCTGCGTGAGTGCTACTTTCTGCCTCGCCATAGACGAACGGGGCAACGTCCTCACCTACGACGGCAGCTCGTGGTCCTCGCCCGATAGTATCGACGCGGAAAACGGCCTGAGCTCCGTCTCGTGCGCGACGATGGGGTTTTGCGTCGCGGTGGACGGGAGCGGCAACGTCCTCACCTACGACGGTATCAGTTGGAGTCAACCCACGGAAGTCGGTGGTGACGAGGAGTGGTTCGTGTCGGTCTCCTGTGCCAGCGTGAACTTCTGTGCCACAATCTCCGGCGAGGATGCCTTCATCGGAAGTCGCTGAACTCCCGGTGTAAATGGGGACTTCGGGACGTCCGAGTGATCGGCGGATTCCCAACGGAGGTGTAGGGCGTCAGAAACTCGATCGCGCCGCTCGGAGCCGCATGGACAGGCGTTTTGGCTCGGTGACCCGGGTCCTTCGGTCTTGGAGTCGGGCGCAGGACGCAGCGGCGATCGCTGCGTGGTCGGCCGACGCTCCGATCGAGACGAACGACACAAGGCGACTGCAACAGGAGTTGTCAGGAAGTGAGCAACCCGGCCGCAGTCACGCCGGATTAGGCCGCGGCGCGGTACTCGTGGATGAGCCCACCGAGCACGTCGTGGCGAGCAATGTCGCTGAGCGCCGGGGGAGCAGGGATCACTTCGCTGACAGGTGCAGGCACTCGGAGTCGAAGGCCACGGTGAGGCCGATGCTGGTTGTAATGCCGGACGTAGTCGCGAAGGACTGCTTCAAGGTGGTTGCGACCGAGAACGAGCGTCCAGTCGAGGCACTCTTCCCGTACGGTCCGTACCCACCTTTCCGCGATCGCGTTCGCGCGGGGCGATCTCACCGGTGTCTTGATCACCTCGATGCCTTCGGAGACGAACACCTCGTCGAAGCCGGCGGTGAACTTCGCGTCGCGATCTCGGATCAAGAACCGGAACGACCGACCGTTCTCGGTGAGATCTCCTGCGAGGTTGCGGGCGACCTGGGTGACAAACGAGCCGGTCGGATGAGCGCTAACACCGAGGATGTGGACTATGCGGCTCTGAAGCTCAATCATGAAAAGCACATAGAGCTGGTTGAGACCGATCGTGTCCACGACGAAGAAGTCGGTGGCCAAGATGCCCTTGGCTTGGGCGGTGATGAACTGTTTCCAGGTCGGTCCACCGCGCGGAGCTGGTCCGAGCCCGTGGCTTCGAAGGACCCGGCGGATCGAGCTTGCGGAGACGCGGATCCCGAGCCCGCGAAGTTCGCCCTGGATGCGAACACATCCCCAGCGGTGGTTCTCCCGGCCGAGTCTGACGATGAGCTCGACGACCTCATCACGAAGCGGCGGACGTCCAGGACCTCGCTGGGCTCGCCAACGTTTCCACTTGCGTCTCGAGAGCTCCCGGTGCCAGCGGAGCAGAGTCTCGGGCGTGACGAGAAAGCAACCCCAGCGCCACCTTGGAAGTACTCGGCTGAGCACAGCCAGGATCGCTCGGTCCGTGGTCCGGTAGCGGACGCGGCCATGGAGCTGCCGCTTGAGCACGCGGACCTCATGGCGCAGCACCATCAGCTCGACGTCCTTGTCCAAAGCTGTCCGTCGGCGAGGTCCCAGCATCTCAAGAACGCGGCACGCGACGAGATAGCAGAGACGGAGGCCCATGGCAGATGATGGTTGACGGAGCTGAAGAGCGCCAGCTCAAGGGCCCGATCGACGTTTTGGCGCCCTACACGCAGAGCTCTCACGGCTCGGCTTCATCAGCCAGGGCAGCGTCGTCGTGCGCGAGACCTCGTGCGGCAAGCAGGGCTGCCGCTGCCAGGCCGACCCGCCACGACGGCACGGGCCCTACTACCAGTGGAGCCGAGCAGTGAAGGGCAAGACCGTGAGCCGACGGCTCACCGAGAACGAGGCCGAGCTCTACCGATCGTGGATCGACAACCGGCGACGCCTCGAGGCGATCGTCGCTGAGATGGAGAAGGTCTCAGCCGCAGCTGGCAAGATACTTCTCCGTCAAGCGGCCACATCCGGGCGATCCCACGCCGCGAAGCGGTGACCAGGAGAAGTGGGGGGCCAAATCATCATCGAGAAGTGCGGAACGTCGGGTAAATGGCGGTCAATAAAGGTGAATGTGCAGGTGACGCTGTGAAGTGACCGGGAGGCGATCGGCAGGTTGCAGAGGCCGATCGGCAGGTGGTGTGAGAGACGGGAACGCTGAGGGGCAAGTGGAACGCATCGAATGGCGAGGCAAGCGCCCGGCCCAGCGCGTCGTCAGCCGGCTCGGTGTACTGCGACCCGTCGCGGGTCGCGACGCGCCCGAGTCGCGCTCCCGCGTCGCGTTCCGGCGACGCGTCGGTAAGCCAGTGCATCCCCCCACCATGCACGAGCGCGTTCTGACGCTCGGCAGGCTCGATGACGTTCGGGAAGTTCGGGAGATCGATGTCGAGCCGACCGGGACGACCGATTCATACTCCCCGAGCCGGCAGCGGTCACGGAGAACCTGGACGCCAGCCCAGAAGCCCTGCGTGGTACATCACTGCCGCTGTAGCCCCATGGTGCGGGTAAGGCGGGCGAATTTCGCGAACCGCAAGAAGTGGCCTCTGACGTGCGCCTGTGAGGTTTCCTGTGAGGTTTCCTGTGAGATTGGCTGTGAAGTCGTCGCCAAAAAAGTCTCCGGAAACTTGCCGCTGTGAGTGTTTCTGTGAGTGTTGCTGTGAGTGTTGCTGTGAGTGGCCCTCTTCATACTTCGGGTCGTGGACGCTGCCCGAAAGAGCCCAATGAATGCCGTCGCGAACCTGCAACGTCAGGCACCGCCCGTTCGTACGGCCATTACTCCCATGGAGAGGAGGATCTGGCATAGCCCGCCGAGGTCCGGTGATCGCCGCTCGTGCGCCGGGCCGGACAACGGTCCCGGGAGGTTGTTCGGAAGACGCCGAGACGCCCGGTGATTGGTCAGTGATGGCGATCGGTGTCAGCGGTTCCGCGAGCGATCCGGGAGCTGCGTGTAAGTGGAGCGGCGCACCGTACGAACCGAACGGCGCCGTCACGAAGCGGGCGCTGTCCGGCGTCCAACCGTCGTTGCCGCCATCCGCAGGTTCCGACCGAAGACAACACGAGCTGACGAAATCGAGCACGACCCTCGCCGCTGTCAGCCAAGACGCAGGAAAGAAAGGACATAATGAAGACTGTCGAGCAGTTGCCATTTCCCGAGCTGTTGGACATCACCGAGGCCGCCGAGTTCCTCTGCACCTCGATCCGCCACATGCGTCGACTCGTGGCCGAAGACAAGCTGTCGGTCGTGAAGATCGGCGGCAAGCTCCGCTTTGACCGAGCCGACCTTCAGAAGTTCATCGACGACCATCGGCGGCCCGGACGCGCGTCGTAGAGAAGATCGCCGCGGACGCACGGCGGGTATTCCCATTGGCGTCGGTTACAACTGCTGGCGTAACTCCTCGATCGTTAACTGCGTGTCAGCGAGGATGCTGTGCAAAGTGCCCTTCGCGACATCAGGCCGTGATGTACCGGGACTGTCATGCCGCGACCGTCGGGGTGACGCAGGACGTAGTGGCTGCCGGTAATCCGAGCGACTGGACGCGGAGAAGACACGACCAGCCTTTGTCAGCTTCGCGTAGCGTCTTACCGACATCACTTGTAGCATGTCGACCATGAGCACGACGAGTGTGGCGCCGGAGATACGCAAGCGGGTCTTCGCCTCGCGCGACCGCTTCTGGCGGCCCGAGGACTTCGATGGCTCTCCCGACGCGGTCGCCCAGACGCTCTCGCGGATGACTCGCACCGGAGATCTCCGCCGAGTCCGGCGAGGGCTCTACTGGTGCGGCACACCCACCCGACTCGGCATGGCTCCCCCGCCACTGGATCGCCTCGCTGGTGAGATCGTCGGTGGCACAGGCACCGGTCCTAGCGGATGGAGCGCCGCCCTGGCGCTCGGCCTTTCAACCCAAGTGACGCGCCGCGAGGCGATCGCCGTGCCAGGACGAGCGCCACGCAGTCCAGGCCCCGTCCACTACGTCAGTCGTGCGGCCAGCACCAAGCGCCGCGATGAGCGACTCCGCCCTGCCGAGGTCGCGCTCTTTGAGGTCCTGCGAGACTGGAACGCCCTCGTCGAGGTCTCAACACACGACGCAGTGGATCGGATTGCCCATCTCGCTGACAACGGTACGGTCCGTCTCGACCGGCTCGCCCGCGCGTCGCAAACCGAGCCACCCCGAGTCCGGGAGCGACTTCGCCGTCTCTTCGGCGCGCTCGGCCGACCAGAATTACTCGACATCGTTCGACCAGCTCGCAGCAAGTCGGTTCACCACGACCTCGCACTGACCGGCTGACGATGCCCCGATTTCGGGACTTGGTTGAGTTCGGACCGACGCTCGATGCCGCGGCCGAGCGCCTCGGTATCAGCCCCACCGCCGTCGAGAAG
>Ga0224555_1003817_pt1 | contig 14718 bp, 7 predicted proteins | sample 714S23034metaG_FD_180687 | JGI IMG/M metagenome (GOLD analysis project Ga0224555, IMG submission 180687) | Peat soil microbial communities from Stordalen Mire, Sweden - 717 S2 30-34 | ecosystem: Environmental > Terrestrial > Soil > Wetlands > Peat | place: Sweden: Norrbotten County, Stordalen...
AACAGTTCAACAGGTTGAGGGTGTGAGGTTCGCCATTGTGGCGCGGACGCATACGGTGGTTTGCGACCAACCCCCGGAGAATGGTGGAACGGATGCAGGAATGACGCCGCCGGAGTTTCTGCTGGCTTCGCTCGGTTCCTGCGCGGCATTTTATGCGGCGCAGTATCTGGAGTCGCGCAAGCTCGCCAAAGGCGGCGTGGAAGTGTCTGTGAGCGCGGAGAAGCTGAAGGCCCCGGCCAGGCTGGGCAACTTCAACGTGCACGTGACGTGCCCGGTTGCGCTCACCACGGAACAGACCGAGGGATTGATGCGGTCGGTTCATCATTGCCTGGTGCATAACACGCTGCTGACGCCGGCACAGATCGCGATCGGCTTATCCGTGGCCGAGCCGGCCGCGGGGCCGCGCTGACACTCTTTGCTGACTTTTCGCAGCTAGATTCGTCCCAATCAGTGTGAGCTCATGTGGCGCGCCAGGCTTCTACAGGCGCCACCGGCCGCAATGCCCGGATGATAGACTGCGAATATGTTGCGCTTCCCTGCCTCTTCCCCGAACCTTCGCCGCACCACTCTTGCCTGTGGCTTATGCCTGCTGGCATTTCTTTTTGCGGTGGAGGCAAAGACGGCATGGTACGGGCCCGCATCAGGCCCGGGAAGCGACGTAAGGGCCGCCAAGGCTCTGCGGATCGACGCAACCAATGTCGTGCAGCACGGCATGCCGTCCCCTGACCCGATTCATCCCGGGATCGCATTTCTCTTCCTGACGGCCTTTACGGCTGCATGGCTGGCGGGCGCTGATGTATCGGCCCGATACGCCGTTGCGCGCCGCTCGATTCGAGTTTCCGAGGTAGTTTTCTCTTCTCCACAGACGTTTTTTCGACCACCGCCGTCTGTTTCTTAGCAAACTTCCCAGCACATCTGAATAGCGTAGCGGCCTGACTGCGAACCAGCACTCTGGCCTTTCCGGCTTCCCTGGAAAGGCAGGAACTTTCGCGGCCGGCTTTTTTCTTCGGCCTCGATAAGACAGCTTACTTATCGAAGCTGGTGCGACAGGGAGTCTTTTCAATGGCCCTCTGTGGGGTGTTTGCGCTCGAAGCAGCGATTTGCGCCTCGCAACAAAACCCTGTTCGAGCGGATGGCATCTAAGAAGGCGGCGTCTACGACCCTTTCTTACATTCGATTTGATTCCCTGCACCATGACGAATAAGCGCTTTGTAGATCAGGGGTATGACCGGCATGCACAAGCAAATACTACTGAGTTTGACCGTGGCCCTGCTGCTGTGCGCGGCGTGTGGCATAACCGCGTGCCACTCCAGCAGCGCGGCAGCAGTGCCGCAAATTCCGTCGGCGCGAGTGGCCACGGCACAGCGGGGCGACATCTCGCACGTGCTGACGCTGGCCGGACAGTTTCAGCCTTACCAGGTGGTGGACGTACACCCCAAGGTGAGCGGTTACATGAAGCGCATCAACGTGGACATCGGCGACATTGTGCGCGAGGGCGACACGCTGGCGGTGCTGGAAGTGCCGGAGCTCAAAGCGCAGTTGCGGCAGGCGGCATTCGAGTTGCAGCAGGGCCAACAGGAGATTGAGCGCTCTCAGCACGAGGTTGGCAGCGCGGAGGCGCTGCATTCCGCGTTGCAAGCCGAGTCGGAGCGGCTGAAGGCGGCCGCGGCTACGCGGCCTGGATTGATTGCGCAACAGGAACTGGACGACGCGGAGGCCAAGGCTCTTTCCTCGCAGGCGCAGGTGGACGCCGCGAAGTCCGCGATGGCCGCAGCAGAGCAGCACGCCGAGGCGGCGCGCGCGGACAAAGAACGCGTGCAGGCGCTGGAGAACTATACGAATGTCATTTCACCGCTGGCAGGCGTGGTGATCTGGCGTTACGCGGATACGGGCGCGCTGATCCAGGGAGGAACGAACTCGAACGATCAGGATTTGCCCATCGTGCGGCTGTCGCAGAGCGGGCTGCTGCGATTGCGCGTGCCGGTGCCGGAAGACGATGTGCAGTTTGTGCACCAGGGCGATCAACTTTCGGTGCGCGTCGATGCCATCGGCCGGTCATTCACGGGAAAGATTGTGCGTTTTACGCGCGATGTGAACTTTGAGACGCGGACGATGGAGACGGAAGTGGATGTGGACAACAAGGATTTGTCCATCTCGCCCGGCATGTACGCAAACACGATGCTTCACTTGGCAGAAGTCAAGAACGTTGTCACCGTCCCAATCGAGGCGCTGGTCCTGAGCGAGAAACAACAGACAGTCTATGCGCTGGATGGCGGCAATCACATTCACATACGTAGCGTCGCGGTAGGCCTGGAGGGGTCGAAGCTGGCGGAGATCACGAACGGGCTTGTCGCGGGAGATCGGGTAGTGGTGGGCGGACAGGATAAGTACCAGGAGAACGAAGAGGTCAGCCCATTGCCGGCTTCCGTACCCGCATCGGAAACCTTGCAGGAGACCGGCGGCATGATCGACATGAAGGCCGAAGCAGGCGATGGAGGCGCTCACTAATGCCGAAATTTGCTCTCCGATTCCCCTTCTTCATCATCATGCTTTGCCTGCTGGTGTCTCTTGTAGGAGTGGTCAACATCGCACAAATGCCGGTCGATTTGTTTCCCAACATCGATATGCCGGTGGTGGTGGTGGCAACGTTTTACAACGGCATGCCGCCGGAACAGATCGAAGCCGACATTACGAATACGTTTGAAAGGTTTTTCACTCTGGGCGCCAATATCGATCACAGCGAATCGCGTTCGCTGACCGGCGTTAGCCTGATCAAGATCTACTTCAAGCCGGGAACCGATCCCAACGCGGCGTTGAGCAACATCGCCAACCTGGCGATGGCGGACTTGCGGCGACTGCCTCCGGGAACGCTGCCGCCGGTGGTTCTGGGCATGGACGCCTCGACACAGCCGGTTTGCCTGGTAACGCTGAAGGGCCAGGGGCTGAACGAAACCAGCCTGAAAGATCTGGCGCAATTCCAGGTGCGCAACCAGATCTCGAATGTCCAAGGCGCGTCGGTGCCGCAGCCATACGGAGGGACTTACCGGCAGATCCAGATTTACGTGGACCCGCTGAAGATGGAGGCGCGCAACCTGAGCCTGAACGACGTGGTGAAATCGGTAAACGAATCGAACCTGATTTTGCCTGCCGGGGACGTACGCATCGGCTCGAAGGACTTCAACATTTACGCCAACAGCCAGTTTCCCGATGCGAATTCGATGAACCAAATGCCGTTGAAGTCGGTAGGCAACTCGTCAGTGCTGGTGGGCGACATCGGCAAGGCGATCGACTCAGGAGCGTTGCAGTACAACATCGTGCGCATCGACGGGCAGCGCTCGGTTTACATCCCCATTTTCAAGCAGGGCGGCAACAGCAACACCATCACGATCGTCAACGGAATGAAGGCCGCAATCAAGCATCTGGTCGATATTCCGGAATCGCTGAAGACAGCAGTAGTATTCGACCAATCGGTCTTCGTGAAGCTGGCGATCGAGAATGTTTCGAAGGAAGCGCTCATCGGACTGGTGCTGACCGGGATGATGATCCTTGTTTTTCTGGGAAGCCCGCGCGCCACCTTTGCCGTGCTGCTGGGTGTTCCGCTCTCGATGTTGGTCTGCCTGCTGATTACCGATTACACGGGCGGCTCCATCAACACCATGATTCTGGGCGGGCTGGCGCTGGTTTTCTCGCGGCTGATCGATAACGGCGTGATCGTGCTCGAAAACATCTTTCGCCACATGGAGATGGGAGAATCGCCCGAGGTGGCGGCGGAGAGAGGCGGAACAGAAGTTTCGATGGCCGTGCTGGCCGCCACGTTCACGACCTCCATTGTGTTCTTCCCGGTAACGTTTTTCACCGGCGTGAGCAAATACATTTTCACTCCGATGGCGCTGGGCGTTGTGCTATCGATTTTTGCGTCGTACTTTTTTGCGATGACAGTGGTGCCGCTCTACTGCGCCAGGTTCATTCATCGGCGTGACGAGTGCGAAGACAGCAAAGAGCCAAAGCTGGGATTCTTCGCCCGCTTCGACAGAGGTTTCAACAAGCGGTTTCACGGGATGTTGGACTGGTACGAAGGTCTTGCGATGCGGGCGATGGAGCGGCCCGGCTTCACGGCGGCGGCGATCTTCGGCGGCGTGGCGCTGTTGCTTTTGGTGACAATCCCCTTCATCGGCCGCGCGTATTTTCCCCGCACCGACCCGGGACAGTTCATTCTCGACGTACGGATGCCCAGCGGCACACGGCTGGAAGTGAGCAACGACTACATTGCAAAGGTGGAAGATATCATCCGCAGCGTGGTGCCCGCAAAGGACCTGGGCATGATCGTCTCCAACATCGGCGTCTATCCCGATCTTTCGGCGATTTACACCACCAACGCTTCGATGGACACGGCATTTGTGCAGACCAGCCTGAAGGAGGGGCACAGCACCGGCAGTTACGAGTACATGCGCCGCGTCCAGGAAAAGCTGTCGCGCGAGATGCCGGAACTCTCTATTTACTACCAGGCGGGCGGGTTGGTGGACTCCGTCATCAATCAGGGGCTGCCGGCGCCCATAGACATTCAGATCAAATCACAGGACATGGATAGCTCCTATGCTCTGGCCACGCAACTGGCGGCGAAGATTGAGACGATGCACAACGTAAGCAATGTGTATATCCCACACAGCATCGATTATCCCGGCCTGGAGCTGAATATCGACCGCGAGCGCGCCAGTCTGATCGGGCTTTCCGCCAAGGATGTAGTGGACGACGTGATTACGGCGCTCACCTCGGACGGCATGGTGGCTCCCAGCTATTGGATCGATCCCAAGAGCGGCAACAACTATATGGTTACGGTGCAATATGCGAACCGATGGATCGACAACATGTCGATGGAAGATGTGAAGAGCATTCCGCTGCGCGGCGTTCGTCCTGCCGGCTACGGCCCAATGCAGGAAGGCGGACAGGCGGCTCCAGCCTCCGCGCAGATGCTCAGCGGAGACCACGCGGCGGGCTACGTGCCGCTGGGCGCGGTGGCCGATATCCAACAGATCAACACTCCTACCGAGGTGGACCACAACCAGATTCGCCGGGTGATCGACATTTATGTGGCCACCAGGACCGAGGCGCTACAAGGCGTAGGCGCACAGATCGACCGCCTGCTGGCGGAGACCAGGCACGACCCAAACACCGTGCTCGAGGTGCGTGGAGGCGTGGTCAGCATGAACCAGGCATTCCACGACTTCGGAGTCGGACTGATCATTGCCGTGCTGCTGGTTTACCTCATCCTGATGGCCCAGTTCGCCTCTTTTGTCGATCCCTTCATCATTCTGATGGCGATTCCTCCGGGGCTGGCGGGCGTTGGGCTGATCCTGCTGCTGACGGGCAGCTCGCTGAACATCATGTCGTTGATGGGGGTGATCATGATGGCCGGCATCGTGGTGTCGAACAGCATTCTGATCGTGGAGTTCGCGGGCATTCTTCACCGGGATGGCATGGGGTTGAAGGCAGCGGTAGTGGAGTCGTGCAAGGTTCGCCTGCGCCCGATACTGATGACTTCGCTCGCCACGCTGCTGGGCATGATCCCGATGGCGCTGGGCTTGGAGGCGGGCAGCGAACAGTACGCGCCGCTGGCGCGGGCCATCATCGGCGGATTGGCGCTTTCCGTCGTTGTGACCATGTTCCTGGTCCCCGCCGTGTACCTGGTGATCCATGGACGGGACAAGAAGACGACCGCGGTCGCGGAGGCATAGTGAATGAGTAAACAGCAAAGCACAAAGCTGGCGGGTATGGTGTGCGCGGCGCTGCTGGCGGTGGTATTCGAAGGCGCTCCAGCAGCGCAGGAGGCGTCATTGCCGCCGGCGCCGATAGCGCGTCTGCTCGCCGAGGTCGCGCCGATGGGCCGGACTCCCACTCCCGCGGGACAATCGAGCAGCATACAGGCCGCGGACGCCGGGCCGAAGCTGACCGTTGCCGAGGCCGAACAGATGGCAATCCGCAACAACCCTAATATCAGCGTGGCGCGGCTGCTGGCGCTGGCGCAGGCGCAGGTCACGCGCGAAGTGCAATCGGCTGAGTTGCCAACGGTTCAAGGCGACCTGACGGCCGCGGGCGCGCACGCCAACAGCCGAATCACGGCTGGTGCGCTGGACAACCCGGCAATTTACGATCGCGCAGCAGGCGGCTTGACCGTGCGCCAGTTGATTACAGACTTCGGCCGGACGCACAACCTGGTGCTGAGCGCGAAGTCGAATGCGCGGGCGCAGCTTGAGAGCGAGCGGGCAACGGAGCTGGACATCATGTTGACCGTGGATCAGGTGTTTTATCAGGTGATGACGGCACAGGCCGTGCTACGGGTGGCCGAGGAAACGGTTGCGCAGCGGCAAGCTACCGGAGACCAGGTGAGCGCGCTGACCAAGTCGAAGATCAAGTCGGACCTCGATCTGAGCTTTGCGAATGTGCAGATATCCCAGGCCGATCTGATGCTGGTGGACGCCAGGAGCAGCGAGGAGGCAGCCATGGCGGCGCTGAACGACGTGCTGGGTTCGGAGACGGATCAACAATACACGCTGGTGGATGAAACCAACGGCAATCCTGTGCCCACGCCTGAGAATCCCGATGCGCTGGTGCAGGCGGCGTACGCAGCGCGGCCCGATCTGGCATCTTTGAATGACCGGTTCACGGCTGCCAGACAGTACAGCTTGGCACAGCGGGAACTGTGGATGCCCACGGTTTCGGCTATCGCAAAAGCCGGAGTGACGCCGGTGCGCGCCGACCAGATCGAATCGTCCTGGTATGGAGTGGCGGACGCCAATGTGAGCATTCCGATCTTCAACGGGTTCCTGAACAACGCGGAAGAGAAAGAGGCCAAGCTGCGCGCGCAGGCTGATCAAGAGCAGGTGCGGAGGCTCAAGGACAGGATCGCGCGCGATGTGCGTACTGCGGCGTTGAACGCGCAAGCGGCGTTTCAACGGATTGGCGTAACTGAAGAGATGCTCACCCAGGCAAACCTCGCGCTCGACCTGGCCCAGGCCCGGTACAAGATCGGTTTGAGCAGCATTGTGGAACTGACGCAGGCGCAACTGGCGCAGACCGAGGCTGAGATCTCGAATGCGAGCGCGCGGTTTGCGTACCAGACGGCGCTGGCCGAAGTGAGGTACCAGATCGGCCAATGAAGAACTGGGCGGCTATTCCCAATTCCCTGCTCTATCCGATGCTGGCGCTTTTGCCGCGGGAAAGGACGGAGGCTTTGCGGCGGTCTTTTGAGGCGTGGTCGATTTTCTTCCAGAAGCCGATGAAATAGTCGATGGCGGAGATGGTGGAGACCAGCACCGTGAAATAAATGGCGGCGATAGCGTACCACTTGACAGGAATCACCAGCACGCCGATCTGCCATTGGTCCCATCGGTGAGCGAGGATGGCGGACACGACCGAGACGATCTGCACCACGGTTTTCAACTTGCCCAGTTCGCTGGCGGTGATGGTGAAACCTTCAGAAGAGGCGATGGAGCGCAGGCCGGAGATGAGGAACTCGCGGCCGATGATGACCACGGCGATCCAGACTTTGACAACCTGTGGATTGTAGGCCACCAGGGCAATGAGGGCGCCGGTGACCATGATCTTGTCGGCCAGGGGATCGAGCAACATGCCCATGGTGGTGATCTGGCCGCGTTTGCGGGCCAGGTAGCCGTCCAGACCGTCGGTGATGGAGGCCAGGACAAAGAGAATGGAAGCGGCAATCTCCTGCTCGCCATGTCCCCGCCACGGAAAGTGAGGCGTGAGAATCCATAGCAGAAGCGGAATCATGACGATCCTGCTCATCGTGATGGAGTTGGGCAGGTTCATGCGCCTCGTCCCGGAGATCTGCGAATATAGCGAAACCAGATCAGATGCGCCCAAAGACACATCCCTCAAGTGGCTTTTCTCTTACGAACAAGCCTCGTCCAATGCTCTCACCTCGGGCACTGTTGCTCCGGTTCCGCTCTCAGGTCCATTATTGCACCGGCGCGTGCTCTGCCGCCGCATGCGAGCCTGGAACCCGGTCTGGGCATTGGCTGCGCCGGTTCCCGGACTAAACGAGGTGCGGCGACTCGTGGTTCCCCGTCACTTCCTGAGAGTGGAGACGCTCAAGGGAAATGCGGCAACCAGATACCTGCCCTGATCGCTGTCGAGGGGTTGAAGCTCCAGCAACTCTACCTGCCGCGACATGACGAGCCGGGTGCGAAAGTAATAAACCTTGGCCGCCTCAGCCGTGAAATGCGCCAGTTCCACGCGCTGGTCCACGATCGAGGATTGCAGGGCGGCGCACACGTGATGTTCTCCCGGCGTCACGGAGACTGAAAACCAGGAGTTGCCGTGGTTGGCGCCCACCCAGGCTCCGTCAATTCCCAATTTCGCGGTTGGATAAGCAAACTCGTGGTCCGCACCCTCATCGTGAATAAAGTAAACCTGCGCCGTTTCCGGTTGCGGCGGCGCAGGCGCGTGATGGGTGTCGACCAGCTGCACCTTGAAACTGGCCCGATCCGGTCCGCAGGCCGAAGAGATGCCGGTAAATGGATTCTGCGCAGATGCGGAGACGGCAAAAAACAGTGCAACGAGAGCGATTTTCATGATTTTCCCAGGAAACTGATCCTTTGACCACCGTTGAGTTAGACATCGGGTCGCTCAGGATAGTTGCACCTAGCAAAATGAGAAGGGCGGGAGAGGCATTAAGCCCGTCCCGCCCTCAGGTTTTCGCGTCGTTCGATTGACCGAAAGTTATGCGTAGATGCCGCGCTGCTTGATGGTGAAAGCTACGCGATCAATGGCCAGCATGTAGGCTGCAATGCGGTTGTTCACGTTGTGGGATTCAGCGTAACGGACGACGTCGTCAAAGCTGTCGCGAAGGATGGTTTCAAGCTGTTCGTTGACGATGGCTTCCTTCCAGAAGTATCCCTGGCGGTCCTGGACCCATTCGAAGTAGCTGGCAGTCACGCCGCCGGCGTTGGCCAGGATGTCGGGCACGATGAAGATGCGCTTATCGGCGAGGATTTCGTCGGCAACGGCGGTGGTGGGGCCGTTGGCGCCCTCCACGACGATGCGGGCACGGATCTTGTCGGCATTGCGGCTGGTAATCACGTTCTCAGTGGCCGCGGGGATGAGAATGTCGCAATCGGAGATCAGCAGTTCCTCGCTGGGCATGGCTTCCGCGCCGCGGAAGCTCAGGATCGACTCGTTGCGGTACTTGTACTCGATCAACTGGTGGATGTCGATGCCGGCGGGGTTGTAGAGGCCGCCGTCCTTCTCAGCGATACCGACGATTTTGTAGCCATGTTCCTGCATGAGGCGGGCGGCGTTGGATCCCACGTTTCCGAAGCCCTGAATGACCACTCGACAGCCGTCAATGGGCAGATTGAGGTAGCGCAGGCTCTCGTCGCAGACCACCATCACGCCGCGGCCAGTGGCCTCAATGCGGCCGCGGGAGCCGCCGATGTTGAGGGGCTTGCCGGTGACCACGCTGGTGACCGTCTGGCGCATGTGCATGGAGTAGGTGTCCATGATCCAGGCCATGGTCTGCTCGTTGGTGTTGACGTCGGGCGCGGGAACATCTTTTTCCGGACCGATGAACTCGATGATTTCAGAGGTGTAGCGGCGCGTCATGCGCTCCAGCTCGCCCTTGCTCATTTTCTTGGGATCGCAGATCACGCCACCCTTGGCGCCGCCGAATGGAATGTTGACGACGGCGCACTTCCAGGTCATCCAACTGGCCAGGGCGCGGACCTCGTCCAATGTGACTTCGGGTGAGTAGCGGATGCCGCCTTTGGCCGGACCGCGGGCCATGGAATGCTGCACGCGGAAGCCGGTGAACATCTCGATCGAACCGTTGTCAAGGCTGACCGGAAAGTGAACGATGATCTCCCGCGCGGGCGAGCGTAAAACCTTCCACAGACCCTCGTCGAGGTTGAGTTTTCGTGCTGCAAATTCGAACCGCGCGCTTTGCGCCTCCCAGGGGTTGATTTCCTGGTCCAAAGACACGGTGGCGTTTCCCGGTGGCATATATTCTCCATTTTTCGCTGCTCTTCAGGGCCGATGGAACCTAGAGCCTCATCCGCAAGTGATAGATACAGCAGAAATTCTCCCAAAAATCGGGGCAAATCTTCGTCGCTCCGGCCAGGTCTCTCTCCGGAGCTGCGCTTGGGGGTCGGGCGGCATAGCCCGCTGGTCCAAACCCATGTGAGTCTAGGCTCCGCCGGAGAGCCTCGTCAAGGGAATTGGAACCATCCTGGGCACGGTTTCAGTGGGTCAAGGGCCGGTTTGACGCATGCCGGAACCGTAACCGCCAGAGCCAAAATTGCCGCTGTTTCTCCCCTGAAGCAAAAAACTGAGCAAAATGGACCGGACCTACCCACCGACAACGTGATCTTGTAATAGCGTGTAGACCTGTGTCCGGGGTATCGATCCTCTAACATCACCCCCAGACCTCTGACGCCGGGCGCGTTTTGCATCCAGCTTGAATCGGATTGTGGTGATCGAAGATGAAGAATTTCTTGAACCGGAAGGTGCGGCTCGCGTTTGGAATTGCCATGCTGACCCTGTTGCTGATGGGGTCGTTGTCCTATCGCTGGATGGTACTCTCCGAAGAAGCCAGCAACTGGGTGCGCCATACGCACCTGGTGATCGAAAACTTGCAGGACCTGTCCCTGGCGATGGAGACCGCCGAGTCCAGCAGCCGCGAATTCGTCTTGACCGGCAACGAATCCGATCTCAATCCCTATCGGGCGAGCGTATTGAAGGCAGAGCAGGATCAGGCGACCCTTCGCGCCTTGACAGCGGATAATCCGGCGCAGCAGATTCATTTTCCCGCCATCGAAGCCCTGGCCAGCGAGAGGATTCAGCACGCGGATACGATTATCGGCTTGCGCCGGAACGAGGGCCTTGCGGCCGCGGTGGATGCCATGGGGAACGGAACGGACGACCAGGTCAAGTATGAGTTTCAAGCGGTTGTGGATAAGATGCAGGGCGAAGAACTGCGCTTGCTGGCGCTGCGCGTAGAGGAGACCGATCGCGACCGGAGCCAGACCAAGACGATTCTGGCCTTTGGAACCCTGTTTGGGATTCTCATCGCCGGCCTGGCGGCCTGGATAGCGGTGCGCGACAGCTCCAAACGGACCGCGGCTGAGGAGTTGCTCCAGCAAAGCGAAGAAAAATACCGGATGCTTCTGGACGGCGTGCAGGACTACGCCATCTTTATGCTGGACCCGCGGGGCACGGTGGTCAGTTGGAGCGCCAGCGCGGAGCATATCAAGGGGTTCACCGCCGAAGAAATTATCAATCACAACTTTTCTCGCTTTTTTGTCCCGGAAGATATCAAGCGGGGCCGGCCTGAGGAGGTGCTCCGGATGGCTGCCAGCAGCGGCCGTCACGAAGAATTCGGCATGAGCGTGCGTAAGGATGGCACTGAATTCCTGTCCAACGCCACCTACATCGCGTTGCGGGATCCGGCGGGAAATCTGCGTGGATTTTCCGAGATCTGCCGCGACCTTACCGAGCACAAGGAGTCTGAAGCAAAGTACCGCGGGCTGCTCGAGGCGGCCCCGGATGCAATGGTGGTGGTCAACCAGGATGGAGAAATCGTCCTGCTGAATGCTCAGGCGGAAAAGCAGTTCGGCTACCGCCGCGATGAACTCCTGCACCAGAAGGTGACCAACATCATTCCGGTGGGTTTTGCTGAGCGGCTGATCGCCGACGGAACCCGGACTGCGGCAGAGGCGCTGGCGCAACAGATCGGCACCGGGATTGAGCTCATCGGGCAGCGGAAGGATGGCAGCAGATTCCCCATCGAGATCATGCTGAGCCCTCTCGAAAGCACCGAGGGAATCCTGGTGACGGCGGCCATCCGCGACATCGCCGTGCGCAAGGATGCGGAGAAGCATCTGGAACAGATGGAGAGCAGGTATCGGGGCTTGATGGAGGCGGCTCCGGATGGAATGGTGGTGGTGAACCAGAAAGGCGAGATCGTCCTGTTGAATGCCCAGGCTGAGAATCAATTCGGATACCGCCGCGATGAACTTCTGGGCCAGAAAGTGACGAACATCATTCCCAAGGGCTTTGCGGAACGCCTGATCGCCGATGGAACCCGGACCGCGGCCGAGGCGCTGGCGCAGCAGATCGGCACCGGTATCGAACTCATCGGGCAGCGGAAGGATGGCAGCAGCTTCCCCATCGAGATCATGCTGAGCCCGCTCGAAAGCACCGAGGGAATCCTGGTGACGGCGGCTATTCGCAATATCAGCGTCCGCAAAGATGCGGAAGAGCACCTGGTGCAGGTGGAGAGCCGGTACCGTGGGCTGATGGAAGCGGCTCCGGATGGAATGGTGGTGGTGAACCAGGCAGGAGAGATTGTCCTGCTGAACGTTCAGGCGGAGAAACAGTTCGGATACCGCCGCGATGAACTTTTAGGCCAGAAGGTGACCAACATCATTCCCAAGGGCTTCGCGGAGCGGCTGGTCGCCGACGCTCTTCGGACCACCGCGGAGGCGCTGGCGCAGCAGATCGGCACCGGTATCGAACTCATCGGGCAGCGGAAGGATGGCAGCAGCTTCCCCATCGAAATCATGCTCAGCCCGCTGGAGAGCGCCGAGGGCATCCTGGTGACGGCGGCCATCCGCGACATCAGCGAGAGAAAGCAATTGGCGCGCCAGTTGCACCAAAGCCAGAAGATGGAGGCGGTAGGGCAATTAACGGGTGGAATCGCTCACGATTTCAACAATCTGCTCGGTGTCATCATTGGCAATCTTGATCTGCTCGACCGTCTGGTCGCAGGCAACGAAGCGGCCGTTAAACGAGTGCGGACCGCGCAAAAGGCTGCCACGCGCGGTGCGGACATCACGCGCCGCCTGCTGGTCTTCTCCAGCAACGAAGAGCTGAAGCCTTCGGTTGTCTTGCTCGGAGATTCGATTCAGAACACGATCGAATTGGCTACCCGTGGCCTTGGACCGGAGATCAGGATCACAACCCATCTCGACGAGTCGGTGCCGCCGCTCTTCGTAGACCCCGCAGGGCTTGAGAGCGCGCTCCTCAATCTAGTAGTCAATGCCCGCGATGCCATGCCCAAGGGCGGCTCCATCATCATCGGGTCACAGCTGCAGGAACTCGACGATAGCCATCCGGTGGTGCAAGCCGGCGACTTGAAAGAAGGCCAATACGTTTGTGTGCGAGTGACGGATACAGGGCATGGCATGTCGAAAGAAGTCCTCGAGCGCGCCTTTGAACCGTTCTTTACCACCAAGCAGCGCAACAAGGGTACAGGCCTGGGACTGGCCATGGTCTACGGCTTCGTCAAGCAGTCGGGCGGCACCGTGCGCGTCTACAGCGAGTTGGGTCTTGGCACCACGGTGTCGTTTTATCTGCCTCTTGCAGGGTCTCTCTCTCACCCTGTTCCGGTGGATACCCTGGCGCCTCTCAGCGCAAAATTGGGCGGTACGGTGCTGGTTGTGGACGACGAAGCCGACCTGCTTGAAGTAGCCCTCGCCTATCTCGCTGAGATGGGCTTTAGAGCCTATGAAGCGATCGACGGCGCCAGCGCGCTGGAGGTGATTGCGCAGCATGGCGAGATTGACCTGATGGTGACGGATGTCGTCATGCCGGGTGGAATGAATGGAGTGCAACTTGTGCAAAAGGCGCTGGTTCTGCGCCCCGACCTCAAGATCGTTTATTCTTCCGGATTTCCCGCAGAGGCGCTGGCTGAGAAAAGCATGCTGCTGGTTGACGCTCCCTTGCTGCGTAAGCCATATCAACGCGCCGAGTTCAATGCAATCATCCACCGCGTCATGGAAAGCGACTATGCCACGCTGGAGAAATGAGAAATCTACCGATCCGACCAGTCGTTGCCGGCGTGACAGCCGGCAGCAAATGGAGGAACGATGACGGATAGGCAGAGAATCCTCGTTATCGACGATGAGGCCGACGTGGGCGAGTTTGTATCTGCCGCGGCGCAGGAGATGGGGTTCGAGTGCACCGCGACCACGGATCCGGCGGCCTTCCAGGAGATGCTCACGCCCGATACGACTCTCATCCTGCTCGATCTGGTGATGCCGGAAATGGATGGAATCGAGCTACTAAGGCTGCTTGGTCAGCAGAAGTGCCGGGCCGGCGTCATCCTCATGAGCGGCTCCGGGAGACGCATTCTGGAATCAGCCGAGCAACTGGCACATGCTCTGGGTCTTCCCATCGTGGGTCATCTCCAGAAACCATTCCGGCTGGCAGAGTTGGAAAAAATACTTGCAAGACACGCGGAGTGTGAAGCACCGTCAATTGCGAGACAGGACCTGAGGATCGTCATCCCCGAGGACGAACTGCGGCATGCGATCGAGCGCGATGAGCTTGCGCTCTACTATCAGCCGCAGATCGATATTGCGACTGGCCGCGTGATTGGCGTTGAGGCGCTGTCCCGATGGCAGCATCCTGATCGAGGGCTGATCTTCCCGGATAGCTTTATTGGCCGCATGGAAGAACTTGGGCTCATCGATGAGCTTGGCTGGATTGTCATGAACCGCGGGATGAGCGAGATTGGGCAGTTTGCCGACGGCGACGGGAATCCCCTCATGCTGTCGATGAATGAGTCGGTATATTCCCTGCACGATCTGAAATTCCCCGACAATCTTGTAGCTCTCGCCGATAAGCATGGGATATCGCCGGCGAACATCACGATTGAGATCACTGAAAGCGGCCTGATCAAGGAGCTATCGAACACGCTGGACA
>Ga0224555_1003818_pt1 | contig 14705 bp, 12 predicted proteins | sample 714S23034metaG_FD_180687 | JGI IMG/M metagenome (GOLD analysis project Ga0224555, IMG submission 180687) | Peat soil microbial communities from Stordalen Mire, Sweden - 717 S2 30-34 | ecosystem: Environmental > Terrestrial > Soil > Wetlands > Peat | place: Sweden: Norrbotten County, Stordalen...
GGGACGCGTCGTTCAGCGGTTCCTTGCGCTGTTTGGGGAAAGCGTAGGTTGTGTCACTCATGTGCTTGCGGTCGTCGGTGGAGAGCGCGTTGGGCGTGTCGTGAGAAGGAGTGCCGGATTTGCGAGTCGTTTCCATGGGGTGCCCTTTTAACGGAGATTGCGTTCTGCGGTCGAGTAAGACCGCATGAACGGTTAGATGACGGCACAGTTCCGGGCGTTGGCCCGCGGGGAGGCTGGTAGCACGATGAGGATGAATACTCTGGCGATGATGGCCGTGCTGGGCCTCGGAAGCTGGATTACTTCGGGTTGAACGGCTCGTCCGCCGAGGGACCGTAGACGCCGGGGACGGGAATGTCGTTGAGGCGGAGGTAGACGCCGAGCTGGGCGCGGTGGTGGATGAGGTGGTTGAAGCACATGTGCCGGTAGGCGAGTGAGCGCGGGCTCGAGGAGATGACGTGGTCGCCGAAAGAGAACTTCCAGGGTTCGGCCAGTTGTGCGTCGGAGAGCGAGGCGAGGGCGGCGCGGCAGTCGGCGGCGTTGGTGTCGAAGGCGGCGAGCGCGGCATCGCGGGTGGTGAAGGTCTGGTCGGGCCACTTGTGGCCGGGATCGGCCATGTTGAGACTGGGGGTGGTGAGGATGGTCTTGCCGAAGAGGGGCAGGGTGGCGACGTGCATGGTGAGCTTGCCGAGAGGCATGGATTTTTCATGACACTTGAAGTCGGGCTTGTCTTCGGGGACGCTCGCGAGGATTTTGCGGGTCATTGCCACTTCGATGTCGTAGTCCTGGAGGAGGAGTTCTGCGGTGGTCATGGGTATTCTCCGTTCGATTTTTGTGGCGCAGGGTTTGGATGTTCCCGGTGGCGCGGCGATGCGGAGAATTATATGCGCTGGGGTCAAGGCAAGAGCGAATCACAGAGTTCACAGAGAAGCAGAGAGAACACAGAGGTATCTGAGTTGGGGAGGCGTTTTCGTGAACCGGCTATCGGCGGACAGCTATCGGCGGTCAGCGGGTGCGGTGGATGGTGTTTCTTCGTAAACGGGCTATGAGCTTTGAGGTATGAGGTTTGAGCGCTATATTCCGGTGATGTTGAAGCCGCAGTCGACGAAGGTGATTTCGCCGGTGATGCCGCTGGCGAGGGGGGAGCAGAGAAACAGCGCAGTATTCCCGACCTCGGCCTGTTCGACGTTGCGGTGCAGCGGGGCGCGTGCGGTGACCGCGGTGAGGATCTGGCTGAAGTCGTTGATGCCGCGGGCGGCGAGGGTTTTGATGGGTCCTGCAGAGATGGCGTTGACGCGGATGCTTTTGGAGCCGAGGGAGACGGCGAGGTAGCGGACGGCAGACTCGAGCGCAGCCTTGGCCACGCCCATGACGTTGTAGTTGGGGAAGACCTTCTCCGCGCCGTAGTAGGTCAGCGTCAAGATGGCACCGCCGTCGGTCATGAGGGGCGCCGCGCCGCGGGCGAGTGCGATGAAGGAGTAGACGCTGACATCGTGGGCGATGCGGAAGGCTTCGCGCGAGGTCAGCAGGAAATCCTCTTTGAGAGCGTCGGGTGGCGCAAACCCGATGGAGTGGATGAGGATATCGATCTTCGGGTAGGTGGCGGCGATCTGCGCGAAGAGCGCGTCAATGTCCTCGTCGCTGGCGACATCGCACTTGAAGGCTCGTCCGACGCTGGTCTGGCCCAGGTCGTTGAGCAACTCTTCGGCTTCGCGCTGGAGGCGCTCGGACTGGTAAGAGAGGACGAGGGTCGCTCCGGCCTCGGCTAGTTTCTGAGCTACGCTGTAGGCAATGCTGCGCTTATTTGCCAGGCCGAAAACGACGGCCACCTTTCCCTTCAAATCGATCATTACGCTCCCTCAAGAGACTCCTCACAGTATGGATGACGCCCAAAAAGACGGTGCGGCATGAACCTCCCGGCAGCAATGCGCACCCGGGTCCTCGCGCAGCCCTCTTGGTCTGTGACGATGCTCCGATTGTCCTAAGGTTTAGGATAGCAGCCGATTGAGGCAGAAGCATACGCCGGGCGGAGATGGATTCCGCCGGGCTCGATTGAGGGGATTTGGGGGATTGATCTAGCGGCCTGTCTCTGAAGTTCATTGCATACGTCGAGGTTCCTAACCGCAGGTCCTTCGACTGCGATTGGCGCAGAATACGCGCCAATCTCCGCTCAGGATGACACTTCATTTTTATAGCTAACTTTCAAGACACCGCACTAGCGGTGAAGCAGAGAGGATTCGACCGGAGGGATTATGATCGCGCCCAGGGCCGGCGCCTCACTTCTTGCGGGATCGCTGCTTGCGATGACCACTCGCTGGCAGTTGCGGCCATCGCTCTTGGCCTGGTAGAGCGCCTTGTCGGCGCGCGCGATCAGGGTCACCGCATCGTCGTCGGCCACGGCTTCAGTGAGCCCGATGCTGAGGGTGAGAGGCATGCTGCCCGTAGCCAGGCTGAGTTTGGTTATGGCCTGATTGAGCCGTTCTGTGACGCCTAGAGCAACGCTACAGGGAGTCTGGGGAAGGATGAGGAGAAACTCGTCGCCGCCATAGCGGCCAAGGTAATCGCGCCCGCGCAGATGGGTGGAGATGGTCTCCGCGACCTCGCGCAGGGCCGCATCGCCGGCGGCGTGCCCCTGAATGTCGTTGATGGATTTGAAGTAGTCGACGTCGATAAGGGCGACCGAGAGCCGGTGTTTGCCGCGCTGGATGTACTTGAGCTCGGCGGCGAGCTTGGTCTCAATGCCGCGGCGGTTGAAGGCCCCGGACAGGCAGTCCTTCTGCGACTCGTCCCGGCTGCGCGCGATCAACTCGCTGCTGGCAAGCACCAGGATGAAGAGGCCGGTGACGCACACCGACACTACGCCAAGCAACAGGGCGCCGCTTCCGGAGGGAGCGCTCTCAATCGCCTGGTGGTTGGGCACGCCGTGGAGCAGGGTCATGACGCCGGTGTGTACGGTGACAGCGGCAAAGAACGACATGGCCGCGGCAAACAGGCGCATCGCTTTGGGACTGGGAAAGGTCTCGGACTTGCGAAAAAGCTCGAGCGCGATAAGGCCGCGCACGAATCCGATGGTGGCTGAGATGGCAACAACGCGGGGGACAATTCGGTCCTGGATTTGGCTGTAATAGCAGAGGATTGCCAGCGAAATGCACGACACGATTACCGGCACCAGGGAAGTGCGCCGACTGCCAAGAAAGCGGAGGATGCCACGGTAAAGAAAGATAAAGGAGCAAAAGATAAAGCCGTTTGCCACCGTGACGGAGAGGAAGTACGGGATGTACCCGTGAGAGGCGAGCAGGAAGGTGCCGGGAACACCCAACAGGAAGCTAATCCCGATGGTATTGATTCCACGCAGAATGGGGTATGTGCGTTTGAGGCTGAAAAACGCGACGGCGAACGCTACCGCCAGCATGAAGTCGCATGCAATCAATGTGCGATTGTCCAACCATGAGAGTACGTACATTCGTGCCCCAACCTTTGTCTGAATACTAGCCAGATTAAAGTCTGCAAAGAAGGGCACTTAAGTTGTAGTCAGGCGGACCGTCGTAGGGCAACGATTATCGCGCGCAATGCCGAGGCGTGCTCGCTAGGCAGCGACCAGCCAGTCGTATTGTTCCTGGGTGAGGGGGACGACCGAGAGCCGGAACTGGCGAAACAGCAGCGACCCCTGAAAGATGCCAGCGTGGCGCATCTCGTCCAGCGGAATCTCCCGCTTGAGCCGCTTCACGGGCTTGATCCGAACGATGGGATTCTTCGGATCGGCCGCATCCACCGACACTACTTTCGCGGTTCCGACGGCGGCCTTGCCCTGGTTGGAATGGTAGATGACAAGTTTCTCGCCAGCCTTCATACTGCGCAGGTTCAGCAGGGCCTGGGGGTTCGAGATGCCGTCCCAGATGGTCTCGCCGTCCTTCAGCAGGTCGTCGAACGAATACTTGGTGGGTTCGGTCTTCAGCAGATAAGGCATGAGAAGTCGGTATTTGCCAGTTGTTGGTTGTCAGTTGAAAGACGATTCCAGTCTACGCGGTGTCAACATCCAGGTTGAGTCAAAGAGTAAGGGAATTGTCTCCCGAAAGGGCGAAGAAGTGCTAGCCTCCGAGGTCGAGGAGTTTCACCTGGGGGATAGGCTGGCCGAGGAACTGGCTGCCGAGGCGGGCGAACTTCTCGGTGGAGTCTGTGGCGTAGCACTCGAAGCTGGCGTCGGGCCGGCTGGGATTGGCGTCGATGCGGTTCTGGATCCCGTGCGATACGACCAAAGCGGTGGCGCGGGCGGAGTCAATGACCTCGATGCTGTGCCCGAGTTCTCGCAATGCGGCGCGAATGGCATGCTTAATGAGCGGGTAGTGGGTACAGCCGAGCAAGACAACGTTTGGGGTGCCGTCGCCGATCGCCTCGGTGAGGTAGATGCGGATTACCTCCCGGGTTACGGGGTGGTCGATCCAACCTTCTTCCACCAGAGGCACAAGGAGGGGGCAGGCTTTCTCGACGGCCCGGAGACCGAGTGCGGTGCAGGCGCGATCGTAGGCGTGTGACGACACAGTCGCTTGCGTGGCGAGAACCAGGACGTCGCGATGGTCGGGGCGAAGATGATCCTGTGGCCGGTCGACTCCAGTTTGGTTCATGGCACGCGATGCGAGCGCAGCCCAGGCCGAGCGGGCGCCGGGCTCGATTACGCCGGTGACGGGAATCTTCACTGCGGCGCGGATATCGTCGAGGGCCAGGGCGGATGCGGTGTTGCAGGCGATGACGAGGTGGTTGGCGCCGTGGGACTCGAGGAAGCGAGCACTCTCTACGGCGTAACGGGCGATGGTTGCGCGTGACTTGGAGCCATAGGGGAGCCGAGCGGTGTCGCCCAGGTAGACGTAATGTGCGCCGGGAATCAGCGGCAGCAACTCGCGCAGAACTGTGAGGCCGCCAAAGCCCGAATCGAAAACTCCGATCGTCACCCGCGGGTAAGTCGCGTCCATTAATGGGCCTCCTGTGCGGGTTTGGTCTCGGTGTTCACGACCGGGTAGGTGCGGAGCAGATCGGCGTGTCCGTTCAGGGTTTCGCGGGGCCGGCCGTCGACCAGAAAGCGAACCTCCTCGATGCGCGGAAAGTTCACGTATAGCGTGCCGATGATCGACTCGATGGTCAGCGTCTCGGGTCCAATGCCGGACGGGTGATGGTCGGCGAAGGTCCCGTCGAGATTGACCACCGCCAATTGTCCACCGGGAACGGAGGGCTCGGCGGTCAAATCCCCGGTGCCCTTCGCCGCGCTGTCCTCCGCGCTCCCGGAAAGCTCCAGCGCGGCCGCTGCCTTGTCGTCCGCTTCGGTCTTGCTCCCGGCTGAGTTGGGTGGATTGAGCGGCAGGTCGAGCAGGAACACATCGTCGACCGCCGGGCCGCTCTCGATCGGGTGAGCGGAATCCTTATACGAGTATTCGGCGATCAGCCGGGCCAGCAGCGCATGCGCCCGCGCGGTCGTCTCATCCGGCAGCGCGATTTCGCGTTCGACCAGGCTGATGGAGCCGTCGTTGTCGTTGGCAAGTGCAAGGCGAACCGTCTGGCTGGGAGCGGCGACCGGCGCAGCCAGCGGCGTCTCATTGCGATGCCGGGTCAGCTTTTCCCGGGCTTGCTCGCATCCGTGCAGCAGCACCAGCGCCATCAGCAGGCTGGCGCCGGCGAGGACCCAGAAGAGAACGCGTTGATAGCGGGGAATCACTGCGGCACCTGCGCCGGCGGGGCCGGAGGGACCGCATGGGCGCGCCAGGCCTGGAGCGCAGCGGCCAATGCGACGGCTACGCGCTGCTGATAGCCCGCGTCGGTGACAGGCGTGGCGCCACCGGTAGCGGCCAGTGGCGCCAGTTCCACCGCGACTGCGGGGCACATCAGGTTATCCAGCGGCCGCAGCGACGCCTTGCCGACCGCGACGGGCAAATTGCCCGCTGCCAGCGCGGTCCTCATGTCGTCCGCGAGCCGAAGGCTCTGCTGCACCGATTCTGCCTGGGCCGACTCCCACGGCACCGGGGCAAACGGAGAGGGAAAATCGACGTCGGCCTCCTCCGCAGGGTCCGATGGAGACAAGGCGGAGGTATAGATGTGTACCCCCGATCCGGTGTTCGTCGCGTGCAGCACGATGCAGGCTACCGCGTGGGTGCGGTTGGCAATCGCCGCGCGCTGGTCGGTGGAAAGTTGGGTCAGCGGGTCGGAAGAGTTTGCGTCCCGGGTGGCGATCACGGTAAAACCCGCAGCTCCGAGCGCCGCCCGCAGCCGCACCGCCATCGCCATGGTAATGTCCTTCTCGAGCACATTGCTCCCCAGTATGGCGCCCGCATCCGGCCCTCCGTGCGCAGGATCCAGCACGACCAGGTTCAGGTTCATCTGTCCGATTGCCGGCGCGGCAGGCGGCTGCGGCGTCGCGGGATTCGGTGGATGCTGCGGTTGCGCCCTGCCGAGCAGCGCCCACGCCGCAATCGTCAGCGCGATCGTTGCAGGAGCAACGAGCACGGCAGCGAGGTTCTTTGGTCGCGGCTTCAAAGGGGTGGGTGAATTCGATTCATTTTACCGGCGGCGTCACGGTCGCGGGAAACTTTGCCGTCCGCCCGGCGACCGGCGCCCACGGCAGACAATCAGCGTTCTCAGTCCAGCGCATAGATAGCCAGCCCGCTGAGCAGCTTGGGGTAGAAATCCGTCGACTTTTGCGGCATCACGTCCCCGGAAAGCGAGACATCGCGCAACTGATCGAGCGTAATTGGCTTGATCAGGAACGCGACGTTGGCTTGTTCGGAACGCACCATTTCGACGGCCTCCGCCGCCTCGCGGATGAAGTGGACGTTGCCTAGCTGGGTGATCCTCTCCTGCGACAGGCCCAGGATGCGGTCCAACAGGATGCTGTGCAGCTGCACCACGTCGAGCTGCGCCTGGCGTGCGGGAACTCCCGCCAGCGCCTCCCGGACCGCCTCGGGTTTCGCCTGCAGCAGGTAGCTGCCGTCGCGGGTGACCACCAGGAAGGCGGTGCCCTGCGACGCGGTCAAGATTTGCAGGTCCGCCGAGGCCAGCGGCGTCACGCGGAAGAACGGCTCCGCTTTTGCGAGGAACTCCCCGGTGTTGAAGTCCTTCAGGCCGAAGACGACGCGATGGGTGGGCAGGATGGTAATTCCGGGCGCGTCCATATTCACGAAGGTCATCATCATCGCCGCCTCAGGAAACGGCGGCACGGGCAAGTGGCTCGGGCTCAGTTTCTCGTCCGGATCGAGCGGCTCGCCCAGCGGCAGGCGAAGCTGCGCCGAGCGCTCCTTGGCGTACGCCACTGACGTCTCGTAGCGATGGTGGCCGTCAGCAATGATCAGCTTCTTGTCCGCCATCGCGGTCACGATCAGGTTGATCAGGCCCGGGTCGGTCACCTTCCAAACCCGGTGCACCACGCCGTACTCGTCGGTGATGGCAAGGTCGGCGGGGCGAGTGTCCCTGCCGTCGAAGCTCGCGCTCCCGCCCTGACCCTTTACGCCGAAAATCAGTTTCTCCGCGGTAAATCCCGGGTCCGAATACAGCATGTACACCTGCTCGCAGTAGGCGCGCGTCGCCTTGAATAAAGCCATGCGGTCCGATTTGTGCTTGGGGAATGTCTGCTCGTGCCGGTAGACCACCTTGTCGGCGTAGTCGTACAGGTGGCCGAGGGCGATAAAGCCGCGCCGTTCGCGAACCTCCGAGGAGTGGGGGACGACGTAGGTCTGCGAGTATCCGTAGAGCGCAGGCTCGGCCTCCTCGGCCAGAATCGCCTCCGCGCGCCACTGCTTCAGGGCTTCGGCGGCACGGGTGTAGACGTTGTGGGCCTGCTCACCCGGGGGCAGAAACTCCTGCGGTTCGGTGTCGCCGGGCTCAGGCTTGCCCAGGATGACGCGGATCAGGTTGTAGGGGCTGCGCTCGTAGTAGCGCTGCTGCATCTCGGGCGTGATCTTGTCGTAAGGCTGGGTCACCACGTCCTCCATCTGGACGCGGGATGTGTCGTAGCGAAGGGCGCGGAACGGGTAGAGGCGGGCCATGCTCGGGATCAAGTCTCCTGGGTGGGTATCTCGCTCGATTGTACGGGGAGACGGTGAATGCCGTAACGCGGTGTGCCCCGACGAGTGAAGCCAAAGCCGATGCTACACTTTGGGGGACTTGGGCGAATGAGCAACTTCACTCTTCAGGATGTCGCGGGCAGTGCCGTTGCAGTGGTGGTCTTTGCCCTTGCCCTGTACGTCCCGGGCTACGTTCTGGGGTATGCGGCCAATCTGTTCGGCTTCCGCAAGATGAGCTTTTGCGAGCGGTCCCTGTGGGCGATTGCCTGCTCCTTCGCAGTGGCGCCCATTGCCGGCTACCTGGTCGGGAGATATGCGGGGTTCAACGCCGCTTGCGGGCTGCTGCTGGGGATTGCTTTGGTGTGGCTGGTGCTGCTGTGGCGGGACCGCCATCAACTTGCATGGTCGCGGATTGCATGGTCGCGGAGTGAGACCGCGATCGCCTGCGCGGCGCTTGCATGGGTTGCCTTCGTGGTCTTCTCGCTGGTCGATATCCAAGTTGGGCACAAGCTCTACTTCAGCGTGGTCCTGGATGATCAGACCTACCGCGTCGCGTTTACTGACTCCGTTCTCCGCACTGGCGTTCCGCCTGCAAACCCACTCTACTTTCCCGGTCATTCGCAGCCGATGCGCTACTACTACTTCTGGTACGTGGTCTGCGCGATGGCGGCACGCATCGGCCATGTGACTGCGCGGCAGGCATTCATTGCAAGCAGCGCCTGGGCAGGCTTTGGCATGGCCGCGATCCTCGCCTTGTATGTCCGCCACTTTCTCGGGGTCGTCGAAGGCGTGCGCAGGCAGACCTGGATCGCGATTGCATTGCTTGCGGTGACTGGCGCGGACTTGCTCCCGGCCATCGGAAACATCTTCCTTCAGACCGCGCTCAACGGGGACATGGAGTGGTGGTCGAACGATCAAATCTCCTCCTGGGCGGACTCGTTGCTGTGGGTTCCGCATCACGTTTCGTCGCTGCTGTGCTGTCTGGTGGCTTTCCTGCTGCTCTGGATGGGACGGACCGCCGCTGGAAGATGGCAACGCGTGAGCCTGATTGCTGTAGCGGCAACTGCGGTTGCCAGTAGTTTCGGCCTGTCGATCTACGTCGGCTTCGGCTTCGCGCTGTTGATGCTGGCCTGGGTGGCGCGGCTGATCGTGAGCCGCCCCAGGAATCTCGCCCTTGCGTTGCAGGTGATGGCGGCCGGAATCCTGGGTGCGCTGCTGCTTACGCCGTTCCTGGCGGAGCTGCTCAGCGCCTCTTCGCGTTCGGATTTGAGCAGCCACACCGGGGCAACCCACCTCTTCGCGTTCAGCATCCGCCGCTTGATTGATCCCGCTCTGCTTACCGGGTTGCCGATCTTTGCGTCGTGGAACAGCGCCCATCCTGTTTTACTGGACCAGGCTGCGCGCCTGCTTCTGCTGTTGCCCGGGCTGGCGCTGGAACTGGGTTTCTATGGGGCGGTGCTGTGGTTCTATGGAAGACACCGGAAGCGCTATTCCGCAGACGGACCGCAGCGCACGGCTCTGTACCTGGCAGGATGCGGGCTGCTGCTGGCTTTGTTTGTGCGGTCCACGGTGATCGGCAACAACGACTTCGGCTATCGCGTGGCGATGCTGCCGCAATTCTTTTTGCTCGTCCTCGCCGCGGATCTGTTGGGGTCGTGGTGGATCGAAGGCCGCAACGCGGTCGTGCTCCCGATGGCCGGGCGGAGAAGGCTGGCTTACGGCCTGATCGTGCTTGGCATTGCTGGGACGGTCTATCAAATGGTTCTGCTGCGGGTCTTCATTCCGCTCGAAGCCGGCCGTCCCGATAGCGGATTCTCCGGTCTCCCCGCGCAAGTCTTTGAGGCCCGCACTGCGTTTGCCGAACTGGACAAGGTTGCAAGCCGATCGGCGATCGTGGAGTTCAATCCATACGATCCTCACCCCGGAATTCGCGGCGACGTGATCCCGCCGTATGCGTTCTATGCCCGATCCCTGATCATGAATGCGAACCGTCAGATGGTGAGCGCCGATTCACGGTGTCCGGCCCAGTTTGGCGGAGAATCGCAGTTCTGCGCTGCAATCGAGAGTTCGACCCAGCGGCTTTACGAATTACCGGCGGAGAGTGCGCAGTGGGCCGAGCAGTATTGCCGGCAATTTGGAGCGGACTACCTTGCCGTGGGCGAGATGGACTCGGTCTGGAGCGATGCGTCGGCCTGGGCGGCGACCTTGCCCAGCGTCGCGTCCGAGCCCGGCTTCCGCATCGTGCTCTGCTCTGGCACTCACTGATCGGCCAGGACGTATGCATCGTAGGCGCCGGCGCTGCGCAACGGGCGGTAGCGCTGCCAGATCGCGCGGAAGGACGGGTCGGCGAGGAAGAACGCAAGCAGATCGTCGTGACGGTCCTCCAGTTCCTGGCAATGGACCGCGGGGTCCTGGCAGCGGGCCACCAGCACCAGGCGCGGGCGCCAGCGCGCGAGGTCCTCGACCATCCACTCGCGTTGCATGGATTCAAGTTCGGCCAGCCGCCCTGGGGCGAGCCGGTGCCGCGCCGGGACGGGCCAGCCGCCGGGGGTCTCGCTGCGCAGGATGGCGGGAAGCGTCCAGAGGTTATTGGTGCGCTGCGCCCAGGTGAGCTGGTAGCGGAATATGGGCATGATGGCGTCGTCGACCGAGGTGGTGACGGTCGCGACCGGAGTGCCTGGTGGAAGGTCGCGGAAGAACGATGGGTCGGGCGACGTGATGGCGTAGGTGCTATCCGGCGAGAACGCAGCGCCGCTGAACGGATAGCCGGAGAAGTGCCAGGCGAGGGCGAGTGCGAGCAGGACCAGCGCAGCCGCCGCGACCGGAGACCAGGACGGAATCCGGAGCGCGGCGTGTTCGCGAGCGGCCAGGATTTCGAGAGCCAGCGCCAAGCCGAAGAAGGTGATTGCCGGCAGTTGTTGGTAGTACCAGCCCGTCGCCTGCACGTAGTAGGAGAGAGTTGCGGCGACGGCCGCGAGCAACAGCGGGGCGATGGCCGGGTTCAGGGCGCGGAGCTGAGAGCGTTGGCGGAAGAAGCCGGCAATCGCGATGACTCCGAGCAGGTGGAGATGGGGGGCCTCGATCAGCAATTGGAGCGGGGTCAGATGCCCAATGGCCCAGTAGGTGGAAAAAACGGTCGGGAGTGTCAGCGAAAAGTACCGTAGGACGAAGAGGCGGACCGCGCCGGCAAACAGCAGTCCGGCAGCGACCAGAACCCAGGGTTCCGGGCGGCGGCTGAGGCTTCGCAGGCGGTTGGCGGCGAGCAGGTAAAGTTCCAGCGCCAGGGGGACTAGAGCGAACTGCGGCTTGACGCATACGCCGATTGCGGCCAGCAGCGCGGTTGAGCCACGGAGTGCGAATTGGCCGGGTTCCAACGGGAGCGCCGCAGCCAGGATGTACGGCAAACAGAGCAGGGCGGTGAGCAGATCGCGCTGGCCGAAGTCGCGCGCCGGGACGACGGCGAAGAGGGTGATAAAGCTGAAGATCAGAAAGAGACGTTCGGATTTGCCGGTCCCTGAGCCGAGGCGCCCAAAAATGCGCAGCGAGCAGGCCGCGATCAGGGCTTCGAGCAGTGCGAACAGCAGTTTTGCCGTGAAAGGAAGACCCAGGTGCAGTGCCCTGGCGGCGGCCACGGGAATGGCCGAGAGCCAGACGATGGCCGGGGTGTTGGCGTCGAATATCTCCGGCCCATAGAGCTGCGCGCCGTGCAGCCAGCGCTGCGCTATCAGCAGGAACCAGAGCTGGTCGTGTCCGGCGGCCGGGAGCAGCGAGAGTAGGGCAGCCATCCCCAGGGTGCCCAGCCCGAGCACGGCAAAGGCGCGCGCGGCTGGGCCCTCATCTGGGCTGCTTTCCTTATCCCACCGGGCAGAGTCAGATGCGCAGGGGGTAATCTTTTGGCTGTTTCTGGGCATACTCGCTGGGAGCCCGGAGTCGCGCATCAAATTCTCCATCCCGTGCGGGTGTGCGAGCGGCGCAGAATGAGAGAAAATAGAAGTCTTGCGGGCTGCATGGGATCAATTATGCGGTATGGGACAGCAAAGACGTTGGGTGACAGCCGGGCGGCGTGGCTCCCGCGGGCGCTGGCGCTGGGTCTTGTCGCCCTCGCGGTTGCCTCTATACCGGTGTGCGGCAGCGCCCAGGAAAACCCTCTCGACAATGTCCAGACGCCTGCGCCGCCGCCACCGCCCAAGTCGCCGGAGGAGCAGAAGCCGCTGATCGAGGGCGCCGACAATGTGGCGGCCCAGGCCACCTCGCACCGCGACGCCCGCCTGCGCATCGATGTCAACCTGGTGCAGGTTCCCCTTACCGTGACTGACCCGATGAATCGCCTGGTCACTGGCCTGGAAAAGGAGAACTTCGTAGTCTACGACAACAACATCGGCCAAACCATCAAGTACTTCTCCAGCGAGGATGCCCCGCTCACCATCGGGATTATCTTCGACCTGAGCGGCAGCATGTCGTCCAAGTTTGTGCGCGCGCGCAAGGCGCTCACCGAGTTCCTGCGCACGTCCAATCCGCAGGACGAGTTCTTTGTGGTCGGCTTCAACGACCGGCCCGCGGTGATTGTCGACTATACCTCCGACCCCGACGACGTCGAGGCGCGCATGGTGATGCTGAAGCCGGAGAACCGGACCGCGCTGATCGACGCCGTCTACCTGGGGGTCGACCATCTGCGCCAGGCCAAGTACGATCGCAAGGCGCTGCTGATCATCTCCGACGGAGGCGACAACCGCAGCCGTTATACTGAAGGCGAACTGCGCCGCGTCGTGCGCGAGAGCGACGTGCAGATTTACTCGATTGGCATCTTCGACAACTACGCCCCAACCACCGAGGAACAGCTTGGCCCCGTACTGCTCAAAGAGATCTGCGAAATGACCGGAGGACGCCTGTTTGAAGTCGGCGGCGATGTCGGCGATCTGCAGGACATCGCGACCCGCATCTCTGCCGAACTGCGGAATCAGTACGTTCTCGGGTACACGCCGTCCGATCCGAAGCGCGATGGGAACTGGCGCAAACTGCGGGTGAAGCTTCTGCCTCCGCCCGGTCTTCCCGCACTAACCGTACACTTCCGCCAGGGGTACTATGCGCCTTCGGAGTAGAGAACGCGGGCTTCGAGGTGTGGCCGCCGGCCTGGCCACGGCAGCGCTGGCGCTGTTCGCTGCCGCGCCGGCACTCGCCGGGCAGGTAGGGCAGGCCGCTCCGGTCACGGCGCCGAAGACTGCTCCGCCTATTGTTGCTGCTGCCGCCGCGCCGCTTCCCGCAGTGTCCTCCCAGCCGCCGCTCGACGTCGACCGGGACCCCAGCCCGTCGCCCGATCCCGACCCGGCTCCGCAGCCGATCGGCAACACGCCGCCGGCCCCGATCGATAAGATTGCCCGCGCTGCCGGCGGAAAGTATACCCTCCGCGAAAATGCATACGAAGTCCGCCTGAACGCCTCGGTCTTCGACCAGACCGGCCGCAGCGTGGAAACGCTCGGCAAGGAAGCCTTCCACGTCTACGAGGACGGCGTTCCCCAGACGATTGCGAGCTTCCGTCACGAGGACCTCCCGGTTTCCCTCGGCATTCTCATCGACAGTTCCGGCTCCATGTACGACAAGCGGGCCGCAGTGGAACAGGCCTCGCTCGACCTGGTCAAGCTCTCGAACCCGGAAGATGAGGCTTTCCTCGTAGACTTTTCCTATGAGGCATTTATCGACCAGGACTTCACCAGTGACATTAACAAATTGCAGCAGGGACTGAGCTACATCAAGTCCTCAGGCGGCACGGCAATCTACGATGCGCTGGTCGCCTCGGCCGACTACCTTTCCAAGAACGCCAAGCATCCCAAGCAGGTTCTGCTGGTGGTAACCGATGGCGAGGACAATGCGTCCAGCGCGACGCTGGAAGCCGCCATCCGCCGCATTCAGGAGTTCGACGGGCCGGTCATCTACTCCATTGGCCTGCTGTTTGGCGACGACGCCAACAAGGGCGAGGTGCGTACCGCCCGGCGCGTGCTGGAGACTCTCTCCGAGGAAACCGGCGGGCAGGCCTACTTCCCCAAGTCAGTGAAGGAGGTGGATGCCATCGCCAAAGAGGTGGCGAACGACATCCGCACGCAATACACGATCGCGTACCACTCCACCAAGTCGCCCGCACTCGGCGGATACCGCCAGGTGCGCGTGGAGGCCCGGGAGAAGGGATACAGCAAACTCTCGGTGCGGACCCGCACCGGGTATTATCCGCGCGTCGATACCGCATCCGCGCAGGCCGATCCGGGAGCGCCTTCGCCGTAAGGGCGAGAGCGGCGAGTGGTTTGCAACCTAGAACGAAAGTGCCAGCAGTCTGGCCCAGACTGCGGGGTCGACCGGAACGCCGAGTTTCAAGTTTTCCTGGCGCAGACGCAGTGTTTGTTCGCCCGGATACCGCACCGGCCGGGCAGGATCGACGGGTACGGCTGCGCGGAGCGAGTCGAGGATGCCGGCGGCGATGCGGTCGAGTTCCTGGCGCGTGGCGAAGGTCGAGGGAGCCGATGGCGCCGAGGGATCGATCGCCAGAAAAATCTGGCTGAGGCCGGATTCGCGCGTGGATTCCTGCGGAATCTGGTGCGCTGCCAGTCCGCCGGAGAGCATGGCGGCGAGCATATCGAGCACCAGCGAGAGTCCGGAACCCTTCCAATAGCCGATGGC
>Ga0224555_1003821_pt1 | contig 14703 bp, 12 predicted proteins | sample 714S23034metaG_FD_180687 | JGI IMG/M metagenome (GOLD analysis project Ga0224555, IMG submission 180687) | Peat soil microbial communities from Stordalen Mire, Sweden - 717 S2 30-34 | ecosystem: Environmental > Terrestrial > Soil > Wetlands > Peat | place: Sweden: Norrbotten County, Stordalen...
GCCGGGTCGGTTGGATTCGCTGCCAACCAGAAAGATGGATTGGAGTGCTGAAGCTTCTCTCCGTCAGCTCCAACCGGAGGGTACTCATCGGTATAGTCATAGCGCCCTCCTTTGGAAAAACTGTCCACGATTCCGGCTACCGAGAAGGACGGGAAGCACGGTTGCCTGAAGAAGCGGTTGCCACCGAGGGTCAACGCCAAGGTCAAGCCAAGGCCGATTGCGACCGCGGCTGCGGCGTGCAGCCTGACCGGGTGCAGCGCCAGTGCGAGCAGTGCAGCGGATATTGCACCCAGAACAGCGCAAAGCCGCCAGGGGAACTGCAGAAACAGCAGTTCAGGAACGTGACGCCACAATATCTCGCTGGGCGAAGTGAGCAGGAATGCGATGCAGCAAGTGGCAACGCCGAGCGCGAGGATGGCGCGACGACGCGTGGCTTCACGCAGCGCGGGTTGCGTCGCTGTCCGGGGGAAATACGCGATCGCGATGCAAACCGCGGCCAATGCGAGGAGGGCGACTGCACAGAAGGAAGCGGTGCGAAGAATGGCGTCGTGCGATGGATCTCCGATGTAGCCAAAAAGAAAGTTGTCCTGGTAGCGTACGCCCCTGATGAACGGCATGCTGATCTTGACCCAATGCTGTTCGATGGTGGCGGGGACGATGTAGAAAGCGGCACATCCGATGCCCAGGACGCACCCCGCGGCGACGATCGCGGCCTCACGCAGGCGGGGTTTTGGGCCCTGTGCATCGCGGTAGCTGAAGAGGACCCGAACCAACCCGAGAACGGCAAGGGTGTAGCAGCCTATGACAGCGGCGGGAGCGTTGGTGAGCCACAGCAGACAAATGGGAAGAGCAATGCCAGGGAGCGTCAGGCGCGGGCGCAGAATCGACAGCAGGAGAAGGGGAATCCATGCAGCAGCGAGAAGCTCGGCATAGGCCGCGCGCTCGTAAAACGTAAAGAGCATGTAAGGGTGGCCCATGTAAAAGGCAGCCGCAATGAGGGCGTTGCCCGATGACGTCCATTCACAGGCGAGCCGGTACATGGTGAGGCCGCAACATGTCAGCGCTATCCAGATGAATACGGGGGGCACGGCAGCCCACGGCAGGACGAGCCCCAGCAGCGCTCCGACGGTCCACGAAATGGGTGGATAAAACACAAATCGAGGCTCGCCGGAGTTCCACGCCGCAGTGAAATCCCACTGGGGGAGGAACACGCCTTGCCTCCACTGCGAACCGACTTCGAGCCAGTTGCGCAAGTGGAATTCAAAGTCATGGCCACACGACGGACCATGGAGAATGAGAGGGAAAACCGCGATCAGCGCTGCCAGGGGAATGAACGCGAGGTAGCGGCGACGGTGCATGGAAACATAGTACGCGCCGCAATCGGTCAATCGTGGAGCGCGCTATTTCGATGCTGCGGCGAGGCAGGCCTGGAAGTAGGCGAGGGATTTCTGGAGGCCTTCGCGGAGGGCGACCGTGGGCTCCCAGCCGAGCAGGGCGCGGGCCTTGGCGATGTCGGGGCGGCGGCGGGTGGGGTCGTCCTTGGGCAGCGGCTGATGGACGATTGCGGACTTTGAGCCGGTGACGCTGAGGATTTCCTGCGCGCACTCGAGCATGGTGAACTCGGTCGGGTTGCCGAGGTTGACGGGGGTGTGCTCGGCGGATTGGGAGAGGCGGACGATGCCGGCGATGAGGTCGGAGACGTAGCAGAAGCTGCGGGTCTGCAGGCCGTCGCCGTAGACGGTGAGCGGCTCGCCGCGGAGCGCCTGCATCATGAAGTTGGAGATGACGCGGCCGTCGTTGGCCTGTAGGCGCGGGCCGTAGGTGTTGAAGATGCGGACCATGCGGGTATCGACGCCGTAGTAGCGGTGCCAGGCGGTGACGGCGGCTTCAGAGAAGCGCTTGGACTCGTCGTAGACGGAGCGCGGGCCGATGGGATTGACGCGGCCCCAGTAGGTCTCCACCTGGGGATGGACCTCGGGGTCGCCGTAGCACTCCGAGGTGGACGCCTGGAGGAAGCCAGCGGAGTACTTGCGGGCGAGGTTCAGCATGTGGATGGTGCCGGCGGAGCCGACCAGAAGGGTCTCCGGGCCGAGGCGGTCGTAGTCGACCGGGCTGGCCGGCGAGGCGAAGTTGAAGATGTAGCCGACCGGGCCGGGATCGAAGGGGAGGGTGATGTCCTGGTTCAGAAAAGTGAAGCGCGGCTCGCCGGCAAGATGCGCGAGGTTCGCCAGGTTGCCGGTCGAGAGGTCGTCGATGCCGAGGACAGAGTTCCCGGGGGACTGGGCGAGCAGGGCGTCGGTCAGGTGGGAGCCGAGGAAGCCCGCGGCCCCGGTGACGAGAATTTTCTTCTGCTTCATCGCACCTACACAGTTCGGACAGTGCCCGCGGTGGCGAGCTCGACCTCGCGGGCGGGGTATACGGCGGGGCGGCCGACGCTGATGTAAGTGAAGCCGTGTTCCTGCATCAGCCTGGGGTCGAACAGGTTGCGGCCGTCGACCACGATGGGGTAGCGCAAGGCACCGGCCAGGCGCTTGAGATCGAGCGCGGCGAACTCCGCCCAGTCGGTGAGCACCAGCAGCGCGTCGGCGTCGCGCGCAGCGGCGTAGGCGTCTTCGACATAGCGGAGCTGGGCGGAGGCGGGCAACGCCTGCTGGCTGCGCTCCATCGCAGCAGGGTCGTAGGCGGCCACCGAGCAGCCTTCGGCCAGCAGCATCTGCACCAGGTCGATGGCGGGCGATTCGCGGATGTCGTCGGTCTCGCCCTTGAAGGCCAGGCCGAGCACGCCGATCCGCTTGCCGCGCAGCGTCCATAGAGCCGACCGCACCTTGGCCAGGAAACGCTTCTTCTGCAGGGCGTTGATCTTTTCGATCTCGGTGAGCAGGTTGAAGCCGATGCCCAGTTGCTCGGCAACCGAGCGGAAGGCGGCAACATCCTTGGGAAAGCAGGAGCCCCCGTAACCTATTCCGGGACGGAGAAAGCGGGGACCGATGCGCCGGTCCAGCCCGATGCCGCGCGCCACCTGCTCGATGTTGGCGTCGGTGGCCTCGCACAGGTTGGAGACGGCGTTGATGAAGGATATCTTCAGCGCCAGAAAGGCGTTGGAGGCGTGCTTGATGATCTCGGCCGACTTGGTGGAGGTGTGCAGCAGCGGCGGCGGTTGGCTGGCCGAGCAGCAGCCGGAAATGGCCTGGGGCCGGCTGTAGTAGGCGCCGCTGGTCAGTGGCGCGTAGATGGCGCCCAGCAGGGCGGCGGCCGCTTCGCTGTCGGCTCCCACTACGATGCGGTCAGGATGCAGAAAGTCCTCGACTGCGGTGCCCTCGCGCAGAAACTCGGGGTTGGAGACGACATCGAAGAGGCGGCGGGGAACCCCGTTGCGCTCGATGGAGCGGCCGATCCACTCGTTGGTGTAGACCGGAACCGTGCTCTTTTCAACGATCACCTTGTAACTGGTCAGGGAGCGCGCAATCTCGCAGGCAACCGCCTCAACATAGGAAAGATCCGCGTCGCCAGTCTCCGATTGCGGCGTCCCCACGGCGATGAAGATCGCCTGGCTGCCGCCGGCAGCCTCGTGCAGGTCGGTGGTGAAGCGAATCCCGTTGTTGTGGTATCGCTTCAACAACTCGGGCAGATGTTTCTCGTGGATCAGCACATCGCCGGACTCGAGCGCCGCCACCTTGCCCTGATCGTTGTCCACGCACACTACCTGGTGGCCAATCTCGGCAAAGCAGACCGCCGCAACCAGGCCAACGTACCCGGAACCAACCACTGCTATTTGAATCGGTTCGCTCATCGTCTCCAGAGAAAATAAACTCTTCGCCACCGGCTGTTTGAAGTCTAGCGGATTTCCCCAGCCAACGGAAACTGAATCCCCACTCCGGTTCCGGGCGGGAGGGGCGCAGACGACTGGCGACGGGCGCCTGCGCGGCACAGGCAACCCACGCCGCTGCGGCGGGTTACGGCCCATTGACCGGGGTTGCAATCCTCTTCTCGCAGGGAGGCGGGTCAGGGTAGACTAGCTGGAATGGGTCCAGAAAAAACGCAGTTGCCCCCCCCCATGGGCGCGCCCGAGCTACAGCGGCCTGGTCCGGGGCCGGACGTTGGCGATACTTCGTTGTCCGAGGCAGTGGCGACTCTGCGCAAGCGGCGCTGGATACTGATCCTTGCCGCGGTGCTCGGTGCGAGCTATGGCTGCTACAAAGCGTTTACCCAACCCAAGGTTTTTGTGGCCTCCAGCACCGTCCAGGTGCACAACGGAGCGTCGAACGCCTACCGGGTGGACACCAGCGACGATTACGAGGACGATTCGCAGACCAGGATGAACACTGAAGTATTCATTCTGAAGAGCGACACGCTTCTGGAAACGGTTGCCGGCGAGATGGACCTGGTGAACAATCCGGATTTCTGGGGCACCACCGGTCCGCTGCATCTTTCCATGGACAACCCGAATGTGCGTGAGAGCGCGCTGGGGACGTTGAAGAACGGGCTACAGGTAAGCCTGGTTCCGCATACGGAGCTGATTCACATTGACTACACGAGCCCGAGCGCGAAGTTGTCCGCGGACATCGTCAATAAGGTGGTCGGCGCATACATTCAGCGCAGCCTGGACGTGCCCGCGAGTCGAACGCAGAAAGTTTCCGACTGGTTCTCCAAGCAACTGGACGACCTAAAGTCCCAGGTGGAAACGGCGCAGGAAGAGATGATGAAGCTGCAGCGCAAGATGGGAACGCTGGGGTACGATTCGACGCACAACCAACTGCAAGCGTCGCTCAGTGACCTGCTAAGTGCGGAGGGAGCGGCAAAGATCGCGCGCATCACAGCGGAGTCGCGCTACCGCATGGTGGCCGGGATGGACGTGAATACGATCGAAGGCTCGATCGAGACGACGCCGGGTACCGTTCCGGGCGAGCTGACTTCACTGCGCTCGCAGATCGCGGCGGAGAAGGCGGAATACGCGCGGCTGACCACGAACACCGTCAGCGGAATCGGGCCGAACCACCCGACGGCCAAGAGCATGAAATCGCACATCGACCAGTTGCAGAAGGAGCTGGACACGGAACAAAACCGGATCCTGCTGCAGTCCAAGGAGAACTATCTGGCGGCCAAGGCGGCCGAGGACAAGATCGAGGGGGAACTGGACGCGAAGCGGGTCGAGGCGTACAAGCAGGGAGACGACCTGGTCCTTTATACGCTGTTGCAGCGCGAGTACGACCAGAACCGCGCACTGTATGACGGCCTCCAGCAGCGTCTGGAAACGGCCAAGGTGGAGGCGGGCCTGGATGCGCTGGAAGTGGACCAAATCGATATGGCGGTCCCGCCCGTGAGTCCGACCTTGAGGGCGCCGGAATCGATCATTCTGACGACCACCGTCTTGTTCCTGCTGGGCGGCATCGTGATCGCTTTCATTGTCGAGAGCCTGGATACCGGGCTGGACAACATCCCGGAGATCGAGGCACTGATGGAAATGCCTTCTCTGGCGGTCATTCCCAAGGCGAAGCGCGCCAGCACGGAGCAGACTGCGGGGATGTCCAGCGCGCAGCGCAACGTCAATGTTCTGACTCAGCCCAAGTCCCAGTTTACCGAGTCGTTCCACGCCCTGCAGACATCCCTGCTGCTGGCCGCGGCGGGGCAGCCTCCAAAGTTCATCCTGTTCACCAGCGCGACTCCGTCGGAAGGCAAGACCACCACGGCGAGCAATCTGGCGTGCGTTCTGGCGCAGGGCGAGGCACGGGTGCTGCTGATGGATGCCGACCTGCGCCGGCCCAACATACACCACCGGTTCGGACTGACCGGCAAGCTTGGCCTGACCACCGTTCTGGCGGGCAGATCCACCCTGGAGGAAGCGCTGCAGCGTGTCCCGGAGATGCCTAACCTGGACATTTTACCCAGCGGCCCGGTGCCTCCCTTCCCGACCGAGATGCTGAGTTCGGAGGCGATGCGGGCGCTGATGCAGCAGCTTGCGCCGCGCTATACGCACGTCATTATCGATTCTCCGCCGATTCTTTCGGTCACCGATGCCGTGATCCTGGGCCGTGCCGTGGACGCGGTGGTGCTGGTGGTCCGCTTCGGCAGTGCCAGCAAGACCGTGATGCGGCGTGCGCGCGATCTGCTGGTGCGGTCGGGCGCTCCCATGGCCGGCCTGGTGCTCAACGCGGTCGACGTGAACTCGCCGGAGTATTACGGTTATTACAGTTACCAGGGGTACTCCTACGGGTCGATGGACGGGGGCAGCTGGGAAACGCAGCCTGGCGCCCGGGGCGATACGAGCGCGGAAGGGAAGGCCAAGCGATGAACAGCAACTTCCCGATCGGGGACCTAGTTTGCGGGCCGCCGCCGAAAGGGGCAGTCGCTGCCACACCCGAGCCAAGGACGAGCGCGCCCAGCTTGCGAAAAAGCGTGGTGGCGTGGCTCTTGTTCGCGTCCTGCTGCGTGGGAGCGGCGGGAAGGGCGTTCGGGCAGGCTGGCTCACAGTCCGGCGCACAGACCGGCACGCAGAGTCCCGGCGCGATGACGAACGAGGCTCCAGCACAGCCCGCCGCCTCATCGCCGATGCCCATTGCCAACCAGGCGATGCTCTACCCGGGGGAGGATTTCACCCTCTCAGCCGGAGACCTGGTCGCCGTAGCAGTCTTTATGCAAGGGGACTACGCGGCGACCGTCCGCCTGAAATTGGACGGAACGGCGGAACTGCCGCTTATCGGCAGCGTCCCGCTGCAGGGTCTGACGGTGCAGGCTGCCCAGAACCTGATCGCGGACCGTCTGCGAACCGGAGGATTTTTTAACCAGCCTGAGGTTACCATCCGAGTGATCGACACCGTGAACGGCTCGGTGATGGTGACGGGAGAGATGCGCGCACAAATACCGCTGGCCAATGAGAGGAGCCTGAGGGACGTTCTCTTGACCGCGGGCGGCTTGCCGGCGAACGCGAACCATACGGTGAAGATCGTGCGCCCGGGCGTGGCCGAACCGATCGTGGTGGATCTCGGACCGGATCTGGCCGCCAGTTCCGCGGCAAACTTTCCCGTGCATCCGCACGACATCATCCAGGTGACCCGCGCCAGCGTGGTGTATGTGCTGGGCGCCTTCTCGCACCAGGGGGCGGTTCCGTTGGACCAGGCCACGCCGCTGACGCTGTTGCAGCTTGCTGCGCTAAGCGGCGGGATCAACTATGAAGGCAAGTATGACGATCTCCGGCTGATCCGCACCGTGGGCACGGAGCGCAAAGTGATCGACGTCGACATCAAGAAGATTCGCGACGGCAAGGCCGCCGATCCAATCCTCCAGGCCAACGACATTGTCTTCCTGCCCACGGACGACATGAAGGCGGTTCTGAAGAATCTCGGCGTTGGAGGCGTTATAGGGCTGGTCTCCCTCCTGTACGTAGTCCGCAGCTTTTAGCGGCGGCGGGGAGAAGGCTGCGCTCGCGCGTGGCATGCCGCGGCGGAAGATGAGCAAACCTGGGAGTTGGAGACTTGTATGACCTCCGAGTCTGAACGGCCATCGCCCCTCGCGAACCGGCGCGTGCGGCTGGCCTGCCTGGTGAGCCACCCGATCCAATACCAGGCGCCGCTGCTGCGGCGCATCGCGCAGGAATCGGACATCGACCTGGTGGTGCTGTACGGATCGGATTTCTCGGTGCGGGGATATCGCGACGCGGGGTTCGGCGTGGGGGTGAAGTGGGATGTTCCGCTGCTGGACGGATACCGCCATGTCTTCCTGCCAAAGCTGCGAGACCGGGGAGACGTGAGCGTCGCGAGCCCATTGAACCGCGGCATTGTCCGCCAACTGCTCGAGCGGGACGGGCGCCCGGCCTGCGATGCGCTGTGGGTGCATGGCTATGCGACCGTGAATGCGTTGCACGGAATGCTGGCGGCGAAGACGTTGGGGATTCCCGTTCTGCTACGGGCGGAGTCGTGGCTGCGCGACCGCGGGCGCAGCGGGGTCAAGCTCGCCCTGAAGAGCGTTTTTTTTGCCGGCCTGAAGACGCTGGTGGACGGCGTCCTGCCGATCGGGACGCTGAACGCGGAGTATTGGCGCCACTACTTCGGCGACGAGGTCCGCCAGTTTCCCATGCCTTACGCGGTGGACAACCGCTACTTCGCCGAGCAGGCGCGGGCGGCTGAGGCCGGGCGGACGAGTCTGCAGGCCGAGCTGGAAATGGACCCGGGGCGGCCAGTGATCCTGTTTGCATCGAAACTGCAGCCACGCAAGCACTGCAATCATTTGATCGAGGCCTACGCACAGCTTATGCAGACGGCAGGACCTGCATCGAGCGCGTACCTGGCGATTGTGGGCGATGGAGAGGAGCGCGCGGCGCTGGAGCGCCAGGCCAAGGCCACCGGACTTGCCGGCATCCGCTTCTGCGGCTTCCGCAACCAATCCGAACTGCCGCGCTTCTTCGATCTGGCCACGGTGTTCGTGCTGCCGTCGCGGCATGAGCCATGGGGATTGATTGTGAATGAGGTGATGAACGCGGCGCGGCCGGCGATCGTCTCGGACGATGTGGGCTGCGCGCCGGACCTGATCGAGGACGGCGTGAATGGATGCATCTACCCGGTTGGCGATGTGGACGCGCTGACTGACGCGCTGCGGCGGGTACTGGAAACGCCGGGCGCCGCCGAGCGAATGGGGCAACGCGCGGGCGAGCGTATCCGGAGTTGGGGTTTTGAGGAAGATGTACACGGGCTTCGGCAGGCGCTGGCCTCCGTGGTGCCGGGGTTTCTGAGGTAGGGGTTCAGGTTTTTCGCGAAGGACAGATGCGCTTGCTGCACGTCATTTCGACACTCGATCCAGCCGCCGGCGGCGTTGCCGAGGTGGTTCGCCTGCTGCTGCAGTACGGACCGGAAGGCTATGCGCAGGAGGTGGTGACGCTGGACGATCCGCACGCGACCTTCCTCAGCGAGATCGCGTTCACGGTGCATCCGCTGGGGCCGACGAACTCCGTTTACAGCCGCACCAGCAAGCTGATTCCGTGGTTGAAGGCGAACCGCGCACGCTTCGACGGAGTGGTGGTGCACGGGATGTGGCAGTACTGCGGCTACGCGGTCTGGAGAACGATGGGCGGGCGCGTTCCTTATGTTGTGTTGCCCCATGGAATGCTCGATCCGTACTTCAAGCATGCGTTCCCGGCAAAGCATTGGAAGAAGTGGCTGTACTGGCTTCCGGTGGAGTACTGGGTGCTGCGCGGCGCGTATCGCGTGCTGTTTACCTGCGCCGCGGAGGCCGAGCTGGCCACGCACAGCTTCTGGCTGCACCGGTGGACACCGTGCGTGGCGCCGTTCGGGACGATTCCTCCGGAGGGCGATCCGAAGCTGCAGCGTGAGGCATTTTTCGCGGCGTGTCCGGCGGCACGAGACCGGCGGTTTCTCTTGTTCCTGGGACGGATCGACCGGAAAAAAGGGTGCGACCTGCTGATAGACGCATTTGTGAAGCTGGCGACGCACGACCTGGAACTCAACCTGGTGATGGCGGGTCCCGATCCGCAGGACTGGCGAACGGAACTGGAGCGCGGAGCCCTCGCAGCCGGCCTGACCGCCCGCGTGCATTGGCCGAGGATGCTGCGGGGAGATGCGAAGTGGGGTGCGTTTCACGCGGCGGAGGCGTTTGTGCTGCCGTCGCACCAGGAGAATTTCGGTATCGCCGCGGCCGAGGCATTGGCGTGCGGCACGCCGGTGCTACTCTCCGACAAGGTGAATATCGCGCGCGAGATTGCCGATGACGGCGCAGGATGGATGGAGCCCGACACGGCCGCGGGCACCGAGCGCCTGCTCGAGCGCTGGATCGAGCTGCCGCCCGCCGAGCGGCAGGCGATGGCAGCGCGCGCACGCGAATGTTTCCACAAGCGGTACGATATGCGCGAGAATGCAAAGGCGATCATGCGGGTGTTTGAGAGAGACAGTTGTTAGTTGATAGTTGCTAGTTGTTAGTTGTTAGTTGTTAGTTGAGGGACAAAGGCAGATGGCGAAGGATGTTCATTACAACGCGGCGGAGCGTATCCCGGCGGAGACCGCGGCCGATCCCTATCTGCGGCCGGCGTTTGCGGCGAGCGATCGCGCGCGGCGGCTGGTGTGGAATGTTTGCCGCGCGCTGCTGTACCGCCCGTCGCCGAGACCGATGCACGCGTGGCGCGCATTTCTGTTGCGGTGCTTCGGCGCGACGCTGGGGCCGGGATGCACCTTCTATCCGGCCTCGAAGGTGTGGGCGCCATGGAACCTGGAATGCGCCGACTGCGTGGTGGCGGCCGATGGCGCGGAGATTTACAACCCGGCGCCGATGCGCTTCGGTTCGCACGCAATCGTCTCGCAGGACGTATTCCTGTGCGGAGCGACGCACGACTACGACGATCCGCGCTTCCCGCTGCTGGCCTACAGAATGGACTTTGGCGCGTATGCCTGGGTGTGCGCGCGGGCTTCGATCAGTCCCGGCGTCAATATGGGCGAGGGCTCGGTGCTGGCGCTCGGGTCGGTCGCAACCCGCGATCTGGAACCATGGGGCGTGTACGCAGGGGTTCCCGCGGTCAAGGTGAAGGAGCGGAAGCGACCGGAGGCTACGGGGAGTTTTTGAGGCACGAGCCCACATCTCAGAATCGAGATGTGGGGCACCCGGATTTGTGGGAGTTCAGCCGCGGAGTTTGGCGAGCAGGTCGGTGGGGTGGACGGGCTTGGCGAGGATCTCGAACTCGTGGCCGTCCTGGCGGGCTTTTTCCAGCAGGTCTGCGGTGGCCGCCTGGCCCGAAAACAGCAGGATTTTGCAGTTGGGCAGCTTCGCCCGGATCGCGATGGCGGCCTCGATGCCGGTCATTCCGGTCATGATGACGTCGGTAATGAGCATGTCGGGCTGGAAGTCGTCCAGGGCGTCGATGGCCTTTTCGCCGCTGTACACGGCGCGCGCCTCGAAGCCGGCTTGATTGAGAATGATGGCAAGCGTGTTGGCAATGACCTGTTCATCGTCGGCAACGAGCACCCTCGGCTTGGATGGTGTTGCGGCTGGCGAATCTGACATGCGGCGTGTCCCCAAAATGAATGGTGGGAGAAAAGGTTGGAGGTCGATGCTGCTCTAGGGCCAACCAACTCGTTTCCGGCGTACCTGATAATGATACGCTGGGCGGAGCGCGGGTTGCCGGGCGGCCCAATTATTCCTGGCCCAGGCAAGCCCGAACTCCAAAAAAAGATGAGTCTTATGCCGCAAACGATCATCCGTGCCGAACGCGTCGAGAGGTATTACGCCCAGCCCAGCGCAAACCGCGCGGAGTACATCTATCGTCCCATGTCGAATGCGGGCCAGGGAGATCAGAACCCCGGCGTCGACCAGGGCGTCGTCCGCGTGACCATCAGCCGCCACCGCTGAACGGGTCAGCCTGTCGCAGCGTTTTGCTTGCGCCGGGCAATGCTAATCTAACCTCATGAAGTTCGGCGTTCTGGTGTTTCCCGGCTCCAACTGCGATCACGATACGCACCACGTGCTGGGCGGCGTGATGGGCCAGCCGGTCACGTATCTGTGGCACGAGTCGCACGAGCTCGAAGGCTGCGACGCAATCCTGGTGCCGGGCGGTTTTGCCTATGGCGATTACCTGCGCACCGGCGCCATCGCGCGGTTTGCGCCGATCATGCAGAGCGTATGCCGCTTCGCCGGCGCAGGCGGCCTGGTAATGGGCATCTGCAACGGCTTCCAGATCCTGTGCGAGGCGGGCCTGCTGCCCGGCGCGCTGATGCGCAACGCGGGCCTGCGCTACATCTGCAAACAGGTTCATCTGCGCGTGGAGGCGGACAACTCGCCCTTCACCGGCGGCCTGGAGCGGGGCCGGGTGCTGCGCATGCCCATTGGTCACATGGAGGGCAACTACTTTTGCGACGACGCGACGTTGGATGCGTTGAAGCGCGACGACCGCATCGCCTTCCGCTATGCCAATGCAGCGGGCGAGTTCACCGCCGAAGCAAACCCCAATGGCTCGCTCGACAACATCGCCGGCGTGCTGAACGAGGGACGCAACGTGCTGGGCATGATGCCCCATCCTGACCGCTCCAGCGAAGCGCTGCTGGGGTCCCAGGACGGGCTGTTGCTGTTCCAGTCCATAGCCCGCAGCCTGACCGCGGCGTAGGGCGTTCACACGCCTTTCTATAGCTTTGCGCGGTCCTCCCGTTGGTCGGCACGGATCTGGCCTGCGACCATCGGGAACGCACACGCGAAGCCCAATACGCGTCACGAAGTGACCTTAGACGGTGTTACCCTTGCGGTTGAAATGGTAGACATCCATCATCATCTTCTGCCCGGAGTGGACGACGGAGCAAACAGCATCGAGACTTCGGTCGAGATGGCGCGGCTGGCGGCCGGCGAGGGGATTACGCATGTGGCGTGCACGCCCCACGCGAACAATCACTTCGCCTTCGACCGCCAGGCCAATGCGGCCAAGACCGAAGATCTGCGCAAGCGGCTTGCCGAGCAGAACATCCCGCTGACGCTGGGCAGCGGATGCGACTTTCACCTCTCCTTCGAAAACCTGAAGCAGGCGCAGGCAGACCCGGCGCAATTCAGCATCAACGGGCTGGGCTACCTGCTGGTTGAGGTGGCGGACTATAGCCTTCCCCCGGGGCTGACCGAAACCTTCTACGCACTGCAGCTCGCCGGCCTGACCCCGATCCTGACCCACCCGGAGCGCAATCCCACGCTGCAGCAGGAGCCGGAGCGAATGCGCGACTGGCTGCGCGGAGGCGTGCTGGTCCAGGTGACGGCGGACTCGCTGACCGGACACAAGGGCAGGCATGCGGAGCGCATGGCGCACGATCTGCTGGAACGGCGCTGGGTGCACTTCCTGGCCACCGACGCGCATAACACCACCTCGCGGCCGCCGCGGATGCGCGACGCCCACAATCTGGTCGCCGCGAAGTACGGCGCCAGCTACGCGCACGCATTGTGCGTCACCAATCCGCTGGCTGTCTTTCTCGGCAAGCAGTTCGAGGTGGAAGAGGAGCCCCAGGGACTGACGGACGAGGTGAAGGAACCGAACTGGTGGCAGCGCGTGACCGCGGCGCTGACAAGAAAGTAGGCCGGTCTGCGGCGGGCACCCAGCCCTACAATCCCAGCCCGCCATCCACACCAAGCAACTGCCCGGTGATGAAGTGCGGCCCTGTGGCGAAGAACAGCACGGCCTCGGCGACATCGTCGGCGGTCCCGTTGCGCCCCATCGGCGTGCGCTCAGCGAAGTGGGCGTAGCCCTCGCCGACTTCGCCCTGCACGATCATTCCCGGCGCGACGCAGTTCACGCTGATCTCCGGCGCCCAGGCCTTGGCCATGGTCTGCGAGAGCATGTGCAGCGCGGCTTTGGAGGTGCAGTAGTGCGCGTGCGTGGCCCACGGGTGCGTGCCGCCCAGCGAGCCGATGTGGATGATGCGGCCGCCGCCGTCCGCAGCGCGCAGGTGCGGGTAAGCGGCCTGGGCCATCAGGAACGGCGCGCGGGTGTTGGTGCTGAACATGTGGTCCCACTGGGCCACGGTGATCTGTTCCAGCGCGGCCGATTCGAAGACGCCGGCGTTGTTGACGAGAATGTCGAGCCGGCCAAACTCCTCAACCACGGCGGCGACGGACTCGCGAATGCTGTCGGGGTCGTTGAGGTCGGTGCGGACGGCAAAGGCTTCGACGTCGAACCCGGCGAGCGCGCGCACGGTTTCCTCCGCATCCGCCTGCGAACCGAAGTAGGTGATGGCGACGTTCGCGCCGGCAGCGGCCAGCTTCAGCGCGATGGCGCGGCCAATGCGCTTCGCCGCGCCGGTAACCAGCGCGGTCTTGCCTGCCAGAGGCTGGGGAGCGGTTTCCGGCACGCCGAGCGAGTCAAAGGTCGGAGAGTCTGGCATCTCGCCTACTAATTCTGCGGCTTGGCGCCGGAGGACGAGGCGTTGGGCGTCGCCGAAGAGCCGCTGGACGATCCGGCGCCAGCAGCCGGCTTGGGACGGACCGGATCCTGCACCCCCGGTTTCACCTCCGCGGGCTTGCCCTGGTTGTCGACGTAGGTGGAGACCTGCGCCCGCGGACGAACCACCGCAATGACGATCTGGCGGCTGGCCTCGTTGATCTGGTAGTCCTGGGCGAAGGTGGCAAACCCTTCCGCAAACACCTGGATCGTCACCTTGCTGCCGGTCGGGATCACATCGATTATGGCCTTGCCGTCCTGGTGCGTCTTGATCTCCAGATTGCCCTCATCCCTGCCGTCCTTCACCGGATGCAGGATCACATGCGCGCCATCGATTGGCTTCTTGTTGAAGTCCTTGAGCACCGTCACTTCAATGTGCGAGGTCTCAGGCGGCGCCTTGTACTTGCGGCCGTGCTTCTCCGGAGGTTGAGGACCGTCGTCCTGGGCGCGGAGGGACATGGGAGCCAGCGACACAAAAACGGCCAGCGAAGCAAGGACAAACAGAACCAGGGTGCGGCGGGGACGATTGCGGAGCATTCGCCCATTTTACGCCCAAGGAGCAGCCGCGCGAGTGGTGAGCGGTGAGTTACCCGTCTCCGTCCGCGCGCGCCGTCAGCCTGGCGAATGCGCGTTCGGATTGCCCTAAGTGCCCAAGCCGCAGCTCGGTTCCTGCGCGGCCGGTTGCTTTGTTTTTTTCCACCTCCCCCTACTTTTTGTCCTAAGAAATCTCTGAACAAGTATTCGGCATTCCCTCAGGGGCTAAAGCCCCTGGGGTACGCGCCGTACAATCGCCGCATGGCGAT
>Ga0224555_1003824_pt1 | contig 14693 bp, 13 predicted proteins | sample 714S23034metaG_FD_180687 | JGI IMG/M metagenome (GOLD analysis project Ga0224555, IMG submission 180687) | Peat soil microbial communities from Stordalen Mire, Sweden - 717 S2 30-34 | ecosystem: Environmental > Terrestrial > Soil > Wetlands > Peat | place: Sweden: Norrbotten County, Stordalen...
AACGCCACCCTGGCCTTCTCATAATCAAAATTTCCCTCCCCATCCACCAGCGTCTCCGCCTTCTTCTGCCATACGCACATCATCTGCGCCGCCTTCTCCTCCACCGTCATCCGCGACAGGAGATCCTCCACGCGTTTTTGGGCGGGGAGATGAGGATCCTTGTAAGGAACAACGGGAGTTGCCCGGCCCGGTCGCCGGTCTCCTGTCCCCGGTTTGTTCGGGCTTTGAACTAATCGTTTGGAAGAGGATGACCGCGGCTTCTTCATGGGCGCATTGTTTCCTGAAGTCGATTCGAGACAAGGGAAAAATAGAACCGCCAGGACCGGAAAAAGCCGTCGGACCCTGTGGAACTCGTCATCGCCCGGATACTATTTCAGTCCCGATCTCACGGCGGAATGGACGATTCTCTGATTCGCATGGAGTATTCTCCAATCGGGCGTATTTTACTTGAAGGGCTCCCGGGTGAGAGGACATGTATTGCGATACAGAACGGGAGGGTCGGCTCCAGTGTCCACAATCTCGTTGGGACACGAAATGGACCGGGAACGCCATCCCTCTCCGCACTGTGCTTGATTCGGAATGAAACTGGGGCTGGGTTTGTATCGTCACATGCTGACGCGAGAGAACTTCCAATTCGCGCGTCAGGCGGGCGCCACGCATATCGTGGCGCATCTGGTGGATTACTTCAAAGGCGGCGCGTCGAGTGACGACCAGCCCACGGGCACGGAGCGGGGTTGGGGACCCGCGGGCGACCCGGAGAAGATCTGGAGCCTGGAGGAGCTGGTCGATTTGCGAGAGGCCGTGGAGGCGGAAGGATTGAAGCTGGAAGCGATCGAGAATTTCGATCCTGCGCATTGGCATGACGTGCTGCTCGACGGACCCAGGAGGCCGCAGCAGATCGAGAATCTGAAGACCATCATTCGGCGTTTGGGGCGCGCCGGCATCCCGATCATGGGCTACAACTTCAGCATCGGCGGCGTCTGCGGCCGTACGACCGCGCCCTACGCCCGCGGCGGCGCGCTGTCCGTCGGCATGGAGGGGCCTCTCGACACGCCAATGCCTAACGGAATGGTGTGGAACATGGTTTACGCGCCCGACGCGCCAAAAGGCCGCGTGCCTCCGATCACGTCGGAGGAACTCTGGAGGCGTTTGGGGGGCTTTCTGGATGAGATGGTGCCCGTGGCGGAGGAAGCGGGGGTCAAGCTCGCGTTGCATCCGGACGATCCGCCGATGCCTGCCATGCGCGGCCAGCCGCGCCTGGTGTATCAGCCGCGGCTGTATCAGAGGGTGCTGGATCGGAAGCCCAGCGTCGCCAACGCGCTCGAGTTTTGCATCGGGACACTGGCCGAAATGACGGAGGGCGACGTCTATGAGAGCGTGGATGAATACAGCCGCCAGAACAAGCTCGCCTACGTGCACCTTCGCAATGTGACGGGCAAAGTGCCGCACTATCGCGAAACATTCATTGATGACGGGGACATCGACGTCCTGCGGGTGCTGCGGATTTTGAAACGAAATCAATTCAACGGGGTGCTGGTGCCGGACCACACGCCGCAGATGACTTGCGGGGCGCCCTGGCACGCGGGCATGGCGTACGCCCTGGGCTACATGCGCGCCGCGCTCCAGACACTCGAAAGGGAATGAAAGTCCGAATGAAAAATCCGTTTTCTCTCAAAGGCGAGACCGCGCTCATCACCGGCGGCGGGACCGGCCTGGGTTTTGGCATCGCCTCGTCCTTCGTGCGGGCCGGCGCCCGGGCCGTCCTGGTCGGCCGACGCGCCGGGGTTCTCGAGAAGGCGGCGAGGCAACTCGGCAAAGCGGCCACGTTCGAGCCGCATGATGTCACCCGGTTCGACGAAGCCGATGACCTGATCCGGCGGATCGTCCGGCGGGCGGGTCCCATTTCGATCCGCGTCAACAACGCGGGCGTTCATCTCAAAAAACCGGCCCTCGACACGACGCCCGCCGAATTTGACGCCGTGCTTCAGACTCACGTGGTCGCCGCCTTCAGCCTGACGCGGGCCGTATTGCCGGCCATGGTCCGGCGCAAGCACGGAAATATTCTCTTCACCGCCTCGATGGCATCCCTGTTCGGCATTCCACTGGTGCTGGCCTACGCGACCGCCAAGTCTGCCTACCTAGGGATGCTTCGCACACAGTCGCGGTCCGTGTAGCTGTGGAGCGCGGCTGTGTCCGCCGAGGACCAGCCGCAGCACGGTCAGACATTGCAAGGGCGCAAGGTTAGTTCCGAGGCGAGGTGACAATGCCGGCGCGCAGCGACTGGTGCTTCGCACACAGTCGCGGTCCGCTGAGTCCGCGCAGGGGATATCTCGCGGGAATTCCTACCATCCTCATGCATCCAGGATTCGCGCGGATATGGTTGTGCGCGCTCCGCCCGGTTTGACCGTAAAAGTACGTAGGAACGGTGAGTAGAATCCTCCATCATAATCATAGTTTTATCCATTCTACAAAGCGTTCGCACCTGAGATATCTTAAGAACAATTCAGCCGAAGCATTTGCAAAAACTTATGAAGAAAATCCCTATGAAGAATCTAACTACCATCCTGGTCGATGCTGTTGCGATGGAGGCACTGGCGCCGGCGACGGACTTCCGTTCGTCACGGACGCGCATGGCGGTGAGTGGCAGGGCCTTTTTTCTCTCAGCGGCACGGATCAGGTCACATTGACCGCAGGAGACACCTATGCGCTGGAACTGTGGACCCCGACGACCAGCGGCACTACCGTTGGCAATCTCAATTGGTACCGCGGCGGCGCGGTGGCAACGGACGGCCAGATGATGGGCAGCCATGACTTCAGTTCGAGCGTGTCGCGGAATACGGTCGCCGCGCTGGGTCTCGCGGGAGGTTCCCGGACCGGTTCGTTGGCGCTTTGGACCGCCGTTCCCGAGCCGTCCAGCTTGGCTCTGATGGGATTGGGACTCGCCGCGCTGGTGGCCCGCCGCCGGAAAATCTAAGGACGTTTTTTCATAGGGCACAATACTTCGCGGTCGTTGCCGGGTTGAAAGCAACGGCCGCTTTTTTTATCCCGCAGGGCATCCGGGAAAAATATTTGATGGTGTCTGCGCCGCCGGTTCGATAGGCTTCGAATCTTATATGCAAAGCGTTTTCAAGAATATAACCCAGATACGGTACGAGGGTCCGAAATCCAAAAACCCGCTCGCATTCAGACATTACAATCCCGAGGAACTCGTCGAGGGCAAATGCATGAAAGATCATTTGCGCTTCTCGGTTGTTTACTGGCACACCTTTCGAGGCACGGGCGCGGATCAGTTCGGTGTCGGCACCGCCATTCGTCCCTGAGACGACGGGACAAATTCCCTGGACAACGCCCGGGGCCGCGTCCACGTCGCCTTCGAGTTCATCCGCAAGCTGGGCGCGCCGTTCTACGCCTTCCACGACCGTGACGTCGCGCCGGAGGGCGGCTCGTTGCGCGAGACAAACAGGAACCTGGATGCCGTGGTGAAAGTTCTCAAAGAGGAGCAGGATCGCACGGGCATCCGGTTGCTGTGGGGCACGGCCAATCTGTTCACCCATCCGCGCTTCGCCCAGGGCGCGGCCACGGGTTGCAATGCCGACGTCTTCGCCTACGCCGCGGCGCAGGTCAAAAAGGCGATGGAAGTCACCCACGAACTCGGCGGCGCAGGCTATACGTTCTGGGGCGGACGCGAGGGTTATTCCACCCTGCTGAACACCGACATGAAGCGGGAATTGGATCATCTGGCCGCGTTTCTGCACATGGCGGTGGACTATAAAAAGAAAATCGGTTTCAAAGGCCAGTTTTACATCGAGCCGAAACCCAAGGAACCGACCAAACATCAATACGACAGCGATGCGGCGGCGTGCCTGAATTTCCTGCGCGAATACGGGTTGATCGATCACTTCAAGTTGAACCTCGAGACCAATCACGCCACGTTGGCCGGGCACACCATGCAGCACGAACTCGAGGTGGCGGCGGTGGCGGGCAGATTGGGTTCCATCGACGCCAACACGGGCGACACGCTGCTCGGATGGGACACGGACCAGTTTCCGACGGACATTTACCTGGCCGCTCAAGTCATGCTGACGATTTTGAAGGCGGGCGGTTTCACCACCGGCGGGTTGAATTTTGACGCCAAGGTGCGCCGGGAGAGTTTCGAACCTGAGGATCTATTCTACGCGCACATCGGGGCCATGGACGCCATGGCCCGGGGTTTGAAAATCGTGGCCGCCATCCGCCAGGATGGCCGGCTGGCGGACTTCGTGAAACACCGTTACGCTTCATGGGACTCGGGGATCGGCCGCACCATTGAGGGCGGCAAAGCCGGGTTCAAGGAGTTGGAGGCATACCTGTTGAAAAAGGGTGAAGCCCAAACCAGCTCCAGCGGACGTCAGGAATTCCTGGAGAACCTCATCAACGAGTTCATGTAAACGGGCGCAGCCTCAGCCCAGTCCCTCGCGGATCGCATCGAACAGCAGCTTGCCCGATTCCGTCGTGACCGGTTGCTTCGCCTTTTCATCCGCGCACTCGACCAGTTCGGGCGGGAGTTCCTTGAGAAACGGCGATGGGTGGCAGGGCAGGATCTGGCCGTATTTCCTCCGCCCGACGCAATGGCTGATCGTCAGGGTTTGCATCGCGCGCGTGATCGCCACGTAAAACAGCCGCCGCTCTTCGTCCAGCGTGCCTTCGGCCTTCGAGCGCGCATGCGGCAGCAGCCCGTCCTCCAGGCCGACGATGCAGACGTGCGGGAATTCCAGCCCCTTGCAACTATGCATCGTGATCAGCGTCACCGCGTCGCCGCGCGATTCGTCCTCTTCCTCGCGCTCCGTATCCAGCGTGATTTGCTCCAGGAAAAGTTCCAGCCGCTCCATGCCGAAGGAGGCCGGCGGAACGCCCGCGCCGCCCCGCGCCGCCGCATCGTCCATCGTGGCCATCAATTCCTTGAGATTCCGCAGCCGGCTTTCGGAGGCTTCCGCATCCTTCTCCGCGCGGCGCAGTTCCTGGAAGTAGCCGGTTTCATCGAGAAACCGGTCGGCCCAATCGCGCAGGCTCGGCGTGCCGCCGGCCGCTCGTTGCAGAATCTCCCGCGTCCGCTCGATGAAGGCCACAAAGCGTTCGACGCAGTCGCGCGTCCTGGGCTGCAATCCGGCCGTCACCAGCGGATTTTTCATGGTTGAAAACACCGAACACTTGCGTTCGTTGCTCGCGGCCAGCAGACGTTCCATCGTCGCGTCGCTCAGGCCGCGCGCCGGTGTGTTCGCGATGCGCAACAGGCTCACGTCGTCGTGCGGATTGAGGAACGTCTTCAGATACGCAACGAAGTCGCGCACTTCGCGCCGGTCGAAGAAACTTTGGCCGCCGATCAGGTGATACCGGACGCCGGCCAGGCGCAACGCGGTTTCCAGCGGCCGCGACTGGACGTTGGTGCGAAACAGAATGGCCTGGTCGCCCCACGGAACACGCCGCGCCAGCCGCGCATATTCCATCTCCTCGACGATGCTGCGCGCTTCCTCGTCATCGTCGGCAAACGTGTGCAACGTGATTTTCGGCCCGTCTCCGTTTTGCGACCAGAGTTTCTTTCCGCGGCGGCGAACATTGTTTTTGATGAGGGCGTTGGCGGCGTTCAGAATCGTATTCGTGGAGCGGTAGTTTTGCTCGAGCTTGACGACTTTGACCTCGGGAAAGTGCTTTTCCATGTCGAGCAGGTTCGCGACCTCCGCGCCGCGCCAGCCGTAAATGCTCTGGTCATCATCGCCCACGACGCAGAGGTTGCGATGCTCTTGCGTCAGGGCATGCACGAGCTTGAACTGGGCGGCGTTGGTGTCCTGGTATTCGTCCACCATCACATAGCGATAGCGGGCGCGACAGGCCTGGAGCGACTCGGGATGCTCGGCAAAGAGCCGCAGGGTGAGCAGGATCAGATCGTCGAAATCCACGGCGTTGCAGGCGCGCAACGCGGATTCGTACCGGGACCGGACATGCTCGGCCATCGCGCGGACGCTTTCATCGGCGAAAACGGCCGAACGCTCGCCGCCATTCTTGAACCGGCTCAGCAGGCTGAGAATGGCGGCGGGATCCGTCTTTTCGCCCCTGGCGGAAATCCGCGCGAGGATCTTTCGGATCGCTCCGATCTGCTCGGATTCGTCGTAGATGACGAAGTTGCGCTTGTAGCCGAGCTTTTCGATGTGCTGGCGCAGGATGCGGACGCAGAGCGAATGGAAGGTGCAGAGGGTTGGCCGGGCCGCATCCGCTTCGCCCCGGCGCGACGCGGAATCCGGGGTCGAGGGTTGGGGGTCCACGCCGTCGCTTCGAACACCGGATTTTGGACTTTGGACATTCCTCGGGATCAATTTCGCGACGCGCTGCTGCATTTCGCGCGCGGCCTTGTTGGTGAAGGTCACGCCCAGGATGTGCCCCGCCGGAATGCCGGCCTCGATCATGTGGGCGATGCGAAACGTGATGACGCGGGTCTTGCCGGTGCCGGCGCCCGCAAGGATCAACACCGGCCCCTTCAGCGTCTCGACGGCAAGACGCTGCTGCGGATTGAGCGAGCTGAGGTTCGGCATTGAACGCGGAGTGTAGTTCGCGCAAAAAAGCGAACGCAAGCGGTTACTGCAGGACTCTGATTTTATTCGACAGCCGCGCCCGGAATTGAAGAATAAACGCATGGATCAACAGACGCTCACGCTTGGCCATTCGCCCGACCCGGACGATGCGTTCATGTTTTACGCGCTGGCGAAGGACTTGATCCCGATGCAGGGCTATCGTTTCGAGCACATCCTGCAGGACATCCAGACTTTGAACGAGCGTGCCCTGCGCGGCGAACTGGACATCACCGCCGTCAGCATCCATGCCTATGCGCATGTGGCCGGCCAATACGCGCTGCTCCCGAGCGGCGCCAGCATGGGCGACGGCTACGGTCCAATGCTGGTCGCAGAACGGCGCTGGACCCGGGAAGAAATCCTGCGAAAAAAAATCGCGGTGCCGGGGACCATGACCAGCGCTTTCCTGGCCTTGCAACTGTGGCTCGGCAAACCGGCGGAAGACCTTGATTTTGTCGTGGTGCCATTCGACGGAATTTTCAAGGCGGTCCGCGGCGGGATGGCGGAGGTGGGCTTGATCATTCATGAAGGCCAGTTGACCTACCGGAACGAGGGGATGGTTGTCTGCGAGGACCTGGGCGCCTGGTGGGGGCGCGAAAACGACGGATTACCGCTGCCGCTGGGAGGCAACGTCATTCACAAACGCTTCGAACCCGCCGTTCGGAAGGTCGTCTCCGACGTTCTGACCGCGAGCATTCGCTACAGCCTCGACCATCGCGCGGCGGCGGTGCGGCACGCGCTGGGGTTTGCCCGCGACATGGGCCTCGAGCTGGCGGATCAATTCGTGGGAATGTATGTGAACCACTGGACCCTGGATTACGGAGACCGCGGCCGCGAGGCCATCCGGCGCTTTCTCGGACTGGCCTTCGAGCGCGGCCTGATTCCACATCGGCAGGAACTCGAGTTCGTCTCTTAGCCTAGTGGCCTGACCGACGGGGGATGAATCGGCGGAAGCGCCACCACTTCATCGAACTGGCGGTCCACAAAGGTCACAGCGATTTGAACGCCGTCGATGCGGTGTTCGCGCGCAAAATCGATGGCGGTCTGGGAGTGCTGAAAATCGAGCGCTTCGAACGGGTTCGCGGTCCATTTTCCCGGACTTTGGAGATACAACTGCGTGCGGACGTGTTGAAGCAGTATTTTCATAAGTTCAATTTTGAACGCAGTTTGCCCGATTCCAAACGGCGCCTGCACCGTTCCGCCCGCCCGGCACGACTCGAACCGGGACTGGCTTCACATTAGGCTTTTCCAGGTGCATCGCAATCATTTCTTGTAGCCGCCAATGTGAATTGGCGGATCCGTCCGGCAGTGTGACGATCTCCGCCGTTTCACAACGGCGGCTACGGAGGCTCGGTTCATTGAAAGTTTCGCCTCGCGAGAACGTCATCGTCGTGGACCGACCCCTTGCGGCAGTTCTGGACGAACCGGGCGGAGTTGAGTAAAACAAGGAACGAACATAATGAAAACTGCCTTCTTCAAATGCAGGGCTGGGTGCCTTCTCCTCTCGATCCTGATCACATTCGCCGCCTCAGGTTCCGATTCCGCGCCGCGCGAGCGGCTGCTGATGGACTTCGGCTGGAAATTCCATCTGGGCAACGAATGGGGCGCGGCCCAAAACCTGGCCAAAGCCGGCACCGGCAGCGGACCCGCTAGCACGTGGTTCAGCGACGCCAGTTGGCGCGCCGTCAATCTGCCGCACGATTGGGCCATCGAGCTGCCGTTCGATCCAAAGGCCGAGAGTTCCCATGGTTTCAAGGCCCTGGGACGCGACTTCCCTCAGAACAGCATGGCCTGGTATCGCCGCACATTCGAGCTGCCGAAAAAAGACTCCGGCAAACGGTTGTGGCTCGAATTCGACGGCGTCTATCGTGACACCACCGTATTCCTGAACGGCTGGTTCGTGGGTCACCACGAAAGCGGATACAACAGCTTTCGATACGATGTGACCGATGTCGCCAACTGCGGCGACAAGAACGTGCTGGCCGTCAAGGTGGACGCGACGGAAGACGAGGGTTGGTTCTATGAAGGCGCGGGCATTTATCGGCACGTCTGGCTGGTGAAAACGGGCCCGCTGGCCATTGCTCCCGACGGCACGTTTGTTTTCAGCCAGTTCAATGGCAATGTGCCGGAGGGCCCGGCGAAGATTCAGATCCAAACCCGGCTCGCCAATGCCGGGTCCACGGACACCGCCGCCGACGTCCGATGCGACATCCTCGGTCCGGACGGCCGGACCGTGGCCTCGGTCCACGCGCCGGCAACCGTCAGTGCCTTCTCCGAATACGACCTCACCCAATCGGCGCGCGTGCCGGAACCGGTCCTGTGGTCGCCGGAATCGCCAAAACTCTACAAGCTTATCACGACCGTCGAATCCGGCGGCAAAACCATCGACCGCACCGAAACCGAATTCGGCGTCCGGACGGTGGCGTTTGATCCCGTGAAAGGGTTTCTCCTGAATGGCAAGCCATACGAGCTCAAAGGCACTTGCAACCATCAGGACCACGCCGGCGTCGGCACGGCCATGCCCGATCGGCTTCAGTATTTCCGCGTCGCGCGGTTGAAGGAGATGGGCGCCAATGCCTACCGAACCGCCCATAACGAGCCAACCGAGGAACTTCTCGAAGCCTGCGATCACCTGGGCATGCTGGTCATGGATGAAAACCGCCTTCTGGGCAGCGACGCCATCCATCTGAACCGGCTCGAGAGGCAGATCCGCCGCGACCGCAATCACGCCAGCGTCGCGATCTGGTCGCTGGCAAACGAGGAGTTCACCGTGCAGGGCACTCCCGCCGGGAAACGGGTGGCCGCGACCATGCAGGAATTGATCCAACAACTCGATCCGACACGGCCCGTGACTTACAACGCCCCCGTGGGAAACGAATTCGCGGGCATCAACGAAGTCATCGAAGTGCGCGGCTGGAGCTATCATCCCGGCCAGGACATGGAGCAGTATCATAAGGCCCACCCGACCCAGCCGAACGTCGGCAGCGAACAAGGCAGCACCGTCAGCACGCGCGGTATTTATGCCAACGACGCGCAACGCGGCTACGTGAGTGCCTACGACGACAACGCGCCGAGTTGGGCGCAGACGGCCGAAACCTGGTGGAGTTTCTTCGCGCCACGGCCGTGGCTCTCCGGAGGATTTGTCTGGACCGGTTTGGACTACCGCGGCGAGCCGACCCCTTACGGATGGCCGTGCATCAACTCGCATTTCGGCATCCTGGATACCTGCGGGTTCCCCAAGGACAATTTCTGGTATTACCAGTCCTGGTGGACCTCCCGTCCGGTGCTGCATCTGTTGCCCCACTGGAACTGGCCCGGCAAGGAAGGCCAGGACATTGACGTCCGCGCCTTGAGCAATTGCCAGGAGGTCGAGCTGTTCCTCAACGGCCGCAGCCTCGGCCGGCAGAAGATGAAAAAGAACTCCGAGTTGAAGTGGAAGGTGGCCTACGCGCCCGGCACGCTTTCCGCCAAGGGGTTCAGTGACGGAAAGGTCGTTGCCGAAACCAGCGTCGAAACCACCGGCGCAGCCGCCGCAATCCAGCTCGCTCCCGACCGCTCAACCCTCAACGCCGACGGCCAGGACATCAGTCTTATCACCGTTTCCGTGCGCGACTCGCACGGTCGCGTCGTGCCGGAGACGGCCGACGCCATCCACTTCGATCTCGAAGGCCCCGGCAAAATCCTGGGCGTCGGCAACGGGGACCCGAGCTGCCACGAACCCGACGTGTATGTGCCTCACTGGCCGGTTCACTCCGCGGCCGTGAACGACTGGCGCTGGGAGAAAATCGCCAATCCTTACAACCCCAACCTGCCTGAAACCGCCGAGCGGTTCGACGACTCGGGCTGGGCGCAGCATGACGTCCAATCCGCTTCCGGCCCCTTGGCCGAGCGGGAACATGCCGTGTTCCGTGCCCATTTCCAGGTCGCCGCCGAGGATCTCGAGGCGGGTGCCGTTGAAATGAATTTCGCCGCGATCAATGGTGACGGTTGGATCTATGTGAACGGCCAAAAGGCCGGTGAATCCCACGATTCACAGGCCGCGGCGGTTGTGGATGTCAAACACCTCCTCCATATCGGTGAAAACACGGTCGCCGTCGTGGTCGCGAACTATGGCAGCGCCGGCGGTGTGAACAAGGGCGTCACCCTGCAAATCCAGGACAACCCCGAGATGCCGGCCTGGCAGCGCAGCGCGTTCAACGGCCTCGCCCAGATCATCGTGCAATCGACCCGAAAACCAGGCACCCTCAAGCTCACCGCCCGGTCTTCCGGACTGGAGCTTGCGACCGCAACCATTCAATCCCAGGCCTGCGCCCTGCGCCCGACTCTTCCCTAATGATAATATGACAATATCATTAACTGACCCCTTACCCTGAACCCGGCCAGACGATCCTCAACCGAGGAGTTCCTGGTTGTTGGCGGGCGCCAGGTGCCAGTGACGTTGGTTCGCAACCGGCGCGCGCGTCGTTACGTGCTTCGGCTCCGCCCGGACGGTGCGGCGCGGGTGACCATTCCTCGCGGCGGCTCGGCAACAGAGGCTCGACGGTTCGCGGAGCGGAACAAGGAATGGCTTGAGCGACAGCTTCAGCGCATGGCTGCGCGTCCAAGCCGGCCAAAGGAGTGGTGGATCGGAACCGAGATTCTCTTTCGCGGCGAACCGGTCAAGCTCGAGGCGGGAGTGAACGGGGAGAGCGGCATGATCCGGTTTGGCAGCGAAGTGGTTAAAGCGACCAACCCCGCGGCTGATTTGCGTCCGACGATTGAAAGACACCTGTGGCGCCTGGCGGCGAACGAGCTGCCGCCAAAAGTTCTTGAATACGCGGCGCTGCACCAATTGCCGGTGCGCCGGATTACGGTGCGGAATCAAAGATCACGTTGGGGTTCCTGCTCGCGGCGAGGCACCATTTCCCTGAATTGGCGGCTTATCCAAACACCGGCTTTCGTCCGGGATTACCTTGTGGTCCATGAGATCATGCACTTGAAGGAAATGAACCATTCCTCGCGGTTTTGGCGGGAGGTGGAGCGTGCCTGCCCGGACTATGAAGCGGCCGAGCAGTGGCTGAAGCGACATTCTTCTTTGCTCAGGTAAATTGGATTGGAGCAAACGCATGAAAAAGCCAGACCAATCCTTCATCCCGATCCGAGAGGGGTCGAGAAGGGGTCGGGCCGTGAATAGTGGAACGAAGCGGTTGACCTAAAGCGGTCCTGGCAGACGGGCACTGACATATCTTGCGCGCCATCGCCGCGAATTCTCTCTGCCCCAATGGGGCTGCGGCTTTCAGCCCAGGGTTGCGAGGCACGAACTACCTTGGGAAACCATCCCAAGAATTCAACAACCCCGTTGGGGTTGTTTCATTTTGCGGGACGGTGACCCAGGGTAGGCCGCGGACGCGGCCAATCCTGAGCTGAGTAATGGAATCCCGTTGGGATTCTGAGGTTGAAGCGCTCGTCGCCACGAAGCAGCCGAAGAAATGCGATCTGGCGGTGCAGCACCTGGTGGACCTGCGAGACGTGACGGCGCGTGAAGGTAACGAGGCCGATTTTGCCCGCCGACTGATGCTGCTCCGCACCAGGCACGAGGCCAAACGCACATTCACCGAGCGCCTCCGCGGCAATGGGCTCTGATCACTCGGCCCTTTCCACCACCTCCCGGATGGTCTGGAGTGGCAGGAAAAGCACGATCAATGTTCCGTCGAAGCGCAATTTTGGGTTATACATTGGCAAGCAAAGGGGGAGGCAGGCCCTTATTGCGCCCGGCAACAAGCATACACTCCTCAAACGCAGCGGGGCGCAGTATTATGTGGACCGCGTCTGTCCGCTCCAGCAAATCGCTCATGTCATGAAGTGGTGCGATTGTGCAGTTGACATTGTTGTCCTGTGGACAAAAGGCGCTCGTCCGCTCGATCGAAGGGGCGTCAGACTGGTTGAGGTGTCGGCTGAACGTCGCGGTTCCGCGCGAGGTAGTCGTAGATGGCCGAAAAATCTTCATCGCCATGGCCTTCCCGAATTGCCAGGTGATAGATTTCCTTCACCACATTCGTCAAAGGCATCGCCACGCCGGTCTCGTAAGCGCTCATCGCGGCCAGGTGCAAATCCTTCTGCAACCAGCGCAACGGAAAGTCCGCCTGCTCATAACTCCCGCTTTCGATTCGCTCGCGCTTGACCGCGAGGAACGGAGCGGCAGCTGGCCCGCCCAATAATGCCTCAAACAATGCCTCACGGGACAGACCGAGAGACTCGCCCAGAATCAACCCTTCTGCAAAAGCGGCCATTACCGTTCCAAGCAATTGGTTCATCACTATTTTGAGAGAAGCCCCCGTGCCTTGTCCGCCGCAGTGAATTATCCTGTTTCCCATGCATTCCAGTAAAGGCCGGCATGCTTCCAAATCGGTCGCCTCGCCCCCCACCCAAAAAGTGAGTTTCGCCAGCGCCGCCTGGCCCTTGGAGCCAGTCACCGGCGCGCCGAGGAAACGAATGCCGTGCGCCTGTGCCTCTGTGGCCATCTTTCTCGAGAACGACGGGTTCACGGTGCTGCAATCCACCCACATTTGGCCCGACGCCAACTGTGAAAGAAATCCGTCTTTGCCCAGGACCGCTTCTTCAACAGCGTCGGGATGAGCAAGCATCGTGAAGACAACCTCCACCTGTGGCGCTAAAGCGGCGGGGGAGTCGGCCCAGCTCGCACCTTCAGCGAGCAAAGGCTCCGCCTTTTCACGGGTCCGGTTGAAGACGACAAGGGAGTGGCCGCGTTTTCGCAGGTTTGCCGCCATGCGGCTGCCCATAATGCCTAGACCGATAAAACCAATTTTCATTGTCCTCCGATGCGAGTTCATGCCGCGAGTTCAGCGACAGTTTCAATCTACAAGGAATTTGTATAAACGCGCAACCGTAGATTCTGGACGCCGTGTGTCGAGCCGATGCGTCAGGCGTAATGCGGTGTTGATTCTCGGAAGTGCTTTTACTCGCCACTACCGCCAGGAAGACTTTTTGCCTTCGGGGGGAGCCTATGGTTTTGCGGGTGGTAAACCAGAAAGCTTGATGCGGGAGTAGGACCCCTGTTTGTCGTCGGGATGCGGCTCGACCCCGAGAATGGTGTCCCCCTTATCCGGCCCATACGCCCAAAAGACCCGACCGGCTGCAGGGGTATTGTTTTCCAGGTAGGCCTCGAACACTTTGAAGCCGTATTTGTCGGTCAGGGCGTCGATTTCATGAGTCTGCAGGCTGTGATGCCGGGGGTTATCGCTCAGGAAGCCCAGTACCTTGACCAGCTTCTTGAAGAATTTCTCCTCGTTCCGGTCCAGCTTCCCTTGCAGTTTGCGAGTCGAGAGATCGGACCACACGGCCGCCATCTCGGGCACGCCCATCCGAATGTTGAATGGCATGGCGCCGGGTTAGTGGTGACGGAATGGCGTTAAGTCAACCGGGAGCGAGGCCACTCCCTTTTTCAAGTTCTCCGCTGACTGGTCCAGCATTTTCAAGACGCGAGCGGAGACGGCCTGGGGTGGAACCAGCACCCGCGGCTCCAGCAAAAAGGACCCATCTGACAGCGCCCTGACGCGAAAATACTTCCCTTTGGCGCGGCGGAGACTGATCCGCCTTTTCGCATCTGCAGCAACATCGTATGATAGAACGCATTGAATTCGTCCAAACGGAGGAGGCTCTTGGCACGGGAGAAGGAGGCAAAAACGAGGATGATGAATATTTTGACATCCTCCCCACCATTTGAGGCACCCTGAAACTCATAACAGGGTTGCGAATCGCGTGGTCAGCCGCCGTGAAGCGTTCAATCTGGCGCCGCCGCCCGAGCCGGGGCTGGATTCATGAATGTTGGGTAGGGTAACACCCCATACACCCGCAGGGTCTTGGGGTGCATAATGGTGGTGTGAAATGGAACACTCTTCCAAAGTCAAGAGTTGGCCGTCCCGATGCATCACCCGCTATGAAACACAACCAGCACCACGACAACGCCCCGAGCGCCGGCCTTCAACTGCAGCCGGTACGCTTTGAATTGACTCATCCGAGCGCCACCACCGTTTCGGTGGCGGGCACATTCAACGACTGGCACCCGACCACCAAATCCATGCATTTCGTGGGAAA
>Ga0224555_1003827_pt1 | contig 14681 bp, 11 predicted proteins | sample 714S23034metaG_FD_180687 | JGI IMG/M metagenome (GOLD analysis project Ga0224555, IMG submission 180687) | Peat soil microbial communities from Stordalen Mire, Sweden - 717 S2 30-34 | ecosystem: Environmental > Terrestrial > Soil > Wetlands > Peat | place: Sweden: Norrbotten County, Stordalen...
ATCGACATCCACAACCAGAATCCCAAACCCTTTATCTGGACAGCCAAAGCAAACGACATCCTCGAAAAAGTTACACGCGCTCAGACCGCACTCAATAACAGACGATCTGCGTGAGACACTACACTAGCGTGTCTAGCCGATCTTGCCGCCCCTTGACCCACTTTGCATAATGGCGCTCTGTTGTCTTGATGGACTCATGCCCGAGTGCTTTGGAGACTTCCTCCAGAGGGATGCCTTTCTCAAGCAAGTCCACGGCGAACGTGTCCCGCAGCCTGTGGCTCCTCATGTGACCATCACATTCAATTTGCGCTGCCCGAAAAGCCGGGACGATAAACCGCTTCCCCCAATTGCCGGTGATGCTCTTTTTCGATCCATCGCCCGACCAGAAGAAGAAGGCATCGTTGTCGTTCTGAACCGAGAGTAGCTCCTGGGCTACATCAGGTGGGATTGGCACGGTGACATTGGTGCCAGTCTTGGTGCGCTGGGTAATGACCCGATAAATGCCTTTGGCTTCATCATGGATAAGTTCATCGCGTCTGAGCGTGAGGGCATCCATGATCGCCAGACCAGACCAACGCATAAGCTGGAACAGCGCGCGGACGCGGGCTGCCCAAATGGCCGTGTCGCGGCGGCGCACAATACTCGGAATGACCTCAAGAAGCCGCTTATACTCATCTGCCGTGAGGGGCATTGTCGGCGGTTCCTCGATTTTGATCTTTGGCCACGCTGGCACGCGTTCCAGCCATTGCGCCTCGTAGCAGTACCGTAGAAAGCTCTTGTAGCGCTCGCGGAGTTTGGCGCGGGTGTACGTGCTTGGATACAGTTTGGGCCAGTCCGCGCAAAACCTAGTGACGAGTTCTCTTGTAATGCCCTTTACGACGAAGACTCCGCGTCCCTCGCAATACGCCTGCAGCCGCCCGAGCCAAAGCGTGTACTTCTTGATGAGGTCGGGGGTCAATCCTTGGACCTTCTTGTCGGCGATAAACAGCGAGACTGCCTCGGCAATGGTTTGGGCATTGTTCTCGGGGGAGGGAGAGGAAGTGCGCCCGGCCAGCTGGTCCTCAAGATCGCGCTTGGCGTGCTCGGCGTCGACCCAGGAACGAGTCCCTGCGGTTTTCCGGTATTGGACTCCGTTGTGCGTCCAGCGGAGGTGCTTTCGGCAGTTGCACCGCCGGTAGAGCTCATCATCGGCGTATTTGCATTCTGCAGAGTGGCGTACAAAGATGGCGATCAGGGGTGTGCTCATTTGCAGTGAAGTATAGCGCAAAATTAGCGCAAAAGTAAAGGCTCTGAAGCTATATATATGACACTAAAAGACTTAGTTATGGTGGAGGCGGCGGGAGTCGAACCCGCGTCCGAAATCGCTGTCAGCCAGGAGTGTTCATGCTTTGTCCGGTTCCTTGTGGTTTCGCTCACGGCACTCAGAGCGGACAAGATGTGCCGAAAGCTAGTCCGATGATCTCGCGCAAGCAACACGGACCGAGCCGCTCACGCCAGCCTACTGTATGACGTCCGCTCACAGCCCATAGGCGAAGCCGTGGAAGACGGCAGCTTATTTAATTAAGCTGCAAGTGCCAGATTATCGTTGGCAACTTTGTTTTTGCAGGCGATTACGGGTGCCCACCCCCCGGCATGACTCCTAAGCCGCAATCGATCCCGTCGAAACCGTGACGCCCCCATTTGACACCCCAGCGACCAAAGCCTGTCGCCGAAGAACCCTGTGGGTGCGAGCCCGTCCAACTGGCTCGTGCTGCTGCTTCCATTCTATGCCAATTCCGGTTTTACCGCAGGCCTCTGGCTCTCCCGGCCTACTGCTTCTCCAGATCGATGCTCTCGTACTCGTGCCGCGCGATTGCTGCGCGAATCTGGGCCGGCGTCTTGCCCAGCTTGGTTTGCTGATAGGCGAAGAAGCCCTCCTTGGCGCAGGTGTCGCACTCGGTTGAATGCGTGTTCTCGTAGCAACTGCGCAGGCTGGTATGACCCAGCGAGCGATCACAACGGCAATTGCACGGCAGTTGGTAGAGTACGTTCCCAACCTTGGCTGCCACCAGGTAGGCATGCACCTGCCAGGGATAACGGAAGTGTTCCCCGGTCAATTTGCTACCCGACAGAATCGGGGGCAGGGCGCTCACCTTGAGCGGCGCGGAAGGGTGATAGGCGGGAACATCGTCGGCCGGGTTCGACCACTGCGCATAGCTGATCGCGGTCACGGCAAAGACAGCCAAACCAAAGATCCAACGGCTTTTCATCCATTCACTCGTCATAACGCCCCCTTTGGTCATTCTAGACGGAAATCGAAATCCATAGCGGTGGGAAGGGCAGCGGAGGGTGTTCGCGTCGGCTTTGGCGCAAAAAAAAGGCGGCACGAACGGTTTCTGTTCGTGCCGGGAGGCCAGTGACGCAAACTACTTCCAGTTCAGAGAAGGTCTCTCCATCACTGGAATATATACACCATAGCATAGATTGAAAGGATGTCAAATACAAAAATCGAAATTATTTTGGCACTGTCGCACAATTGGTGCCTAAACGCCCTTCAGCGTCTCAATTCGTGGCACCCTATCGAGGCAAACGCTGCAATCAGCCATCTCCCAACCCTCGCAATCTTTGGCAACCAACTTAATTTATTACACTTACTAAAAATAGAAGATAGATTGCCCCAGCCCTTCACATGGTACAAGTTTCGGGGTAATCGCAGAAGTTCCCGAGTTCCCCAGAGGACTGGAGACTCTCCGGCAGCACCGAAAAATCGCGTCTACTGTTTACCAGCCATATGCAGCCAAAAATACAGATTTCGGGATTTTCGTGCCCGGTTCGGCCAAAAAGGCCTGCCATCGAGCCATATAGCTGGCGCCACGGCGTCAGACCAGCCTGTCGGCCGCGGCCGCAAGCTCGAAATCCTTGGCCGTTAGGCCCCCGGCATCGTGCGTAACCAGGCCCAGGCGCACCTGGTTATAGCGGATGTCAATATCGGGATGGTGGCCCGCCTTCTCAGCCCGATCGCCTACGCGGTTGACGAAGGCCAGTGCGGCAATGAAATCCTCAAACTTGAAGGTTCGCGTCAACTCTCCGGCCTCGATCTGCCAGCCGGGCAGCGCGCCGAGACGGGAAGCAGCTTCTTCCTTGGATAATGGGTGCATGGCTTCTGCTCCGAAGATGAATTCTATTTCTCTTTCAGGATTGGTCTGTTCACAATGTCGAAGGTAGACAGCCGCTTGCTCTGTTCACCGATCTGCGTGCGCAGCTCTTGCCAAACTCCAATGGGAACCTTGAGAAAGACCTCCACTACAGCGGGGTCGAACTGTGTTCCTGAGCAGCGCTGAATCTCTTTGCGAGCCTTCTCGAAGCTGCGCGCTTTGCGGTATGGCCGTTCGCTGGTGATGGCGTCAAGCGCGTCGGCGACGGCAAAGATGCGAGCTCCAATGGGAATCTCGCTGCCGCGCAGCCCCGACGGATAGCCGCCTCCGTCGTAGTGCTCCTGATGTGTGTAAACAATCTCCGCCGCCTCGTGCAGAAACGGGATCTTGCGCAGCATATCGTAGCCGTTGGCGCAATGGCGGCGCACGACCGTCTGTTCTTCCGCGGTAAGCGGGCCGGGCTTGAGCAGTATCTCGTCGGCCAGCGCCATCTTCCCGATGTCGTGCAGAAAAGCGCCGCGCGCAATCATCTTGATCTCCGTCGATGCCACGCCCATGGCCCGTGCCAGCGCAATGGTGTACGCGGTCACCCGCTTGGAGTGCCCCTCGGTCTCGGAGTCCTTCAGGTCCAGCGCGTCGCCCAGCGCCTCCAGCGTGATGTCATACGATTGCTCGATATCTTCCATTGCCTGACGCAGCAATTCGGTTCTGGCCCGCACCGCCATTTCAAGGTTCTGCTGGTAGCTGTGATTCTCCTGCAGCGTCTGCCGGTACTCCAGGGCGCGCTGAACCGTTCCCAGCAAATGTTCGCGCTCGAAAGGTTTGAGCACATAGTCATAGGCGCCGCGGTGCATGGAGTCAATGGCCACGCTGATGTCATGAATCGCCGTGACCATCACCACGGGAAGCTGCGGCCGCTGCCCGCGTATCTGTTCCATCAGGGCAATGCCGCTCCCGTCCTGGATCACGACTTCGGTCAGAACCAGGTCGAAGTCATTCTCTTCCACCAGTTTTATTGCTTCAAGGCCGCACGCGGTCATCTGCACTGGATACCCCTGGCTCTCCAGAGTGGCGCCGATCACCGCCCGAACATGAGCTTCGCTATCCACCACCAGTATCCGTGCCGCCCGTTGCAGTCTCGCATCCGCGCGAGCGTTTGTCTCCAGGGACACCGCAGTGCCGATCAGCACTTCCAATCCTGCCAGATTCAATGTCAAGTCCTCATCCTCCCATGACCTTGCCAGCCTGGGACGGCCGCAATGGCATCCTCTCATCGAGCGATCGTTATTCTGCAAGTGGCTTGTCAGGCCACACCGCAGAAGAGAATGCCGCCTTCAGTACCCTATCGGTAATCTTCGCACTTTCTATAAATATAAGAAAAATCGCCGCAAAGACAATTCGACCCCCACAAAAGGAAACGTATTCCCCCTTCCCGCTAACCGCAACAAAATTTGTCGAAACCGCATCTACATTGATACATGCGGCGGCTACCGGCTTACTCCTTTTGCCGGCCTGCGTGCCGCGCAGCGGCCCACCCCTCCTTGACGAACTGGTGTGCACGCCCCACAGCCAGCGAGCCCGCGGGCACGTCTTTGGTAATGCAGGAACCGGCGCCTACGTAAGCCCCATCCCCCACCGTTACCGGCGCCACCAGCGTGGAATCACTGCCCACAAAAGCGTCCTTGCCGATGTGCGTAAAGTGCTTGAGAACCCCGTCGTAGTTGCAGGTGATGGTCCCCGCGCCGATGTTGGTCCGCTCGCCCACCTCAGTATCGCCCAGGTAAGTGAGATGGTTGGCCTTGGCGCCTTTGCCCAGCTTCGTCTTTTTGGTCTCCACAAAGTTGCCCACGTGGGCATCTTCGCCGATCTCGCAACCCGGACGCACGTGCGCGAAGGGGCCAATGCGCGCGCCATCCGCAATTCCGCTCTCGACCAGCACGCAACCCTGACGCACCAGCACATTGTTGCCCAGCGAGCAATCCTCAATCACCGTGTAGGACCGAATCCGGCAGCCTGTACCTATCTTCACGCGGCCCAGCAACTGCACAAACGGCTCAATCACCGTGTCGGGCGCAATCTCAACTTCCGCATCGATCACCGAAGTCTCGGGCCGGAAGATGGTAACGCCCTGCGCCATCAACCTATTTGCGGTGTTGGCGCGGAGGGTAGCGTCCAGGGCAACCAGCTCCGCAATGGTGTTCGCGCCCAGAACTTCGTCCGCATCGGCGGCCTCAATGGCCACCACGCGTTCACCGCCTGAGCGCAGCAGGCCGGCCATATCGGTAAGCATCAACTCCTGGTTGGCGTTGTTGGCGTCGAGCAGGTCGAGGCGGGCCAGTAGCGGAACGGTCTTGAAAGCGTAGATTCCGGAGTTGATCTCGCGCAGGGATTCCTGCCCACGCGTGAGCGCTTTTTGCTCGACAATAGCCTCAACTTCCGCAGACTCTATGGATTTGCGCAGAATTCGCCCGTAGCCGCTGGGGTCTGTTGGTGCGGCAGTCAGAATGGTCATCGCTGCCTGCTCGGCCTGATGAAATTGCCAGAGCTCTGTGATCGTCTCATGGCGGATCAGCGGCACGTCGCCCGAGAGCACGAGAATGTTTTCGTAGCCGGCGATAGCCTGGCGCGCGCACTGGATGGCGTGGCCGGTGCCGCGCTGCTCAATCTGCTCCACAAAGGCGACCCCGGTTGAAGCTACGGTCGCCAGCACCTTCTCCGCCTGGTGGCCGATGACAACATAAATGTCGGCCGGCGCCACAATGCGGCTGGCCGTCGAAATTACGTGCGCCAGCAGCGGCTTGCCGCCGATCTCGTGCAACACCTTGGGCCGCTGCGACTTCAGCCGCGTCCCCTTGCCCGCCGCCATAATGACGACCGCCAGCTTTCCTTTCGATTCCAACTTGCGCCTCCTTACAAGCGGCCACGGTAAGACACGAGTCATTCTACCTCTTCAGCGAAAACAAAAGCGCGTCGAGAACCCGCCCTGCGCAGTCGAAGAGGTGTTGCACCCAGTTTACTGTTCATTCTCCGCAGCACCCGTTTTTTTCGGCATCGGAATCGTAACATCTATTGTCTGCACCGGTCCCAGCTTCAACTCGTCCAGCCCCGGCTTGATCTCCGGCCCATTGCCTACCACCAGCACGGCCAGCTTGTCCGTGTGGATGTACTTCTTTGCCACTCGGTCCAGGTCGGCCAGTGTCACCTTTTCGAGCGAGGCCTTGTATGTCTCCAGGTAGTCCGCTGGGTAGCCGTAGAACTCCAGCCGCACCCGCTCGGCGAGCACTTTGTCCCTGGTGTCGTAGCGGAACAGAAATGAGTTGAGAATATTGTCCTTGGCCCGCGCCAATTCTTCCTCGGTAAAGGGCCGTGTGGTGAGCCCATTGATCTCCGCCATCGCAAGCTGTGTAGCTTCCACCGTGTTCGCGCTCTGGGTGAGCGCCATGACGCGGAACTCCGCCGGGTGGTCGTAGGCGAAACTCAAGCCGCCGCCCACCGCGTAGGCCAGGCCCTTTTCGGTCCGAATCTTCTGGAACAACCGGCTGGCAAACCCTCCGCCCAGAATCTCGTTCATCTCCGCCAGCGCGGGAACATCGGGATTGCGCCGGTCGGTGCCCAACCCCACAATCTCCACGTTCGACTGGTTCACGTCTTGCTTGTCGATAAAGTAAACGCCGGGTTTGGGTCCCGCAAAAACATCGTGCCGCGCCGGTATGGCCTTCACCTTCGGCAGTCCCTCGAAGACCGCGCGCAGCTTGGCTTCCATCGCCACAGGGTCGAAGTCGCCGCTCACAGCCACAATCAGCTTGCCGCCAAGGAACCGGTCGTGCCACGTCTTCAGATCGTCCACCGTAACCGCACCAATGGTGGCCAGCTCTGGCTGCCGCGTGTACGGGCTGTTGACGCCGTACACCAGCTTGGCCGATTCGCGGCCGGCAATCTCGTCTTCTTCGTCGTTGCGCCGCACGATCCCCGTGGCCATTTGCTGTTGCGCCAGTTCGAGCTTCTCCGCGCTGAACTGCGGGTGAAACAGCAAGTCCATGGCGAGCGAAAACACCTGGTCGGCATCGCTCTTGAGCGAGTCCCACGACATCGCCGTTGAATCCACATCTCCGCCGGTTTCAATATGCGCGGCCTTGGCTTCCAGCAGGTCGTCCATGGCATCGCCGTTCAACTTCGCGGTGCCGCTGGTGCGCCACGTCTGCCCATAAAGCGCCACCAGCCCCGTTTTGGCCACATCCTCGTCCCTCGCTCCGCCCGGAATCAGCACGGAGCCGTATACGAACGGCAGCTCGTGGTCCTCCTGCAAAAACAGGACAATGCCGTTCTTCAGCTCGACGCGTACAGGCTGGTGCGGTTTGAACTCGTGCAGCTTCGGGACAGGAATCTGCTCCCACGGTTTGGCCTGTTGTGCATGGAGCGCGCCGGACAGAAAGACAAGTACGCAGATCGAGAAAATAATGGACGTCCCCAAAAACTCCGCGTGGCCCAGGTCTCGCCTTTGAGACCTGGGATTCAATTGAGTCAGCATCGTCAAAAAATTCTTCATCGCGCGCCTCCATCTTTCTGCGCAGCCGCCGTAGGAGCCGCTGTCTCAATCCACGCCTCAGTCCGATTGCTCGTCACAAAAATCTGGTTGGCTACCCGTCGAATATCTGCCTTGCTCACCTTGTCCGCCTCGTCCAGTTGCTTGAAGAGTTGGCGCCAGTCGCCGTAGCGAGTCTGATACTCGGCCAGATTGTTGGCCAGCCCTTGATTGTCGGCGAGGCCCCTCAGCAGGTCGGCGCGAGTGCGTGTCTTGTACATCGCCAGTTCCTCGTCGCTCACGTCTGCCGTCTTCAGCTTTTCAATCTCCTTGTGAATGGCGTCGCGCATCTGGGCCGGCGTGTGCCCCGGCAGCGGAACGGCATAGAACGCAAAAAGGCTGGGATACTTGCCTCCGGGATACGGGCTGAAGCCGGAAGCCTCGGCGGCAATCTGCTGGTCGCGCACCAAGCTGCGATAGAGCCGCGAGACGCGTCCATTCGACAGAATGTCCTGTATGGCGTCGAAGACCGCATCATCCGGATCGCGATAGTCGGGCCGGTGGTAGCCTTCAATGTAAAACGGCTGCGTCTGTTCGCGAATCGCCACCGTCTTCTCGGCAAACTGCTTCGGCTCTACGGTCGTCATCTCCTCCGGTTTGGGACCGGCGGGAATGCGGCTGAAGTATTTTTCCAGCACCGGCAGAGCCTCGCTGGCCTTCACGTCGCCCACCACGGCGATCACAATGTTCGCTCCCACGTAATACTTCTTGTGGAACTCCATCGCCTCGGTGGCGTTGATCTGGCTCACCTCGCTGGGCCAGCCGATTCCGCTGCGGCCGTAGTTGTGCGCCACGTACGCTGTAGCCAGAAGCTGCTCGCTGAGCCGGCCGATAGGGTTGGAGTCGGTGCGCATCCGGCGCTCTGCGATCACTACCTCGCGTTCCTTGTAGAACTCGCGCGGCACCGCGTCGGCCAGCCGTCCGCTCTCCAGCCACGCCCACAGCTCCAGGCGATTCTCCGGCATCGACCAGAAATACTGGGTGGCGTCCAGCCCGGTTTCGGCGTTCACGCCCTCTGCGCCGTTGCGCTCCGCCACGTCGGTGAACTGGTTGGGGATAACGTATTTATGCGCCTCGGTCTGAGCCTCCAGGAAGGCTTGTTTCAGCGCGGCCAGCTTCGCCGGGTCGCGGCCCACGGCCTTCAGGTACTCGGCCTCGTAGGCGTCGTTCGCCTCTTCCACCTTGGCCAGCGCAATCTTCTCGGCGGGGTAATCCTTGGTGCCAATCTGGCTGGTTCCCTTGAAGGCCAGGTGCTCGAACATATGCGCCAGGCCGCTCTCGCCCGAAGGGTCGTTCACGTCGCCCGCATCGATAAAGGTGTTGTAGCTGAAGACCGGCGCTTCCTGCCTCTCGCAGATGATCAGCGTAAGCCCGTTGGCCAGCACCTTGGTCGTAATCTTCTGCTCAAAGCTCTTCAGGTCTTGAGCCCGCGCGACTGTCACGGCCATCGCCGCCAGCATCAGCGCCAATAAGCTCTTCCAAAACCAGGGGAAACTTCTGTCCTGCATCCGGCCTCCTTCGTCGAGGCGCGCGAATGTCGGAATTCGCGCACCCTTTCAAAGTATTGCCATCGACCGGGGAGGGTCAAACCGGTGGCCGCCGCTGCACCGGCAGCTTCGTCCTTCTTACCGGCTCTCACCCGCCTGTGATTCCGCCTCAATCGCGCGCGGAAAAAGAATGTTGTTCTCCAGATGGATGTGTTGGTGAAGGTCCTGCTCAAACTCCTTCAATCCGTCATAGAAAGCATGGTAGGTCGGGCAGGCGTCTTCCGGCGTGGTGAAGTTTTGGCTCAAACGCCGCATCTCGGCCAGAAGTGCCCCGGCCGCGTCGTGCTCCTGGGTCATCATCTGGATGGGATGGGCAACTGTGCCAAAACAAGAGGAAGGCATGGCCGCTCCGCTTGTGCGGGCGCGCTCCAACTTGACGATGTAGTGAAACAAGATGGTCTCCTCCTTCGTCAGGTGCAGCGTCAACTCTTCATCCAGCGTAGACAGCGCCGTTTGAATCGCCGGCAGCTCGGCCCTCTTTGCGCCGTGGCGATTCACCACCTTTTGCGCCAGCACCGCCAGCCGTGGCAACTCCCTTTTTACATAGGCGTGATGCGTGGCGACGATGTGGGCTGCAAGCTCTTCCATGGAGCGATTCGGCCAGTCTTCGGCCGCGGGAGCGGCAACATTAGCCGCGGCTTCCAGAGCGGAAATCACCGCGTCCACCTCAACCTTGCTGGCCGCGCAGGCCTCGGCCAGAGGCTTGCGCCCTCCGCAGCAATAATCGATTCCATAGTGCTCAAATACACGCATCGAGGAAGGCTGTTCCAGAGCAATCTCCCGAACGGTCTGTGTGGCTGGGTTCATTTTGATCTCCTTCTCTTGCAGCATCGGGCAGCGCCGCCCTCACAGGCAGCGACTTTGGTCACTGGCCTCAAAGAAATCCATTCCCCATGCCCCCTCCAAACCGTGATTTTGAAACGCTGCATCGTCCTAACCCACTATAAGATCAGCGCAAATGGACGCAACTGGGTTATATTTGTCCCTGGGGCCAGCTAGCACTTATAAGACGCTGTCCCCCTATAAGTGTTTACAGACCCTGACAGAGCGGAGACGCTGGAAGCCCGGTCGATGAGAGAGAAGCCAATCTCCACGGAGCCCAGATGGAAATACCGGATTACTACGAATTCCTCCAGATCAGCCGAAATGCCGAGTCTGAAACAATCCACCGCGTCTATCGATTTCTCGCGGCCCGCTTTCACCCCGACAACGCGGAGACAGGCGATGCTTCGCAGTTCTTCCTTCTGAAGCAGGCTTATGACGTCTTGTCCGATCCCGAGCGCCGCGCCAAGTACGATGCCTCTTATGAAAACGAGGTAGCCCCGCCCGACCCCTTATCCATTTCAATCGACTTCATGGACCAAATCGACGGCGAGTTGAACCGGCGGCTGGCGGTGCTTGCGGTGCTCTATATCCGGCGCCGCACTAACCCTTCCAGCCCGGAAGTTTCGTTGATGGAAGTTGAAGTCCGCATGGGTTTCCCTCGCGACTACCTGGAATTCACCACCTGGTATCTTCAAAAGAAAGGCTACATCACGCGAGCGGATAACTCGGCTTTCACACTGACAGCCGAGGGCGTGGACTTTGTGGAAACGCAGCGCGCGAATATCCCGGTTCTGAATAAATTGCTGACCAGCAGTTCGGGATCTTCCGCCGCGGATTCAGCGGCGGTGAGCAGCGCATCCGTCTCTCCTCACAAGCCAGCGAATAATCCTTCGGTACCGGAGTTTCAGCCAGAGCGGCGCTCAAGTCCAACGGAGCGGCGTTCAAGATAGCCATAAACAAATTCGCTGGCTGGTAAAATTCCTTTGTGAGCACTCAGCGTATAGACCTTGTCGCCGTCCTCGAAGGCACGGCGTTGTTCTCCGGCCTCTCTGCGGAGGAGTTGCGCGCGCTGGCTGCCCGCACCGTGCGCAAGCGATTCAAAACCGGCGAATTGCTCTTTTCCGAGGGCGAGCCATGCCATGGACTGCACGTCATCGCCACAGGCAAGGTGCGCATCTTCAAGGCTTCGGTCAACGGCCGCGAGCAGGTGCTGGCCGTCAATCAGGCCGGTGAGTCCGTCGCCGAGCTGCCCATCTTCGATGGAGGAGTTTACCCCGCCTCCGCCGTCGCAATCGAGGAAACGCAGATCGCCTTCATCTCGCAGCGCGATTTTCACAGCTATTGCCTCGAACATCCCCAGGTTGCGCTCAAGGTACTCTCCGTGGCAGGCGCGCGGCTCCGGCGTCTGGTGGGCATTATCGAAGAGCTGTCGTTTACCACCATTCGCCAGCGCCTCGTCTCCACGCTCATCCGGCTCGCCGAGAGTCAGGGCACGAAGACCAACGGCGGCATCGAGTTTCAATTGCCTGCAACCCACCAGGAGCTGGCCAATCAGTTAGGAACGGTGCGCGAGCTGATCTCGCGTAACCTGATGCGCCTTCAGGCCGAGGGCCTTTTAGATGTGGACGCCCGCCGGATTGTAGTAAAAGATATGAAAGGCCTGAGCGCGCTGCTGGAGACCGCTCCTTAGCCGGAAAACTTTCGTACGGCAGAAAACCGCCTTCATCCTTGACCGTGTGCCGCGCGCTTCCGTATCCTGCGATGGTTTCCGCATGGCGGAAGGTTCCTCACCCCAACCCCCCCAAGGGAGAGACCGTATGAGTACGACTTCCCCGGTTGTAACTTCCGCTTCCGGCCCTGCCGGTTCGCTTTCCGGCGCCGCCGCACTGCTTCTCATCCGCCGCGCCGCCGTGCTGGGAGCCGGCACCATGGGCTCCCGCATCGCCGCTCACCTGGCAAACGCCGGAATCCCCACGCTGCTCCTCGATCTTGTTCCATCCGGAGAGGGCGATAAGAACCGTCTGGCGAAGGCTGCGCTCGCCGCCCTGGCCAAGGCCAAACCGGCTGCCCTCTACGAGCCTTCGCTTGCCGCGCTCATCACCCCCGGCAACTTCGAGGACGATCTGCCCCGGCTCGCCGGGTGCGACTGGGTTATCGAGGCCGTGGCTGAAAACCTGGAGATAAAAACGGCGCTCCTGGCTCGCGTCGTGCCTCATCTGGCTCCTCACGCCCTGCTCACCACCAACACCTCCGGCCTGCCGCTCAAGCAAATCGCAGCTGGGCTCGCCGCGCATCGCAACCGCTTCTTCGGAACTCATTTTTTCAATCCGCCGCGCTACATGCGCCTCCTCGAAGTCATTCCCACCGCCGAATCCGACCCGGCCGTCGTCGCCTCTTTTTCCGCCTTTGCTGATCGCAATCTGGGCAAGCTCGTGGTCTTCGCCAACGACACGCCCAACTTCATCGCCAACCGCATCGGCATCTCGGTCATGTTCTCCGCGGCCGCGCTTATGCTGGAGCAAAAGCTCACCATCGAAGACGTGGACGCGCTCACCGGTCAGGCCATCGGCTGGCCCCGCACCGGCACCTTCCGGCTCGCCGACATGGTGGGCATCGACATTCCTGCCCATGTGGCCGCCAACTTCCCCAAGGGCGTCACGCAAAGTGGCTTTTCCGGCATTTTGGAGGAGATGGTCCGACGCGGCTGGCTCGGCGACAAGGCTGGCCAGGGCTTTTACAAAAAGCTCCGCGGCGATGACGGTAAAGACACACGCATGGTGCTCGACTTTGCCACCTGGGAGTATCGCCCCGTAGCCAAACCCGCTCTGCCCGCTCTGGAAATGGCCAAAAATGCCGCGACGCTGCCCGAGCGGTTGCGCCTGCTGCTGGAAAACCACCCCGCAAAGGATAAAGCCGCTGCCTTCCTCTGGCCGCTTCTCGCAACGCTGTGGAACTATGCCGCCGACCGCATCGGAGAAATCGCCGGCGACGCGGCCTCCATCGACCGCGCCATGCGCGCCGGCTTCAACTGGGAGATGGGGCCCTTTGAAATGTGGGATGCCGCCGGCGTCGCCAGCACCGTCAACCGCATGAAGGCGCTTGGGCTTCCGGTAAGCCCGCGCGTCGAGGCTTTGCTCGCTGCCGGCCACACCTCCTGGTACGCTCGCGACGGCAGCGAATGTTTCCAGCCCGAAAAGAAGAAGCTGGAGCCCGTCGCCACCTTCCTCGGCCACGCCCGCATCGCGGACTTCCGCAGCTCCAACGGAGTTGTCCGTTCCAACGCCGGAGCTTCGCTCGTCGATCTGGGCGACGGCATCGGCTGCATCGAACTGCACTCGCTCAAGAATGCTATCGGTGGCGACGTGCTGGCGCTGGCCTCGGCAGTGCTCAATCCCGACTCCGACGCGGTGCGCGACTTTGCCGGCTTTGTCATTGCCAGCGACCGCGAAAATTTCTCCGTCGGCGCCAACCTGATGCAACTCCTCATGGCAGCGCAGGAGGGCGAATGGGAAGAACTGGGCGCGGTCATTCATGGCTTCCAGAAGATGACCATGGCCATCAAGTACTGCCCGCGCCCGGTGGTTGCCGCGCCCTTCGGATTGACCTTCGGCGGCGGTGCGGAGATTTGCCTTCACGCCGCGCGCCGTCAGGCCCACGCCGAGACGTACATTGGTCTGGTCGAGGCCGGAGTCGGCCTCATTCCCGGCGGCGGCGGGACGAAGGAAATGTTATTGCGGGCCATCGATGCGACCACGGTCTTTGCGCCTCCCGACCCGCGCGTGCCAAATTCCAGTCTGCCTTCACGATTTGCCCAGTCCGCGGAACTCTCCACCGCGCTGCGCCGCTCCTTTGAAACCATCGCTCTGGCCAGGGTCTCCACTTCAGCCGTCGAGGCACGCTCGCTTGGTTTGCTCGGCCCCGCTGACGGCATCACCCTCAACCGCGAGCGCCTGCTGCTCGACGCCAAGGCCCATGTCGCGTTGCTGGCCGGGGCAGGCTACGTCGCGCCGCAGCCGCGCACGCTGATTCCCGCGCCCGGCACGGCAGCCCTGGCAATGCTCGAAACCGGCGCCTTCCTGATGGGCGAGGCCGGCTTCGCCTCCGAACACGACCAGAAGGTTGCTCGCTGGCTCGCCTACATCCTCTCCGGCGGCCGCGTCACAGCCGGAACTCTGGTCTCCGAGCAATACATCCTCGACCTCGAACGCGAGGCCTTTCTCTCCCTCTGCGGCGAGCGCAAAACGCAGGAGCGCATCGCCTTCACCCTCAAAACCGGCAAACCGCTGCGCAATTAGCCTCACGGCGCATAATCATCGAGAATGGTTCCGAGTAAACGGTACCTCTTCACTGGCTGCGAAAAAACGCATTGTTTTGAAAGGGCACGACTTCAGTCGTGCCGCAAATGCTGCAAAAACAACTGAGCTTCAGCCCCTGAAGGAAAGTTTATTCAGTGTGTCAGGGTACGGCTTTATGACCTTGCCCCCGCAAAACGTATGCATTATGAGAGGGCGCCCGCACCTCAGAAGGAAGGTTGGGTGCCGGCGCAGCCTGCGGGGGCTTTGCCCCCGCGCCCCCAGGATTTTGCGCTTTGGT
>Ga0224555_1003828_pt1 | contig 14679 bp, 14 predicted proteins | sample 714S23034metaG_FD_180687 | JGI IMG/M metagenome (GOLD analysis project Ga0224555, IMG submission 180687) | Peat soil microbial communities from Stordalen Mire, Sweden - 717 S2 30-34 | ecosystem: Environmental > Terrestrial > Soil > Wetlands > Peat | place: Sweden: Norrbotten County, Stordalen...
GTTCCGTTCTACGCGAGGATCGCGCAACTCCGCAAAATACTTCAGGGGATTGTCCATTTCCCCTTCTTACCCATTTCCCGCTCCCTGCATATAGCAAGCTATGGACATTTATATGCGTCGGCCCTGGAAGGTGGTCGGTGGTGGTTGTGAGCCGGACGCTCGGTGGGATATTATCTAGAGCAAGCGGAATGGAAACTCCAGATTGGGCCGCCGTGGCGTTCCTCAGAGGTTCCTTAGGAGAAACGGGAATGACAGACAGGCCGATGACTGATACGAAATTGCTTTTGAAGCTGGTGCCGGGGCCACTTAGGGCTTTCTGTAAGTTGCTGCTCCCGAACAGCGTGCGCATTAGGATTCTCGGCCTTCTTCCCCGCGAGGAGAACATGGCTCGGACAGCTCTTTTTTGGGCAAATCCGAGAGATCGCAGCCGTAAAAGGGCCGAGCTGCGGCGCTGCCAGACGCCGGAGGACTTTTTCGCTTTCGCGACCGCCTCCCTCCGGCACCAACAGTGGAAACAGGAGATTCTCGGGTTTCTGAACTTCGCCAAGGCACGGAAGCCGGTTCGAATCTGCGAGCTTGGTCTCTTCCTTGGCGGCACGAACCTGATGCTTACCCACGCCCTGCCTGATGTGGAGCAGATTATTGGCGTAGATCTAAAAATTCGGAATAAGTCGCAGCTCAAATACTACGCGAAGCCCTCTCAACGACAGACGTTTATTGAGGGGAAAACGGGCGACAGGACAACGCTTGAGAAGGTGTCCCAGGTTCTCGGTGGCGACAAGCTGGACCTTTTGTTTATCGACGCCGATCACAGCTACGCCGGAGCCAGGCAGGATTTTATGGATTACCGACACTTTGTACGCGATGGGGGCATTATCGCTTTCCACGACATCGTCCAAGACCATCTAACAAGGTTCGGACACGCCCCTGCTACCTTCGATGGGGCACATTCAGGCGAGGTTTACCTGCTTTGGAAGAGGCTCAAGCCGTACTTCAGCCATACGCAAGAGTTTGTTGTGGATTATGAGCAGGACGGCTGCGGAATTGGCGCGCTTATTTACTCATCGAATGTGAGCATTCCGTCAGATCTCTAAGGAGCCTAGCAATAATAACTTGAACAAATCGCAATAATCGTGCATTCTTTATGCATGGCTGATCGCGGGATTGTTGAGAGCAAATTTCGGGCGCTTGCCAGTCGTTTTGACGAAGCTACGTTGCGCCTTTGGGCTGCGGTTGAGGCGCGTACCTTGGGTCGTGGCGGGGTCAGTGTGGTGGCCAAGGCCGTCGGGCTTTCGCGCACCACCATCTATGCAGGCTTGGAAGAGTTGAAATCAACGCCGGCCTCGAAAGCGATCAAGACAACCCTGCCAGAATCCCCGAGTTGGACGCACTTCGCGCGTTCGCGGTGTTCGCGGTTCTGTTTCATCACTACTTTCGTGGCTATGCGCCGACTTTTGGATGGATGGGAGTCGACTTCTTCTTTGTGCTGAGCGGTTACTTCATCACTACGATTCTGCTGGCGGCGCGCGGGGAGCAGAACTATTACTCCCGGTTTTACTTGCGTCGTGCGCTGCGCATTTTGCCGCTCTATTACATACTGGTCGGGAGCATTCTGCTGTACCCCAAGATCGCATCATCGGCGGGCTCTCGCGGGAGATGCGCATGAAGCTGGAACGAGTGCGTCCTCCGACTATCGGCCAGACCCTCCGCATTCCTGGCATTACGCACGGGCGCTCTAACTTATACCCACGTGGGATCCGGCTGCAGGGCGCAAGGCGGCCAGCGGATTAAGGCCATTCCGAGATGATGCATCTTCACCGACGCCGAGACCACCGGATGCCCAATTAAGGGACGTCCCTACCATGCGAGCGTCTCAGGTTTTGATTTGGTGATTCGTAAGTCCGCTGATTGTACTGCGCCTCAGGCAACTTTCTCGCGCATCACGAAAGGCCTGAACCATTTGCGTACCCGGTCGGTGCGCTTCTCGAAGAGCTCATAGATAAGTTGAGAGTAGAGGACAATGACTACGAGTATTCCGGAACTGACGAGCAACATATGCCAACCTGGAGTGACACGGGGCAGATGTAGCGACGCCTTGAGGAAGATCAGCAGCGGAAAATGGGTTAGGTAAAGCGTGTAGGAGCTGTGTGCCGACCTCTGTGCCACCTTGACATAAACGGGGGGTAACGGCGCTATGGCACAGTGCAGCGTTACCCAGATCAGAATGGCGACAACCACCCCAAGCAGTGAATCTATGATCCATTCGGAGTGAGCGATCCATTCGGAGTGAGCAGCTTTGTCGGCAACCATCAGTCCTGCCGCAAACAGCGCAAGGGCCGCGCCTAGGGCAATGCTGCGTGTCCGTGGTCCCCGTGCCGGAAAAGGCGGTAAGAGGGCAATCAGCACCCCCATAAGCCACGGAATGCCGAGTAGGGCAATCCCCGAGCCAACAAACCATGCCCAGGTTAACAGACCCAACCCGCAGGCGACTCGCATCCACAAGGAACGGCCCTTGGCCAGCATCAGAACCAGGAGCGGAAAGGCCAAGTAATACCAGAACTCATTGCTCAAGCTCCACAGTGGGCCGTTACAACCAAAGACGGGCACCGAGTGGTGCATACCTGGCAGTTTGATGGTTTGCAGGAAGAGGCAGTTGGCCACTAGGATCTTCAACTTTAGGGTGTAACGTACATCCCAGAAGAGCGACAGTATACCGCCTTGGCCGCTGTAGACATCCTCAGTGCCCGCCAGGTGCATCCCGGACCAATCCAACAGTCCACCCAAAAACAATGCGGGCAGGAGTACAACATATAGGCGGGTGAGGCGCGTGAGCAGATAGCCGCGCCAAGACCATCGCCCGGAATCTACTGAACGGAGAACACTGCCACCGACCAGATAACCGCTCATCACAAAGAAGACGATGACCCACTGATGGCCGAGGCTGGTTACCAGATATGCAGCGGCGACCAGGGGGGTGCAGTGCCCAAGCTCGTGATAGCTTACAAAGAAAGCTCTACTGCAATGGTAGAGCAGGACAGAGAATGCAGCGAAACCGCGTAGGGCATCCAGATGGACTGAGGGACTTCCCTGAGGAGGCTCCGAGGCAGAAGTGACGGCTGGAACAGCCGATTGCACGTGTCCATGGTCAACCATGGAAAAAACTGCCTCCTGAGGAAACGCAATTGTACGATTCACCCGGACGATGCCGCAAATCTCGTGTAATAGTGGCCTGGGTTTAATGGTTTCCGAGAGGTTGGGTCGCGGACTCGCCCAGGAATTGCTCCACGCGTCCATCGGGGTACACCCAGAAACACGGTTCCCTTATTGCCGTGGCGGGACTGCAAGTTTGAGAGAGTTGTTGGGCAGAAAGCACATTTGCAACCACACCATTCTCATTGCCAGTCTTAAGTCGCAAGGCGCTCTGGATTGCGCCGATACCGTCTCCATTAGCAATCGTATCCACGCCCCGATATGTGTAAAGTCCGTAACGATGCGGGAGTATGTATCCCGGAGCGTTTGCCAGCCGGATGTGCCACTCGCCTTGCTGCCAATTGGCAGATGGCAGCTCTGACAAAATGCGTTGCGCGATGGCGGCGGAGTAAATCACGCGCTTCGTCCGTCCCCAAGTGGCACAACCGAACGACGTAAGCAGCAAGGCCACCACTACGTAAAAGGTTTTGGGGTGAGCAGGCAGTAGCCCTGCAAGGATGCGTGCCAATAGCAACATGGAAAAGGCGACGGGCACGTACAGGTAAGTTTCTGACGGGTGATCGTTGAATACGAGCAGCGGGAGAATGTAAAGGCATGCTGCACCCAGAAGGAATATGCAGTGCATGAAGCTCAAGGAGGAGGCATGCCTTCGAATCGAGCGCCTGAAAGCAAACAGGAGGAATGCAATGAGACACAAGCCGCAGGCTCCGATAATTACTGTCAGTTGATGGCTTATGGCGTCGAGAGGGACTTCTGAGACTAGCGGCGTCCCAAACCACAGGTTCATGAGGAGAGGATCTACAGGAAGCAAAAGAGCTACGATATACATTCCAGAACTCTTTGCAATTGCTGCAATCGGAGCAATGGGTTGATGCATCCCGGGCAGCACGATTGCGCGCGCCGCTATCATTGAGGCAACCTCCAACGTGGAAAGCAGGATGAGCGTCCATATCCATGACTTCCGTACCCGCAGACGGCGCGAACGCAAGGAGTCAAGCACGAAATAGAGAAAAATGATCCCCGGTACGGTCACATCCGGTTCGTAGGTGAAGAATCCGATCCATCCAATGGTTATCGCCAGCGTTAGCCATCGGAGTTGATGCTTGGTTGACCGATAGGACCACAACCCTAGAACGACAGCGATCAACGCCATTGAAGTTGCCGCGGAGTTAGTCATTACAGCGCCAGCTACGGCTTGGTGGGCCAGCGGATTCAACCCGAAAAGAGCGGCCCCGATCGCGCCTATGAAGATCGAATCAAACAGAATCAAGCCAAGGTAAAATAAGACAGCGCAGTTTAGCAGGTGAAAGAATAAATTCCTCGCTCGGAAGGCCACGGGACTTCCGTGACCAAGGTGGAAGGAAATAAAGTTGATCCCGCGGTTCAGCGGTCGGTACTTGGCTGTAGAGTGCTTCGTTGTAAATATTCTCGAGGGTTGCCGGGTATCTTCGAAAGCCGCCCTGTGGACCTCATTAAAATCGTCATAACCGACGAAATAGGCTTTCGTCAACTGAAAATATGGGATACTCACGACGAAAAGAACGACGAATATTGCGGAGATGCACTTCAGGAAATGACCTTTTGAAGGCCTCGCGCCGGCGACATCCTGGGGATCTCGCAGTGAATTTGAAGGGAATATATTTCCCATTTCCAAACGAAACCCCCTTCACCGATATTAACAGGTCGAGCGATGTGCCGCCGCTTGGGATATCCTGCTGAAGGCTGGTAATTTCGCTCGGTCAACTGACCTTGCCCCCGCAAAACGTATCCCTTAGCAAGCTGTTCTAATGCGAAGGGGTAGCGAAGATGACGAAGTCGAAGCGGGGACGTTACACGCTTGAGTTCAAGCAAGAGGCGGCGCGGCTTGTTGAGTCGGGCCAGAGCCAGGCGGCAGCTGCACGCAGTCTGGGAGTGGTCGAGCAGACCTTGGGCAACTGGGTCAGGGAGCATCGAGCAGGAACCTTGAAGGGCGCCAGCAGCAAGCCGCAGGTGACTGCCGAGCAGATGGAGAACAGCCGTCTTCGTGCGGAGTTGGCGCGTGTGACGATGGAGCGCGACATCCTGGGAAAAGCGACGGCGTACTTTGCGAAGTGCCAGAAATGAAGTACGCCTTTATTCAACGCAACAAGCTTGTCTGGCCGATCTGTGTGCAGTGCCGGGTGCTGCTGGTGAGCGTCTCTGGCTACCATGAACACCTGGCACGTCGCGCAGATATTGCCCAGCGCCGCCACCTCAGCGACGAAGCACTTCTGGTTCATATCAGTGCTGTCTATGCGGAGAATCGCGGAGCCTATGGATGGCCGCGGATCTGGCGACAACTGCGAAAGCAGGGCATCCGTGTTGGCAAGCTGCGGGTGCAACGGCTGATGCAGAAGCACGGCATTCAGGCCCGCGGCAAGCGGCGCTTCCGCGTTGTCACCACCGACAGCCGGCACGACTTGCCGATTGCTCCGAACGTGCTTGATCGCAAGTTCATCGTGGCCGCGCCCAACCAGGCCTGGGTCGGTGATCTGACGTATATCGCGACCGAGGAAGGCTGGCTGTTTCTGGCTGTAGTGATCGATCTGTTCAGCCGCAAAGTAGTGGGCTGGTCGATGCGGCCCGATATGCAGCGCAATCTGGTTATCGATGCACTGGAGATGGCTTGGTTGGGGCGCAATCCAGGCAAGAAGGCTGGGTTGATCTTTCATAGCGATCGCGGCAGCCAATACGCCAGCGACGACTTCAGTGAGGTACTCAAAGAGCATGGCATTACACCATCGATGAGCCGCAAGGGCAACTGCTGGGACAACGCCTGCTCGGAGACGCTGTTTGCTTCGCTGAAGGTGGAACGCCTGCACGGCCAGCGTTTCGAAACTATCCGCGAGGCCAAGGATGAAACCATCACGTGGCTGCTCTGGTATAACAAGGCACGGATGCACTCGACGCTGAACTACGTCAGCCCGATGCAGTTCGAGCAAGGCTGGATGGATGCTACGGTGAAGATCGCCGCCTGAGTCTTCGGGGTGATCGAGGCAGGCCGTGGAAATGACGGTCTGTGGAAAGCCCGGAAAACGATAGTGCCGTTTTCCGCCCTTCCCACAAACCTTGGAAATCGATGAAGCCGATTCCCACATTCCCACCGCCACGACTACGACGGGGATGATTAAACTTCCCCCAAACCCGGCCGGTTAAGAGATACGCATTCTGAGGGCAAGGTCAAACCACACAATGGGCTTCGTTCTAAGCATTCTCTATTTCGTTATAAACTACCTCACGCCGGAGACGGTGTTCGGGCCGCTAGCGCAGTTGCGCGTTGAGCTGATTCTTTTGGTACTGCTCTTGTTCGTATCCCTCCCCAAGCTGTCCAAATCATTCATCCTGAAGACTCCGCCGTCGCTGGCTTTGATCGGGTTGATGTTTGCGGCTTTTATGTCAGTGCTCGTCGGGGTGCATTGGGTTGGGGGAGCCGTCCAGGCGTTCCTGCAATTCATTCCGTCCGCTTTCGGGTACTTCTTTGTGTGCTTGCATTGCAACTCGAAGAGGAAGTTGCAGGTTCTCGTCCTTATGCTTCTGTTTGTCTGCCTGTTTGTGATTGCGCGGGGGTGGACCGACCTGAGACATACTGCGGCGGGCGGCGGAGGAATTCAGCCAGGGTCGGCAGAGAGCGAAGATTCAAATTTGTGGAACAGTGAGCACCCTTATCTTCTTGCAGGGGGGATCGATGCGGGAGAAGCGGTTTACCGACTACGAGGACGAGGGTTGATTAATGACCCGAACGACTTCGGCCAACTGATCGTCTCCGTGATTCCGCTGGTTTTTATCTTCTGGCGGGCCAGGAGGATGCCTCAGAACATCGCATTTGTGGTTTTGCCCGTATGTGCGTTGCTCTACGGGGTGTTCCTGACGCACTCGCGCGGGGCGTTGCTGGCTTTGATTGCGATTGCGGTCGTGGCCGGGCGGCGGCGCATTGGCACGGTGCCGGCGCTGCTGCTTGCGGGCGGGCTGTTAGCCGCGGCCATGGCCTTGCACTTCACCGGTGGGCGGGGCATTTCCGCCGAATCGGGTTCAGACCGCACGGCTCTTTGGAGCGAAGGCATGCAATTGCTGAAGTCTCATCCGTTTTTCGGAGTGGGCTTGGGTAACATGCCGGATTACACCGATTCCCATCTTACCGCACACAACTCGGTCGTAGTCTGCGCGGCGGAGCTTGGCCTCTTCGGGTTGTACTTCTGGTCTCTGTTCCTGTTTTCCACGGTGAGGGATGCCCTAGCGATTGCTTCACCTGGGAAGGTAAGTGAAGGAGAGCCGATCATTCCCGAGAAGGGTCTTCTTCCGGCGGCGGCATGGAAGATCGAAGAAGTCAACAAAGCGGAAGTCAACCGAATGGGGCATTTGCTGGTTTTGTCGCTCACAGGCTTTCTGGTTGCAGGGTGGTTTCTGTCTCGCGCATTTGTGATGACTCTTTTCCTGCTGGGCGGCATCGCGGAAGTGGTTTACGAAATGGCTCTACAGAGAGGGATGATCGTCCCCCGCATGCGGCTGGGGCGAGTGCTGTCATATGCCGGCGTATTGGCGATCTCCCTAATTCTTTTGATGTACGTCACGCTCCTAATTCTGAATCGGTTCCACTGATTCAAGCGTCTCGCTCCGTTTTCGGCCTCAAATGGCGCGATTGTCTTGCAATTCCACAGCAGTGCTATAATCCGCGTAAATCCCTAACGAGAAAGCGGACCGCGATTTCGATGATCCGTACCGTGCTTGAGCAAATTCGTGATAATGGTCGGTGGGTATGGTTTCAGAATGCAATTGACCGGGCCGGCCGGTTCTTTTCAAACTGGCCGCTCGTCACCCTGTCGCTCGGGATCACGGCCAGCACGATAATAAAACTCATCAGGCTTAACGGGCGCGAACTCTGGCTGGACGAGTCACGTTCTGCATTCTTCGCGACCTTGCCGTTTCACGACCTCATTCGATACTGCATTGGCGACACCGCGCCACCCCTCTATCATGTTCTGGCTTTGGGTTGGGTACGTCTAAATTTAATCAGGAGTGCAGAGGCTGATCTACGTATGTTATCGGTGATTCTGAGCGTCATGGGCGCACTTGGCATGTTCGGTCTGGCACGAACCTGGCTTGGCACAAAAACGTCGGGGACTTTCGCGGCATTACTGTTCGCGTTCTCCCCAATATTGTTTGTTTATTCGTCCGAAGTACGGCAGTACATTCTGTTACTGTGCTGCGAAATCGCGGTTCTGATCGTCCACCACCGGGCTGCTGTAGAGTTAAAAGTCACATTGGGCAGCCTGCTTCTATACAGTCTGGTGGCGATCTTGTTGTTTTACAGCCATTATATTGGCCTCTTCATCCTCCTCGGTCTATTGCTGGACTGGTTGGTCGCTACCCGGCTGCAGGCAAGAAGACTCGCGGCATTGTGTTTTGTCGTTGTTCTCGTCTTCCTTGCCGCGTCCCCGTGGATCCCAATCATGTTGCGTCAACGCGACCTGATGCAAAGCGTTTACAGTACTCAAGAAGCCGGTGTCTCCGATCCCACGTCGCTCTCTTTTGGCTTACCTGTCGCTCAACCGACGATGCGTGAGAAGGTAGGGACTTTCACCCGCAGCGTTGCCGTCGTCGCTGGCTTCTTTCCCGCGAAAACGCCTGTCTTCATGGCTATCCTGGCGGTCCCATTGGTCGCGGCGCTTGCCGGGATCGCCCTGTTGATGGTCCGCGGCGATCGCACATGCCGGATGGTCGCCTGGGTCTTCCTGCTAACGGGGCTTGGGCTCTTCGCGCTTGGCATTAACGAGACTCGATACGTTCTGCCGCTGATACCGCCGCTAATACTAGCCATATCGAGGGTCGTGCAATCCTGGTTGGGAAACAGGCGCTGGAGAACGGCGGGCCTTATAGCGGGTTCATTGCTTCTATTCATTTACATCGCGGGTTTTATCCGTCAGTCCTCAGTAAGGTACCCAAATCCCTGGCGCGGTCTGGTCGCAACCCTCCAACCCGCTTACAGGGAGGGAGATATTGTGGTATTCGATGCGCTGTACGGGCAGGTTCCCTTTGACTTCGCTGCTAAAGAGATAGGATTCAAAGCTCGTGAGGACGGCTTTCCGGAGACGATCTATCATTGGTGGGAGCGGCAACCGGTCAAGGTCTGGGGCGGACCAGTGCTCCGGGAATCGGGCCTGGAGGTGACCACCAAGCGCGTCGTTGCCGCCTCTGCAACAAAGACCGTTTGGTTGGTCTTATTTGAGGTGAATTACTACGATCCCCGCGATCAGTTATTGGCGCGATTCAGTGAACTTGGAGACGCCACGGAGGTTTTCAAGGAGGCTCAGCAAGCGTCAGACGCCCTCCCGACCGGTAAGGGTCTGCGATTGGTCCGTATCTCCCTGCGAAAGTAGGGGTGTTTGTCGCTCGTTGTCATGTTCAGGAATGGATTGGTGCGCGCCAGAACTCGTTGATCTGCCGTTAAGCGTTCTTGGCCGTGATAGTATGAGCCAGCCCTCAGAATGCGTGTCTCTTCCAGGTTCAGGCAAGGGATTTTTCAAAAGCCCTAAACTGGATTTTTTAGCTGCCAATGACAGCTTGCCTAGCTAGCAAGCCGGAATCAGGAATATGATTAACGAAAAGCGGATCGCGGTCGTAATGCCGGCGTACAACGCCGAGAAGACCCTGGAAATGACGGTGCGGGAACTGTCCGACATTGTGGACATCAAGATTCTCGTTGACGATTCCAGCAAGGATCAGACCGTCGCGCTCTCAAGGAAACTGGGCGTGCAGACCTTTATCCACGACGCCAACTATGGATATGGGCGGAACCAGCAAACCTGCTACCGCGAGGCTCTGGCCACGGGCGCCGACATCGTAGTCATGGTCCATCCCGACTATCAGTACACGCCGTTGCTGGTTCCGGCCATGGCCAGCATGGTCGCCAGCGGGGTCTACGACATGGTTCTGGGGTCGCGCATTCTGGGAGCCGGGGCGCTGAAAGGCGGAATGCCGTTCTATAAATATTTCTCCAACCGGCTGCTGACTGCATTCCAAAACTTGTTTCTGGGCGTGAAGCTGTCGGAATATCACACTGGATTCCGGGCCTTCTCACGGGAGCTGCTCGAGACCCTCCCACTGCTCGAAAACTCCGACGATTTCATCTTCGACAACCAGATGATCGCGCAGGCCGTGATGTTCGGCTTCAGGATCGGCGAGATCTCCTGTCCAACCAAGTATTTCGAGGAAGCCTCCTCAATCAATTTCAAGCGCAGCGTGCAGTATGGATTGGGAGTGCTGGCTACGACCGCCAGCTTCGTTGCGCATAAGTTGAGGATCATCCATGTGCCGCGCTTCAGTAATACAGGGAGAAAGTTGACAATGCAATATTACTAGCCCGCACTTCCATGGAATACACAAACAGCATTGGGGAGAAGGCAAACAGGGCCGCGGCAAAGGCACCGAAACCAGCGCCTAGTATCCGCCGGGCCAAGACGAACATCGCGAGGGTTGCGCAGATGCTCACCAGGGCGCTAAATAGCCTGAGCTGCGATTGTGCATCTCCGGCAATTCGAATCCACACCCATAAGAGTAAGTAAAAGAGTGGAGGGTGAACGTCCCCGGCCGCATGGCGAATTAGCTCTGAAAAATGCAGGTTTGCCAAATACGCGGAGTAGGTCTCATCCAACCATAGCTCTCGCGAATTGAGCGCCCTTAGCTTGAAGAACGAACTCACGATCAGGGCAAAGCAAAAGAATACAAAGGGGCTTCCTTGGAGACTGGCAAAGAACGTTGCGAATCTGCCACGTCGAGCACCGGAGACAGTATCGCCCATTCCGCGCAGTTCCTTTCCCATAGACTTGTCCCAATACCCAACCTTGCAGGCATGACGCTACGCCCTGGCGCCGAGCGAAAGAAAAAGCTTGTAGTACTCCTGCCAGGTTTGCTCGATGCGAAAACGATCCTTTACAATTTGCCGGCCCAAGGCGCCCATCTGCGCTAAATCCGGTGCGCGGGCCATGCGAATCATCGCCTCGGCGAGACCGTTCGAATCTCCAGGAGCCGAAAGATACGCATTTTGGCCATCGATGGCCGCTTCCTCCACTCCGCCCGCGCACGTGGATACTACGGGAAGGCCCGCGGCCATAGCTTCCAGAAGTACTAGGGGAAGGCCTTCGTTCAGGGAACTGAGAACGAAAACATCCAGCTGGCTTAGGAATTGCGGCGTGTCTGGCAGCGCGCCTAGAAAGGTTACGCGATCCGCGAGTTTCAATTCCTGCGTGAAGCTTTCGAGACGGCCCCGCAATGAGCCGTCGCCGGCAATGTGCAACTCGGCTTGCGGAATCTCGGCGACAACGAGCGCAAAGGCGCGGAGCAGCGTGAAGTGATCCTTCTCCTGGACCATCCGGGCTGCGATTCCGAATCGTACGCGGGGAAGCACGGAACCGGGATGCGCGGAGGCGCTAAGAAACTTGTCCAGATTCGCGCCGTTCAGGATCACCCGCGTCTTGGCTGCCGGTACCCCTCGATACTTGATGAAGAACTGCCGGGTTGCCTCCGAGATCAGCACGACACTCCCGACCCACGGCAACGTCGCCCGGAAGATCAGGTCCGATTTCTTGTCCGGAGATTCCGTGGTAATTGTCGATCCAGCAGGTTCGTTCACAAGACGAAATTCCCCGCGATGACGGGTGTTGACAATCACCGGGACCCCGGCCAGAGAACCGGCAAGTACGCCATAATGATGGACCAGATGATTATGCGTATGCATCACGTCCGGTCGGTCGCGCCGCAATTGCTTTACGATCTTCCAAACGGTGCTGAGATGCGGCCCCGCCGGTTTCTCAAACGACCGCACAGTAACTCCCCTTGCCGCCGCCTCCGCCGCAATCCGGCCGGGATGAGTCAAGCAATAGATAAAAGGTTGATGACCCTCCGCCAGCTGGCAATAGGCCAGGTCAACGGCCAGTCTTTCCAGGCCGCCCATATCGAGATTGTTTACAAATTGTACGATTCGCATGGCGTCCAGCAGCCTCCGTTCTTTCACCCCGCCGGGGCATGGTTCGCCCTTGCGCGTCGCATGTGCAAAGGTCGGTGGTTAGATTTCCGCTGCTATATGGTCAGCAGCCACAGAGTCAACGCGACAAGCGAAAGTCGTCTGGGTGGATAGGATCAACAAACGGATCGATCGCTTCGCGGATAAACGTGTCAAGGCTATCGTTCGGTTTCCAGGCGAGGAGTCGTTTGCTCTGGCCGTTGTCCACCATCGTGCGCATCGCTGAACTAGCGGCGTCGTAGTGGGTTTGATATTCGAGCCTCTTGTGGCTGAGCAGGCCCTTCAACCGCCCTTTCAGCATGCACTTCGCCGCATAAGTGAAAAGATTGGAGGGAACACACCGTATGTTACGGAGCGTCCGATCGGCCGCAACGGCGGCGTATTCGCGGGCCGAAAGGAACACATCGCCGGCGAGATTGAATGCCTTACCCTCGATGCCCGGAGCGTCGAGCGCCAGCTCCATCGCTTGTGCAACATCCTGAACCAGAACGAATGGCATTTTGTTACGTCCGTCGCCCCATGACACCAGAGTCGTCTGGGTAGGCCAACGCCCAATGCCGCCGTGGGCGAGACGACCGCCCCGGCCCACCACCAGGCAGGGGCGCATGATGACGACGCCAAGCTTTTGCCGCTCCATGTACTCGAGCAGGAGTTTCTCGCTCTCCGCTTTGCCGCGCGAGTATTCGTTGCGGGCTGCCGGGCGCGGATCGGGGCCATCGGTCTCGTAGATCGTGCCCCGCCCGGATAGCTTGAGCGCGTCGCTTGTGCTGGCGAACACAAGCCTCCTGACGCCATGCTGGACGCAGGCATCCGCTACGTTTTTGGCGCCGTCAGTCCAGTGGCCCTCAAGGGTCAGATGGTAAACCACCGTGGCGCCTTCGATCACTTCGAGCATCCGCGCGGCGTCCAGGACGTCACCGCGCAGATAGCGCACCCCCGGCTCATCCTCCGGGGCCACTTTGCGGCTTACGACACGCAGTTCGCGAATCTTTCCGCGCAACCTTGCGGCGAGAGCCCGGCCAATAAATCCCGCCCCTCCCAGAATTACAACGACGTCCTCTTGAGCCATTTCCGCTACCGTTTCTTTCCTAACCTACGGTTTGCATGTTCTCGGCCGCCATCTCGCAGTAGGCGATTACGTCATGTCCGGCCGAAGCATCCTCGCCCACCGGTCGTCCGGCGCGCAATGCGCGGTAAAAGTCGGACATTGGCGGATAGAAGGGATTCGTGATACTGGCAGGTTTCAGCTTAAGCTTGACCAAATGCTCATCCCAATATCGTCCGGTCGATTGCCGGAAGAGGCGGCCCGCGTTACGCACACCATCACGCAGCTTGGTGCTGATCGGGTAGGGACTGTTTTCGTGGAACTCGAGCGTGCCCCGATTCAGATCCGCAAACGCGCTCGCATCCTGGCCGTATACCCACACCGTAATCTCTGGATTACCGCGCCCCGCTGAGAAGAACAACTGCGCGGAACCTCGGTCCGCGACCGCGCCGATCTCCCATGACTGATAGTAAGTTTTCCCGTTTTCGAGCTGCGCCTGCCCTGACGCCAGAGCGGTCAACGCTTTCGGCTTCCCCAAGAGCCGGCGAATGATAGAAAACGGATGCGGGCAGTACTCGAACAACAGGGATTGCGGAGTGGAAAACATGTAATGGTTGACTTCCTTCGTGGGGAGATTTGCAAACCCCACGCAATAAGTAACAGAAACATGGTTTATCCGGCCGAACCTTCTATCTCGGGCTGCTTGGACTAACTCGTCAATAAGCCGGTGGCAGGCGAGTTGGTGATTCATGCCCACTACGCGGCCATGTGCCGCGGCTTCGGCGGCGACCAGCTTGCAGTCATTGGTCGAAAGTCCCATTGGCTTTTCGATGTAAACGTTGACGCCCGAGCCCAGGCACTCCAAAGCAGACGCAATGTGATACTGCGGCTGCGTCAGCACGTGAACTACATCGAGGCTCGCGCGCTCCAGCATCTCCTTCAGGGACGAATATGCATGGGGGATGCAATACTGCTCGGCGAGCGTCCGCGCTCTTTGCTCTTGCAAGTCGCAGACGGAGACGATCTCTACGCCGCTCAGCAATCCAAGCGCATCGGCGTGTTCCGGCGCAATTCCGCCGGCGCCAACAAACCCTACCCGATAATTGCGTGAGGAAGATTCGTCCGTACCCATGTGCATCACTCTAATACGACTTAGCGAAGCGCGTCAAACAGACGGGAACCAGTACTACGGCAAACGCATCTGTCTTCCCAGCAAATGCGGCGGGTAGTCATTGTCCCACCCGGCTCTAACCTGCATTATTCGGGAATTCCGGCTTTGTAGTGGGTAGCCGGCGGCGCAGTGGGCTTGTCTGGCAGAATATTTTCCATGCAGGATCACGAGTTGTACGCGGCGATATTGGGCATCCAGAGCCCTTGGCGGGTTGAGTCA
>Ga0224555_1003829_pt1 | contig 14676 bp, 12 predicted proteins | sample 714S23034metaG_FD_180687 | JGI IMG/M metagenome (GOLD analysis project Ga0224555, IMG submission 180687) | Peat soil microbial communities from Stordalen Mire, Sweden - 717 S2 30-34 | ecosystem: Environmental > Terrestrial > Soil > Wetlands > Peat | place: Sweden: Norrbotten County, Stordalen...
CGTCTCCAACGACACGATGTCCCAGCAGGCGCTCGACGCGCACCTGCGAACTCAGCACATCGTGGAACAGCCCGAGGCGATCTTTGAAATAGATGAGCGCCGTTTCGCCAGCAGTCTTGTTGTCTCCAGCCCCACCCTTGAAGAGAAACCCCTTGACCTTCTCCTCGCTCTGCATCGGAGGCAGGTAGGTCAGCGATATGAAATAGGTGCTCTCATAGTGGCGGCCTTCGGCTTTGAACTGCGCTCTGCGTTCGTCGTCGATCAAACTCGTTACCGAGTCCGGGAAGGCTCCCTGCTTGGCGTATTCGTTGACCTCGCAGCGAATCGCATCGCAATGCACCAACCATCCAGAGCCGAGCTTCAAGACAGAATTCAATCGCTCTGCAAGAGCGGCCATCTCTTCGTGAGTGGCGGAACCGAGATCGGGACCGGCATAACGCCAGGTCGCCATTAGTGCCCCATCCTGAAGGAGCAGGATGCCATCGTCGATCATCGACGCATAAAGCAATAAATCGGGAAGGCCGGCAACCCACTTCCGGCCCTCCTCAGCCTTTGCGCCGCGCGCCGCCCATGCGATCAGGACACATGCCAACGCAGCCGCACACGCTATTACCACAAACACCAGTCCAGAAATCATTGTGCCCACCATCTCCTTTACTTCCATGCCCGCCGCTGGCCTGTGCTCCGGCTCGACAATCGGGATTTTGCCGGGTAATACGCCTTGTACTGGAAGCTGCGTGTGGCCACATCGCGCATCCTCGGATCGGCCTTCGCCAATTGAACCAGCATTGAAGTCGTCATAGGCCAGAAGACAACGCCGATCAGAATGCTCCACCACGTCATCAACGCAAAGATGAACAACGCGGAGATCATGGCGGCGCCGAGAACAAGTTCACGGTCGCCGCCCATGAGAAGATTGGGGCGATTGATCGACGAATGGAATACCGTCTCCCTCGGCCCGTGCATCTCAAAATCCCCCTGTCATCGCAATCACGGCACTGGAGCTAGAAAACAAAGTGCTCATGATCGTGCCCGCCCCGACAATCACGGCGGTTGCAATCACCGCGTAGCAGGAACGTTTGGCGAACTCCGAAAGCTCGCCACCGAAGACCAGAGCCATGCCTCCGGCGGCGATGCCAACCACCGAAATGCCCGCTGCCACCGGCCCAGTGAGCGACTGCTTGACCGTCTGCAATGGAGTTTCCCAAGGCAACCCCGTGGTGCTGGTTGACGCATACGAGACGGCGCTCGAAACGAGCGCCCATCCCGCCATCATCAAAAAGGTTCGGCCGGTCAGAACCTCTACGAACTGCCCGGCTAATCTCTGCATACTCTTCAACATGCTTCCTCCTTGTTTTGAACCTAAGGTGGATCAGCCAAACCCTCGGCCCGGTTGAATGTCTGCCATCACAAGCGACCGCCTACCAACTGACATCCGGCGCGTCTGAAGGCGCACGGTTGCAGCTATCCGATAACGGCACTGGAACTGGAAAACAAGGTGCTCATGATTGTGCCTGCCCCGACAATCACGGCGGTTGCAATCACCGCGTAGCAGGACCGCTTGGCAAATTCAGATAGTTCGCCGCCAAAGACCAGCGCCATGCCTCCGGCAGCAATGCCCACTACAGAAATCCCCGCCGCCACCGGGCCGGTCAGCGACTGTTGCACCGTCTGCAACGGCGTCTCCCAGGGCAAGCCTGTCGTGCTCGTTGAAGCAAAGGCCAGCGCATTCGAGACCAACGCCAAGCCCGCCATTGTCAAAAATCGCTTGCCGGTCACATGATCAACCAGCCTTCCGGTTGTCTTCCGCATCTTCTTCACCATGCTCATCTCCTTCTTTTCGGTTGAGTGTCCTCGTCATGCAGCAACAGGGAATGCCTAGAGCTGTTCAATCTCGAAGCGTTCTCCGTCGTGCCCCTTTACCAAACAAACCTCTTTCACCTTGCGTCCGCACGGAAACTGACGCCCGGCTTCGATGTAGACAACCAGGTGAATCGTCTCCGCGACGATTTTTGCCAAAATGTGGGTTGGAAATGGATTCGTCGTCTTCTGGCAAAGAAATACAATCCTGTTCAAACCTTCCAACGCATTGTTCGCGTGGATGGTCATCGACCCGCCAGGATGCCCTGTGTTCCACGCTTCCATAGCAGTCAACGCTTCAGTCCCGCGAACCTCGCCAACCAATATCCGGTGAGGTTTCATGCGCAAGCAGGAGCGAATCAGATCATCCATCGGAACCGCCTTGCAGGCGGTGAGCTGCACGTAGTTTTCGATGGTCACGCGCAACTCCGGCAAATCTTCAAGAATCAGCACACGGTCATGCGGAGTCCGCTCCGCAATGCCCTGATTCAACGCATCGAGCAGCGTCGTTTTGCCGGACCCCGTGCCGCCGACCACAAGAATGTTCTTGTGGTGCTCGATGGCCGTGAACAGCACATCGACGTGATTGTTCGCGCTGTGAAGCGCCTGCTCGAATGGGTCAATGCTCTGGAGGCCGTTTAGCGGATCATCCTTATTGGTCAGAATTCCGCTGGCTGCGTAATCGTACAGACTGGGCTTCTTCTCGCCCTTCTTGCGGAATGACAGAGAGGCCGTGCCTATCGGCACCACCGGAGCAACCAGAGCTTCCACCCGGCAATTCAGATAGGGAACATTACCGCTGACGACAGGGCTATTGTGCGTGGCCACCAGCCCGAAGCCCTCCGCAATGCTCATCGTGGCTCCAACGGCCCGCAGCGGCGAAATCTCCGTCAGCACTTCAAACGGCTTGCCCTGCCGCATAATCCAGACCCGCCCGTCTGGATTCACAACCAGATCCTCAGCCGTCCGGTCCTTCATCAACGCATACACGATCTCCGGACCGAGTTCGGTCATCAGCTTGTACCGCTTGCGATACTCGCTCTCGTTCTCCGAGTCGAGCCTCTGATTTTCGATAATCTCTGCCTGAATAGCCATCAGACTTTTCTCCGGAAACAGCGCAAATCAGCTATTTGAATCACAGTGCAACACTATACAACTTAAAGTAGACGGAGCAGATAAAGCAGAACTGTAATAAATATGATACCCTTTGTCAAGTGGTCTCTCGGGACCCAGCACCCGGTAAACCGGGCGCTGGCTCAATAGCACGACTTTCATATCCAGAAGGAGGCGCAAATGCTCCCAATCGCACTCAAGGCCGTTCAACTCCAACTTCAAGCAATGGGCGCAGACCGCTACGAGTTGGGTGTCCGGGTTCCCTCAGAGAAATCCGACGACGGCAAATCGCTCATGAAGCTGCGCAACGGCCAGAACGACATTGGCCTTACCATCGGTGAGGTTTTCGATAAACTCGATTGGTGCGCCGCGGAGAATGCCAAAGGCCACCACATTTACATCCGCCCCTCTGGGCCGAGCCAGCTCACCCTGATCGACGATCTGACCCGCAAAGGCCTCGACACGCTCCTCGATAACGGGTACACCCCGGCCTGCGTCGTCGAAACTTCCCCCGGCAACTTCCAGACTTGGCTCAAACACGCTTGGACACTCAACAGTGAAGAAGGCACCGTCGCCGCCAAGATACTGGCGGAACGATTTGGAGGAGACCCCAACTCAGCAGACTGGCGGCACTTCGGCCGCCTGGCCGGCTTCACCAATCCAAAACCTCTGTACAGACTCGCAAATGGGCTCTTTCCCTATTCGCAACTCAAATTCGCTCTTTCCAAAGGCGTCATCTATGAGAAGACCCACGAGGTGCTCTCCGAAGTCGAGGACCGGCTGCTAGAGCAGTTGAAGGATGTGAAGAGGTCTACTGAGATACGCATCGGATTTCAGAAATATCCACGGCCCGAATTTCAACTTCTCGAATACTCCCACTTCGCCAATCTGTTTCCCGCTCAAGGCGAACGGCACAAGGCAGATCTTTCCTATGCCACCTACGGACTGCAAAGAGGCGTCTCCGAATCCGAAATCAGCGATACCATCCGTGCCCATACCTCTACATCCGCGTTCGTAAACCGCTCTCAACGAGATCAAGATGCCTACATCGACCGCACCGTTAAGAAAGCCTTGAAACAGAACGGATTCACCTGCACTCCTCAACCCACCCGCCGCCTTGCTTTGCTCTCTCGTTAGCATCCGTCCTATTTGTGGGGAGGGGCGCTTGGCGTCCCTCCCTCGCTTCGACCCCTTCGAGTTCTCCGCTACCCACCCCAGCGGGGAGAAATCCCCGCAACGCCCCCTCACACTTTGAAAGGAAATGCGCTCGGACGAGCGTCTCGATTCCACAAGGCGAGAAAAAGCGTAACCGTCGCGCGGCTCTGGCCTGAGAAAAAGGGCGCGGGAGAAAGGCACTTTGCGGAGGCTTCGTAAGGGGTTTACGGATGTGTATTTATTGCATGAAAAATGTCTCTAAAGAACGGCAAATAAAGGCGTTAGTGCTTGACAAATACATCATATATGTATTATTCTGAAAGAGTAAGGTCAAGTAATTCAGGGAGATAGGAAAATGCAAAACGACAGATCAAAGACTCTCATCGACTCCATCACCGACAGTATCAACACTCTCGCCACCATGACCGATGCAACCGCGAAATCGGACCTGTTTAAGACTTGGCTTCGCGCCGTCTCCCGGTTTCATCATTACTCGTTTAACAACCAACTGCTGGTTCTCCTTCAGCGGCCCCAGGCCGAGCGGGTTGCCGGTTTCCATACGTGGAAGTCTCTTGGCCGCAACGTCAAGAAGGGCGCGAAGGGGATTGCGATCCTTGCCCCGTGCGTCCGCAAGCAGACCGCCGAGGAAGCCGACAAGATGCGGAAAGGCGAGAGAGTCTCCGAGATGAGGCTGTGCGGATTCCGCGTCACCCATGTCTTCGACATCGCGGACACCGAAGGCAAGCCGCTTCCCGAACTCGACCACCGCGCCCAGGCCGGAGGCGAATCTCTACTGCCCCGCCTTGAGTCCGCAGCCGCCGCGATGGGAATCGTGCTGGAGTACCGCGAGGAGACAGGTTCCCCGAACGGTTGGAGCGAGGGTGGAAAGGTCGTAGTCAACGCGACCCTATCGAGCCTGTTGCTTGGTGCGTTAGGCGATAGGAAGTCCGGGATAGTATTTGGAGTCCGTCGAGGGCGACGAAGAAACTCCACTGGCCACTCGGCAATACGAATATCCCTGACATGGCGGTACTCGCCGGACAGGGGTTCATCGATGTATTCAACCTGCCGAATAAGCGCGAGCGGCTTCTCTGCTCCCAGAGTGCTCTCGAAAAATGCCACAGCCTCAGCGTATGTTGCAAAGGCCAAATAGTAGTCGCTGCCCTCTTCCTCATCAGGAGCGCCGCGTTCTGGATGGCACCAGACCCGATACTCCAGAACGTCATCCCAGACGTATCCTCCCCCGGCCTTCGCCAGCGGCGAGTACGTTCCAACAAGACTTAGGTCTACGGCATCAGGGTATTCAGGAGCGTTCATTTGTCCCATCATCGCAGAAAGCAGGCGAAATGACCATGACACACACTGGGCCAACGCGCCTCGCCGTCATTCTGGATGAGTGGCCGGCGATTCATCTCTTCCCAGAGTTTCGCCCAGGCAACTGATCGGGGCTGGCAACGGACCAGGTCGGGGAAGTTTGGTCGATTGCTAGCCCAGAACTCTTGGATTTGTTTGCAGGGCGTTCGGCTCCCGCCCGGCCAATGGGTGGTCAGGCTCATGTGTCGTTTGCAGAAAAGTTTCCTTACTCTTGACCGAAGACGACGACGGCTCAAGCGTCAGCTTGCATAACAAACACCGAACTGTTTATTGGCATTTCTGATATTCTTGCGTTGTTCCAACGGTCGGGCAATCCTGAATCTTCGGTTGAAAGTGAAGCCCATGCAGAAGCCATCTTTAGTTCCCGCTATTCTACTGATGTTTGTCTGTTTTCAAGTGCCCCTATTCGCAAACGCGCAAGAAGACGATCTCTTTAATGCGGCGGGCAAAGGCAATCTACCACGTGTCCAAGCACTCTTGGCGAACGGGGTCGATGTCAACACCAAGAGCCAGAATGGCGGAACAGCCTTGGTATGGGCCGCTTACTTTGGCAAACTTGAAGTTGTAAAGGCACTTGTCGGCAAAGGCGCCGAGATCGATGCCAAGGATAATGACGGAGAGACTGCGCTGTTCATGGCATCCCGATCCGATCATCCCGATGTCGTACTGGCTCTGCTCGACAGAAAAGCTGCGATCGATGCCAGAACGCAGAAGGGAGAAACCGCACTGATGTGGGCCTCGCAAGAAGGCCATATCGAGATCGTGGGACTCCTGCTCGCAAAAGGGGCAGAAGTTAATCTCCAAGGGATTGAGGGAGAAACTGCACTTTCGCTGTCTTCGCAACGTGGCCGTTTTGAAGTTGTGAATACACTGCTTGCCCATGGCTCGGATGTCAATCTCCCCGATCACGACGGCTGGACTGCGCTGATGTGGGCCTCGCAGGAGGGTCAAATAGCCGTAGCTGAGGCGTTGCTCGCCAATAAGGCTGATGTCAACTCTAGAGGCAGCAAAGGTACAACCGCGCTCCTGTTAGCCATCGAGCGCGACAATCTTGAAATGGTCAAGTTGCTGTTGTCGCATGGCGCGCGCGTTGATGTAAGAAGGAGTGATGGCGCAACGCCACTAATTGTCGCTGCTTGCTGTAAGCGCGCGGATGTGCTCAAGGAACTGATCGGTAATGGAGCCGACCTCACCTCTATCGACAACGAAGGTCTCAATGCACTCTATTTTGCCGCGAAGAATGGACATCTGGATCTGGTTCAGGTGCTGCTTGCCAAAGGTAGCGTTGTCGATTTCCGAGCCAAAGACGGGACTACAGCACTGATGGCAGCATCAATGGAAGGGCACCTTGACGTGGTACGGGCGCTCATCGCAGCCGGGGCGGGCGTTACTTTAGCTAGATCCGATGGTGCGACCGCTCTGGCGGCCGCCTGTCTCGGTGGCAACCCCGATGTGGTCCGGCTACTGCTCGCCAACCGCGCAGATCCGAATACTCGAACCTTGAATGGCGGGACAGCACTGATGTTCGCGGCCCAACAGGGCAATGTCGATGTCGTGCGCGCGCTACTCGCCGCTAATGCCAGGGTGAACGAGCAGACCACTGACCAAGGAACGACCCCCTTGATCTTCGCTGCGACTCATGGAAATCCAGATGCGGTCAAGGTGTTGCTCGACGCAGGTGCTGACCTAAATGCAAAGAAGTTTGATGGAGCTACAGCGCTGCTCGCTGCTTCACAGGATGGACAACTGGCTACTCTCCAGGTTCTTTTGGCGAGGGGCGCTAACGCAAATGCCGCGTTGAGCGATGGGACAACTGCGCTGATGTTGGCCGCGCTAGACGGTCATCTGGATGTGGTTCGGGCACTGCTGTCGAACGGGGCTGACGTAAACAGAAAGACCGAGCGGGGAGGGACCGCGCTAAGTGCGGCAGGAGTTGGAAAACACGACGAAGTAAAGTCTGTTTTATTGCAGGCGGGGGCAACACCCTGACTGTCCTTCTACTTGGAATGACTGGGAGCTCTGGATTGCGACAACAGGTCTAGATTCTCGCTTGCACCATCGCCAAGTATGACTGGACGGGATTCGGCTCATGTCACTACAGAGCAGCTGCTTATCGTCTCGGAACAGCAATGCTTCCGACCAGCTAGAATAGAAGTTCAGCCTAAGCAAAGGAATCTCCGTTGTAGTGAAGATGCTCGATCAAATCCGCCGCGCTAGATTCTGGAGTAGGTATTGGAGCCTACTGACCGCGCTTGCTCTGCCGGTGCTGGTGTTTTTCTTTTTGGACTCACAGAACGCCAGAATGCTTGTCTCGATTACTTCCTTTGTCCTGTTGGCGCATACATGGCGTGTGCAAATGCGTGGTTCCCAAAGCATCTGGCGTTCGCTGCTATGGACTTCAGTTCTGCTTTTGCCAATGCTTGGTGCGATCTGGTTAGGCATGAATGTCATTCGCGGTAACACATATGACTATGCGGTAGACTATCAACGTCACCTTGGCGATTACCGCCAAAATCTCTATTGGTATGTCGTGGAAGCGCAAGACTGGATTGTCTGGACCGCACGAGTAGATATGGCCGCCATTCTCTTGCTTACTGTCGCTACCATCTTCAAGCGTAAAGAACTCAACGCGTCACATAACTCAACGTAAGCTCCTGTGAAGTAATAGCCCGAGAGCGCCCCTGCGTTGCCCATTCTCCACATTGTAGTCGTATTGTCGGAAATAACCGGCCCGTCGTGGAGCCCGCGGGGTTTCCAAGATCGGCCGAAAAGCAGAGTTACCAGTGATTCAGATGCGATGGCAGAATTGCATGATCTGTTCGATCTGAAGAAGGTCAGAGAGTCCCTGCTTGCATCATTCATGAATTGTACGCAGACGGAATCAATCATCTCCCTGCGCTCTTGGACCCCACACGTATTTTCCTGTCTTATCGATATATCCCCATCGTCCATGCGTAACTACTTGGGCGAGTCCATTATGGAAGGGCTTGGCGCTGGACCAATCCTGAGGCTCGATGACCATCTTGCCGGTGGTATCGATATAACCCCATTTCTTCCCTATCTCGACCGCAGCCAGCCCCTCGGAGAAACCATCGGTCAGATCAAACTGTGGATAGATCAACGTCTTTCCGGTCCGGTCGATGAATCCGTATTTCTCGCCAAACAGCCACCGTGAAAGTCCGTTGTTGAAGTCGCCCCATGCCATCGTACAGCTCTTCTTGCTGCCTGGCGCTGGCATACTCAGCGCAACGGTTCCAGTTTTGTCGATGTATGAACAATTCGTCTTGTTGTCTACTGGAGCAACTCCTGACTCAAAGTTGCTGGCCCATGCAAAGCTCGGAGGAACAAGCCACTTCCCGGTTTTATCGATGAAACCCCAACCAGAGTCGCCCGATTCTGACTCTGTAGCTGCCGCAAGCCCCTCGGAGAATGGGTAGACATAAGTAAAGCGCGCCGGGATGACGACCTTACCCGTCTTGTCGATAAATCCTTTTCTCGGCGGAATTTCTTCTCCCTCAACTTCGACCATCGCAAGGCCATCGTGGAATGCAGTCTCGATGCCGTTGTCGTCGTCAATCATTCGCTTTGCGCCCGGCGCAATTACCATCTCACCGGCTTTGTTGATGTAACCCCACCGTCCGTCATACCCCAGCGCCTCCCCGGTTGCTTGCACATGTGCAAGGCCCTCGTGGAAGTCTTCGGCCCACGGAAATTGCGGCTGTATTGCAATGTTTCCGACCAGGTCCAGATATCCCCATCTGCCATCACGCTCAAATCTGGCAAGCCCTTCCGAGAATTCCCCCACATCATCAAAGCAGAGCGGGATCACAACTTTGCCCGTGAGATCGATGTATCCGCCGCGTCCATGGTCCATTACATCAAAGAGCGCATCACCGGATTGTATGGACTGAGGATGACTGTTGTGCCACGCTGCAACGCAGGCCACGTCACGCGGCTGTGCATCAGGCAGAAGAACTCCGTCGGGACTGATCTCGCGCCCTGAACATCCGCCATTGTTGACCCGGTAGTATTCACCGCATCGCCCCTCAGGAAAATCCCTCTGAGTCCAATTGAGGAATCCTCTCGGCCCCTCATATCTCCAGAGCATCATGTGATGGTCAGGAAACAGCAGCCAGTAGACAAAGCCGATCTTGAGCAACGCTATATCGGACTGCTGTGAACGCACAATTGCAATCAGATCCTCGCGGCCACGTGCTTTCATGTCTGCTGCAAAGCTCTCTAACGCATGATCGCTGAACGATTTGCCATGAACGTAAACCAGAGTCATCATTTCTTTCGGATTCTCTTGGATGTACTTGTTCAACCAAGGGACCGAGAGCGCAAGAGTTTCATATTTTGTTCCGTTGGCTAAGAACTCATCAAGGCCATCTACTCTATTGGCCTCATATTCCAAGACAAGGTGTTCGTGTACGTTTGCTGGAAAGCTCGCCTTTTGGAGGGTCGCCTGCAAGTTGCTTTCATGTGGACCTTTCGCTTCCCAACGCCTGCCAAAATAGACATCATGATAGGAATTGATGTCTGCGCGCTCTACCGTATAGACCTTGCGCAGAGATGCAAGCGCAGGCTCTGCTCGCCCCTCAACGCCGAGCATCTTCCACTTGTCCTCGATCCGTCTCATGGTAGCTTCGCCCAGGCTCGAATCGAATCCAGCCCCGTCCAGCCGTTCTTTGTTCGGACTCTTGATCGGTAACAAAGCCGAAACGGCACGAGAAATGGCGGCATTGAAGGTGCATGAGTTTTTATCTCCGTTCATCATCCAGGGAATCATGAAGGCATAGTACGAGTAAGATTTCGCTGCGAGCTTTGATCCGTCCTCGAAATCTACTTCCACTTCCGCATATGGGTTGTCATCAAAGCTCGCATATCTAAAGAGGTCGGGGACAATACCAGCCATCGCGCCGAGATTGGTATAGGTAGATTCAAACAGGTGCTGTTGGGTCGGCAATGCACCGGGAAAAGCTCCGGGCATTCGGTCCTCGACCGCTTTCAGGTGCGCACCGAGCCAATTCTCGGTGATCCCTAGATTTTCCATCTCAGGCCTGGCGATCATGGGGTGCCTCAGTGAACGGACGAGATCATCCACCAGCGCGCCGTCCACGGCCTTTCCGTCGCGAACAAACCCGTCCTTGCCACGAGTGATTGTCACATTGGCGTTCTGCGGCGTACCCAGGCCGCCCCAACCCGAATGAATGACAATTCGGCTGACCCTATTTGAAGTTTCTGCGGAGGTGGCAGGCAGAACACTGATAGCAACCAGAAAGAGACACAACCAGATCGAGCGTCGAATCATGTTTAACATTATCCATCGTCAGGCGGCGTTGCTGGGTAAAGTGCCATCCGGCCGCCGTGCATTGGGTCATAGAAAGTGGTCGGCTTGAACACGGCAATCAATTCGAGTACAGAGCCCGAAAGCGGTAGCGCCTACGAAAAAATCGGCTGGCGACACTCTGGCAAAACGAGGATTGCATCGCTGGCGCTGCCGGTATGTGGCCGACATCGATGAATTTGGGTCTTCCGGGAGTCGCGAGTCGATTGACAACCCGCACCGTAGCTCTCAGCGCGGCACGCCGCGAGTACTTTCTTTAGGGTTCCGAGAGGATGGTCGGCGCTCGGACAGAGCATCGGGATACCCCTCGGCGGGCGGGTTGCCCGGCTCAGGACTGGGTCGGGGAAGGGTAGCCGGTGCAGTTCGAGGTGGAGTGCCTCGATCTGTTAGCCTCCATTCGGGCAAATGGATAACTCAACTGCATGGATAGATCACGAATCGATCTGCGACAATGGGGACAATGGTAGAGCAGACATTCCAACCTGGGGATGGTGTCTTCGTGGCCTGTGATGCGCCAAGGCAACCCAACAGCGCATTTTTCGAGGATGACGGCGAGACAGCATACTTTTACGCCGTCGATCTAACCCGATCTGACAACATGATTCTCGATGCAGTCCAAATTTATAATGTCGCAAACGTCACTGATCGAGATCGACTTTCAACCCTGTCAATTGTCTGGTCCGAGGATGGACTCAGATGCGCCTTGCTGATAAACGGGTACTCGCACGCGGCATTCGACTTCTCAGCGGAACGAGGATACTGCCGGACGAACTTTCCCAATTTTCCGGATCAAACTCCAGGCTGCTGGCCAGGCTCCGACCATAGCTGGTCAGACGATGCTGTCGAGTGGATGAAATGAAAAAGTAGGATCTTATGGTGCTGCCCTGAGCGCATAGCTTCGGTCAATCGCTAAGTGGGAAAGAGTTCCGTTACGTGGAAGTCTCTCCGCAGAGCCGCTAACTCACTCGGTGTCCGGTTAACCCAGTTGTAGTAGGCTGCTTTCAAATTCTCCAAAAATCTCTGGCCCTTACGAACTTGAACGACTGCTCCAGATGAGCGAGTAGACCGTACATGGCAGCCTTTTCGTTGAGTATGTTCCACAGCACTTCATCAGGGTATCTGTCGTGCTTCATTCCTATTGCCGCCACGTGACCGCTTAGTTGATGTTGAAGTTCGTTTAAGCCCTTGAAGGCCTTGATGTGCTCGACTTCAGTTAGGTCGAGGCCAAAGCATCGGCCATGAACCGTGAGCTGATTAGAAACAAGGGACAGACATATCTGCTTGCCGGAGTCCGACAGATTTAAGTACCAACTTTTCAACTCGTCGTTATCCAAACCGCCCTTTCTTCCGGCAATGCTGGGTAATCTTTGTGTGCCGGCGATACCATCGATGGACGAAAGGAGGTTAGGCCGACAACCTGTTTATTGTTGATTAGGCTCCAAGGAACACCGAGGCCAACTCAATAACCGTCCGGCGATATTGATCAACAGAAAAGGCAAAGGGTCCGAACGAGGAGTAATCGCGTTCAGGCCTAAAAGGCTGTTTGAACCCTTCCCAACGAATCTGCTGTGCGCCCTTCGCGATCCGAGCCGTCAACGGCCAACAGCCTACCTCGCCGCAATTGCATCCAAGCAGGTAGTAGCCGATCTTGTCGTAGGCTTCACTTCGGGTCTCAGCCATAAAGTAACGGTCCAGAGGACCGAAGTTGAATGCACTTGGGACCAATCCCGCATATCCACCAGCAGGTTCATAATTGTGCTCACGCTCAAATTCCCCAATCATCAGCGTTAGCCGAACTTCATTCACCAGAGGCACCACCGAAAGTGCCGGTGCCCCCTTTTCCAGTGGTTCGATCACGAACGACAGATTGCACATTCCAGTCATAGCCAATTCACAATAGAATTGTAGCGGACGTTCGTGGAATCTTGAGCATTTCGTCTCCGGATCGGACGGGACCTATCCAGTTGCGAGGTCCCTTTGGATTGCCGGTCTCTAGTATCGACTCTGAAACCAGTTAATTGTTAGTTTCTTGCTGTTGTGGCACACTGTGAACTGTGAAGACTCTCAGGTACATTGAGCTTAAGAGCGGCCATTCCGATAACGGCCCTGCTTGGATCGGTTACGTGACATCATCAAAGACCGGCCGGACCCTATACTTCGATGGGCGGGGATTGATGAAGCTCAAGGGCCAGCGGCGCGCCGAAATGGGAGGTAATTATGTTGACATGGAAACCGGTGAGTCCTTTTGGATTTCCGGCGTAAAGAAGAATGGCGAAGATCGCCATTGGGCCGGATCTGGAAAGGTTCTGGTTGAGGCTGTAGCGGCACCTGAATACTTGCAGACAGTTGGAGCCAAGGTACTGGATAAATCAAGACATGAAGTAACGAATTCCATTCGCCAGACGGATATTGCTAGGCTCACAGAACTGGCAAATGCATCGGGTAAAGGTTGGGGAGATCACCCAGATGACCCATATTCCTTCGTCCGCAATGTCACTCTTTCAGCTCCAAATCGCGAGTAATCACCTTCTGCATTAGATCAGCGATGAGCCCAAACCCCGACGACGATCTTCGTCTCGACTTAGCCAGCATACACTGTGATTCGGGTTATATTGTCGTTACCTCTCCAGGCGCGAGATTGCTGGTCGCATCCCATTTCGCGGTAGTCCCATTGCTTCGCCGTAAGCACCCGGCAGGCCGTGGGCCAGACGGAATCAACCCTCAAGGCAATTCATGGCCGTCGATGCCACTCTTGACGGCAGGTCTCGTCTTTAACCATTGGCGAAGCACGACCTTTCCGATGCAGGTGACTTGGTCGGCGGTGCCGGGGTAAACGCTGCGGATGACGAGACGGATTGATTCGGGCCTACCAGGGTACGGCGGGAGGTCGATCCATTCGTACGCCTTATGTGACTCAGGCCAAGGGAAGGTGAACTCATCCGGAAGAAGGGCCCGGCGGGTGTACTTGTTGTTGACGACTACCTCAATCGCTTTGATCCGAGCGGAACCGAACCAATCCTGTTCCTTGGAGCCGCAACCGGGAATGATGCCAACCTGGTCGATATGGTCTGGCTTGGTGATCTCAAGGGAGAGGGCATCACCAATTCCGGGAGTATGCGGGGTGTGCCATGCCGTATCGGGGATGCTGGAAACGACCTGCGACGCAGAGTACTCCGGCGAGGCCGCGTCGCCGTGGGGGACGAAATGGGAATGGAGGTAGAAATACTTCCCGCCTTCGGCTGTGTAGAAGCTCAAATTCTGCGCGTCGGGGTCGGGGCTTTCCCCATACACGGCAATGGTTGAGAAGTGGTTATTCAGGTTTACCACGATGTCGTCGGCGCGGGTGGGCTTCAGGTTACTGAAACTCCAGACAAACTCAGAGCCCTTGCGAAGGAAGCGGCCGGCGGGCGAAAGAATGAGACGCGATGCAGAGACAGTGACGGGCTCAATGGTGATGCTCCCGGACCCGATTGGTCCCTTCCACGCTGCGGCGGTGGAGAGCACGTAGGCGAATCTGTCGTCGCAATCGTCCCCATCGTCGGAGTACCCGCCACCACAGTATGCGTAGAGCGAGTCGTAACGGATGTGCACGCGCCTGCTTTGGCCCGCTTCAAAATGTACCGAGGAGGCAAGCTATCGCGCGAACTTTGGCCCGCTCAACAATATCAGCACGGCCAAAGTCTTTGAAGATGACCCTGAATAACCGTCAACGGCCTCGACATTCCCCTCGCCGTCAGCGACGCCCTCATCAAGGATGAACTCGGCACCATCACGGACATCACGGCCGTCCGCTACAACCTGGCCGGCGAGTGGTTCGATGTGCCGCG
>Ga0224555_1003832_pt1 | contig 14662 bp, 13 predicted proteins | sample 714S23034metaG_FD_180687 | JGI IMG/M metagenome (GOLD analysis project Ga0224555, IMG submission 180687) | Peat soil microbial communities from Stordalen Mire, Sweden - 717 S2 30-34 | ecosystem: Environmental > Terrestrial > Soil > Wetlands > Peat | place: Sweden: Norrbotten County, Stordalen...
GCGGCGTGCATCGCAGCACCCGGGCCCTGGAGGACGAGATCCGGCTCTATCTCGCCACCTGCAACGACGATCCGCACCCCTTCGTCTGGGTCAAGACCGCCGATGACATCCTGGCCAGCATCGAACGCTTTTGTCTACGAATCTCCGGTACAGGACACTAGCTCAGCGTCCAAGGTCAGCGAAGAAGGGCAGGAAGTAGCGATGGCAACGCAGTACAAGCCCGGTGACATCGTGCCAAAGACCGGCAAGGTCAAGTGCACCCAGTACCCAGGTACTCAGAAGGACGTCAAGGCGGGTGACAAGTTCCCGCCGTGCGACAACTGGGGGCAGCACCACCCCAAGGGCTGCACCTGGGAGTACGTCATCTAAGGGGGCCATGGGCTGACGAATGTCACCGGAGCCTGGTGGGGAGACCCCTCATCCGGGCCATGCTGCTCAGTGGCGCTTCGCAGCCTCTGCCGATGTCATCGCACCGTATACGTCGGGGATGAAGGTCTGAGTTTCGATCGGCGGTCGTACGTAGCCCCCAGCCGACTTGCGGGGCGGCAGCTCAAACGGAGCCGGTTCGACGTCCTGATATGGAATGAGGCCAAGGAGATGATGGATGCAGTTGAGTCGCGCTCGCCTCTTGTCGTCTGCCTCGACGACGTACCAAGGCGAGCGCTTGGTGTCGGTGTAGCGGAACATGTCGTCCTTCGCCTTGGAGTACGCCACCCACAGGTTTCGCCCCTCCCGGTCCATCTCGCTGAACTTCCAGCGCTTCAGAGGATCCTGGATGCGCTGTCGGAAGCGGCGATCCTGCTCCTCGTCACTCACCGAGAACCAGTACTTGATAAGGATGACGCCCGCGTTGAGCAACATCTCTTCGAAATGAGGGCAGGTTCGGAAGAAGTCGGCCACCTCTGCCTCAGTGCAGAATCCCATGACGCGCTCGACACCTGCCCGGTTGTACCAGCTGCGGTCGAAGAGCACCCACTCGCCACCGGCCGGCAGCTGCTCGGCGTATCGCTGGAAATACCACTGGGTCTTCTCGCGCTCGGTGGGCACGCCCAGGGCAACGATGCGCGCCAGACGCGGATTGAGGTGTTGGGTGATCACCTTGATGGTGCCGCCCTTCCCGGCGGCGTCACGACCCTCGAAGATGGTCACCACGCGCAAGCCCTGGAGCCTGATCCACTCCTGCAGCTTGACCAGCTCGATCTGCAACTGCAGCAGCTCGGCCTCGTAGGTCTTGGGATCAAGCTTCGTGCGCTTCTTGTCTTCCGCCGGCCGATCGTCCTGCTTGGCCATTCTGGTCCTCCCTCTGGGCGGGCGCCGTCATCAGCCGGGCCCGGTCAGAGGGGTCGCTCAGCGCTATCAGAGCAAACCACCCAAGAACGGGGATCTTCGCCCGAAGCTGCGCCCGCGGTCGGATGTGTAGCGCATGGTGAGAGATCTCGACGGCCGTCGCAAGGGCCAGTGGTGAAGCCGGGGAGACCCCCCTCGGCACGCTCGACGGCGCCACGGCCTGCCCTCGTCTCCTCGTTCCGAAGGGCACAGGCAATCCGCCGGGCCTCTCGCAGGGGTTCCGGGGTGCGGTGGTGGAGGAGCGCCAGACGCGCCACGGTGAGGGCTACCTCCGGTGACGTCCTCCAGCCGGCGTGGACTGCGATGGGGCGCGCCCCGATAGCGCTCCGGAGCTGGTGGCCAACGAGGGCGCTTCAGGGGTGAAATTGACACCCTGGGGTGGCCCAGTGTCGCTCAACATGCCTGGCCGACTGTGATCTTCAGCAGCGCTAGCCTGACACCGGGCAGATTGTCGAAGCAGTGCTCATCAGTCAATCACCTCTTCTTCATGGCCGCTTGGCCCGATCGGCCGTGGTTGTTCGACGCGAAGCACCCCGAGAATCTGCTTGGCGAGGGACACCGCAAAGTCCGGCTGAGCCGCCGCAATCTCGGCAGGGGTTCCGTACCCATAGAGAGCTCCGCAGGTGAAAGTTCCGGCTCGTTTGCCCGCAACGATGTCGGCACCGGTGTCCCCCACCATCAGTGCGTGACCAGGAGCGATCTCGAGCCTGTCCAAGATCAGCTGGATCGCCTCCGGGTCTGGTTTGCGGCGCGTCACCGACTCGGGACCCACGATCGTCACGAAGTACGAGTGGATCATCAGCTTCCGGGTCAGATCGTCGGTGATCGCCTCGACCTTGTTGGTGGCGATGGCCAGCAGCATCCCCGCGGCACGCAGGCCCCTCAGGGTCTCGGACACGCCGGGATACAGCCGCGTCTGTCGGTCACAGCAGGCCCGATAGCTCTGCTTGAACAGCGCCGCCGCGTCGCCCAGTACCTGGTCGTCGGCGTCGGTTAGGAGGCGGCGGATGAGCGCTTCAGCTCCGCCCCCGATCAATCGGCGGACATCGCGCTTCGGGACCGCGGGCATCCTATAGTGCCCCAGGACCGCGTTGGCGGCGTCGGCGATATCGTCGGCCGTGTCGGCTAGGACACCGTCGAAGTCGAAGATGACCGCCTTGATCCGGTCGCGGGCGGCACCCTCGGGGTGTCCGTTGCCCTCCGCCGCAGCGCCGGACGGCCGATCACGAGGATCGGCCACCGGCGGCGGTGTCTGCGACGTCACGTTGACATGGTGGTAAGAGCGCGCCTGGGGACGAGGCCCAGGTCGCGCAGCTGGTCGAGGGCATCGACAATCTCGGGAGCGGCCCGGGTTCCAATGCGATCCGCACCGGCCTGAATGAAGGCATAGGCGTTCTGGGGTCGTGGGAACTTGACACCCGCCACCTTGAGCTTCACCAGGGTTCCTTCCAGAGTCCCCTTCATCACCAGGAACTGCTCCAGGCTGGGGCCCTCGAACTGACCGCTGGACGTCTTTGCGAACTGGATTCCTACCTCCGCGATCAGCTTGCAGGCGGTGGCGATCTCCTCGTCGGTGAGGAAGCACACCTCAAGGATCACCTTGGTCTCCATCCCACCCGAGGCGGCCACGAAGTCCCGGAACTCGCCGAGGACGTCATCGTAGCGCCCCGACTTCAGGGCGCCGACGTTCATGGCCATATCCAGGGTGGTGGCTCCTTTCCGCACCGCATCCTCGGTCTCGAAGGCCTTGACGGCGGCCGGGACCGCCCCCCACGGGAAGCTGATGGCAGCCCCGACCTTGATGTCGGGGCAGTCGGAGAGCTCCTCCGCGACCAGCGGCACCCAGTACCCGGAGGCCAGGCAGAAGGCGCCAAAGCCGTACTGGCGGGTCAGCGCGCAGCCCGTGCGGATCTCAGCCTCACGGCTCTCCTTGGGGAGCACCGAGAAGTCGAAGAGCCGTGCGACCTGGCTCTTGTCCATCAGGGACAGATCAACAGACATGGGTCCTCTCCCAGAGTGTCGGCTAGAACACCTTGCCCTCGTGCAGCGCCGTGTACACGCTGACGAATCGCTCGTATGCCTCGTCGTAGGCGGCGAAGTTCTTGACGCCGGGCTCGTAGGTCTCCTCGACGTGCACGGCGGTCTCGACCGCCTGGCGGTGGCTGGAGTAGACTCCGGCGCCCACTCCCGCGTACATGGCAGCGCCCAGGGCTCCGGTCTCCGAAGTCTGCAGTACGTGCACCGGCACCTTGTACATGTCGGCCTGCATCTGGTTCCACAGCCGGGACTTGGTGCCGCCGCCGGTGAGGTGGATCGAGGTGATCTCCACGGCGGCTCTCCGCTGCGCCTCGAGGATGTCACGCATCTCGAGGGTGACTCCCTCCATGACCGATCGCGCCACCTCGCCGTGAGTGGTGCCCAGCGTGATGCCGAAGAGGACGCCGCGGGCAAAGGGGTTGGCGCGCGGGCCGTTGGAGGCGCCCTGGAGGAAGGGCAGGAAGGTAAGACCGTTGGCGCCCGGGGAGACGCTGGCCACCTGGTCGTTGATCAGATCGTAGGGATCGCGGTCGATCAGCTTGCCAGCCAAGACCTCCACGCCGGCGAAGGTGTCTCGGAACCAGCGGTACGAGCTGGCGGCAGCGCTCGCCGCGCCCTCGATCGTCCAGTTGCCCAAGCCGTGGTTACCCTTGACAATGAGGACACCGTTGGGATCGCGGACCGGCCGGTCCAGCCCCACGTAAAGAGACCCGTAGGTGCCCAGCACCAGCGACGCGGTGCCCGCGTCCACCAGCCCGCAGCCGAAGGTCGAGCAGTTCTGGTCGTGGGCGGCGACCACGATCTTGGTCCCCTCCTTGAGCCCGGTCTGCTCGGCGACGGAGCGCGACACCGTCCCCACCACCGGGTTGTCCGGCACCACGGTGGGGAACTTGTCGACGTCCAGCTCGAATTCCTGGAACAGCCGCTCGCTCCAGCGGTGGTTGTCGACGTCCAGGAGGCCGGTACGGCTGGCGCTGGAGAGGTCCGTGTAGTAGCCGGAGTCGACCCCGAAGGCGCGCAGGAAGTAGTCCTGGTGGTTGCTCACCACCGCGGTCCGTTCGTAGAGCTCAGGCTCGTTGTCCCGGAACCACACGATCTTGGTGATCCCGAAGATGGGATTCATGGGAGCCCCGGCGATCGCGTAGTAGTCGGGACCGCTCAGGTGCTTCCCGATCAGCTTCTCGATGTAAGGCACACCGCGGAGGTCCTGCCAGCCGATGAAGGACCGGAGCAGCTTCCCGTCCTTGTCCACCGGGCCAGCCACGCATGCCTGGGTCGAGATCCCCAGCGCCTCGATCTCCCCGGGGTCCGCCTGGCCCTTGGCGATCGCGGCCTTCACGGAGGCGTAGAGCGCCGGGGTGATGTCCTCGGCCTTCTGTTCCACCCATCCCGGCTTCGGGTAGTAGCAGGGATACTCCCGGTAGTCGCTGCTCACCAGGCGACCTTCGAAGTCGAAGATGCAGGCCCGGCAACCAGTGGTCCCCTCATCGATGCCCAGTAGATAGTGACCCATGTTCCTATCCTCCGCTCTGACGATCAACCCAATCTGGCGATGCCGGCCCGCCTCAGGCGGCGGCGCCCACGGGGCTGGGATAGAGCTCGCGCTGCACCGCGGGCAGGGCGTCGACGATCTCGGGTGCCGATCGGGTGCCGATCCGGTCCGCGCCCATCCGGATGAAGGCGTAGACGTTGAGCACATGCGGGGCTACGATTCCCGACACCTTCAGTCCAGTCCTGGTCTTGGCTTCGTGGAGCGTGACGAGGATGAGCTGGACTTGGTGGTGGTTGGGAAACCCAGAGGGGCCGGTGCCAGTTGCCGTCTTGACGAAGTCCGCCCCCGCCTCGACCACCATCTTGGTGGCGGCAACCAGCTCCTCATCAGTGAGGTAGCCGACCTCGATGATCACCTTGCCGTTGATCCCAGCCTCGTGGCACAGCTTGATGTGCGCGCTGCACTCCTCCTGGTAGAGCTGGTACCTCCGGTCCTTCAGCCATCCGATGTTGGCCACCATGTCGAGTGCGGTGGCACCGATGCCGATCAGATGCTCGGCCTCCGCCAACTTCACTTTCGTCGGCGTGGAGCCGTAAGGGAAGGCAATAGGGGCGCCGAGCTCGATCTTGTTCTCGCGGGCGAAGCTACCCAGCTCGCGGACGGTGAGCGGTAGCCAGCTGGGAAGAACGTGGTAGGCGACGAACCTGTACTTCCTAGTGTTCTCGCAGCCCTTGAGGTACTCAGCCTCCGGCCAAGTCTGGTTGAGGATCGCATAGTCCATCTTCCGGGCCACGTCATCCTTGGTCATCCCACCGATGTCGACAGGCATCCCGTCACCTCCTGCACGCGCATTGCTGCTGCGCCAACGTCAGCCCGCCGCCGGGCACCGAGCCCGCCCCTGGGTCACGCACCAAGAAGCCCGCCGCGAACTCGCAGTTGTCCTGAAGGACCTCGACCGGCACGGCCGCATCACCTCAGCAGAATCCTGAGCAATTGCTCACACGTGCACATATTATCGGTCTTGCGGACCCTCCTGGCAAGAGCGAGATGTCACCCCCGGTCACGGCCGAAGAGCATGTGTGCTCGCAAGTGATCCGGGCCCGACTGAATCCTTCTCGAGGACCGACCAGGGACCGCCGCCCGGAGTCGGGGACGTCCTCGGCCGCGCTGGCATCAACTCGAGGGCGCCTGCGGCCTTTCCCGGGGAGTCCCGACCAGTCAGGGAGATCGAGGCCGGTGGCCTTCTAGGGTGCCACGGAGAGCACCTCCTTCTGGCCTGTTCTGGTGCCCGTCGGCCCAGCGCATATGCGGGAAATCGCCGCCGCCCTGGATGCCGAACCGCCCAAGGTACCGCGAACGCGTGTTCGGATAACTGACGGTCCGTTCAGGCGCTTCAGGGGTGAAACTGACATGCTGGGGTGGGGGACGCTCGTCTCTTTGGATCGACGGGGCCAGCTGGGCAGACGTGGCGGGCGCCAGGGCCAAGAGGCCGGTGTCGGGCCGGTCCACAGAGGTGCGCTTCGGGTAGACGGCTACGCCGGCTACACACTGCGACGGCCTGGCGCGGTCGACGCCGAGTCAGCGCACCATGGGAGCATGGAGAGCGCGGTGCCTACCCGACACTGGCACCGGCTCGCCGACGGGCGAGTCCAGTGTGACCTCTGCCCGCGCGCCTGCCGGCTGCGTGAGGGGCAGCGCGGCCTCTGCTTCGTCCGGGCTCGCGGGGACGACGGGATCGTGCTCACCACCCACGGCCGGTCGAGCGGCTTCTGCATCGACCCGATCGAGAAGAAGCCGCTCAACCACTTCCTGCCCGGGAGCCCGGTCCTCTCCTTCGGCACGGCGGGCTGCAACCTCACCTGTCGGTTCTGCCAGAACTGGGACATCAGCAAGTCCCGCGAGGTCGACACTCTCGTCGACGCTGCCTCGCCGGAGTCGATCGCTGAGACGGCGCGGCGGCTCGGCTGCCGCAGCGTCGCCTTCACCTACAACGACCCGGTCCCCTTCATGGAGTACGCCGTCGACTGCGCCGACGCAGCCCACGCTGCTGGGCTCATGGCGGTCGCGGTCACCGCCGGCTACGTCTGCCCCGAGCCGCGGCGGGAGATGTTCTCCCACATGGACGCGGCCAACGTCGACCTCAAGGGCTTCACGGAGCCCTTCTACCGCAGCGTCTGCGGCGGCCAGCTGGGAGCGGTACTCGACACCCTCGTGTATCTGCGTCATGAGACCAGCGTCTGGCTGGAGATCACCACTCTGCTCATCCCCGGGTTGAACGACTCCGACGCGGAGCTGGACCGGATGACTGGCTGGGTGATCGGGAATCTCGGTCCCGACGTCCCGCTGCACTTCACCGCCTTCCATGCCGACTTCCGGATGCTGGATGTGGCGCCGACGCCACCGGCGACGCTCACGCGGGCTCGCCGGATCGCCCTGGCCAACGGCGTCCGTTACGCCTACACCGGGAACGTCCACGACCCCGAGGGAGGGACGACGCGCTGCGCCGGGTGCGGACGGGCGGTCGTGGCGCGCGATTGGTTCGAGCTGCGCAGCTACCGTCTCAGCGACGATGGGCACTGCCTCTGGTGCGGCACCCGCTGCCCGGGCGTCTTCGAGGGACCGCCGGGAGACTGGGGAGGCCGACGGATGCCTGTGCGGATGGCCGCGGTGGCCGGCCGCTGAGCCAGGGCCCGGTGTCCCCCCGGGTACGGCCGGCCGCTGTCGCGGGGCAGTTCTATCCCGCCGATGCGGTGGAGCTGCGAGCCACCGTCCGCGAGCTCCTCGCCGAAGCGGCACCCGTACCTCCGCCGCGGCCTCAAGCGCGGCCCTTCCAGTACCCGAAGGCCATCGTGGTGCCCCACGCCGCCTACCGGTACTCCGGTGTGGTGGCCGCCTCCGCCTACCGCGCCCTGCGCCCGGGCCGCGGCCGGATCAAGCGCGTGGTGCTGCTCGGGCCCGCGCATCGCGTGCCGCTGCGGAGTATCGCAGGGAGCTCCGCCGACCGTTGGGCGACGCCGCTCGGGCCCGTCCGCATCGACACCGCCGCTCGAGACGCCCTGCTTCACGCCGGTCTTGTCGTCCTCGACGACATGGCTCACGAGGCCGAGCACAGCCTCGAGGTCCAGCTGCCATTCATTCGCACGGTGCTCGGCCAGGTCCAGGTGCTCCCCCTCCTGGTCGGAGAGGTGGTGGCGGCTCGGGTGGCGGAGCTGCTGGAGACGGTGTGGGGTGGACCCGAGAGCGTCGCCATCGTGAGCACCGACCTTTCCCACTACCACGACCACGCCAGCGCCCAGCGGCTCGACCGTGAGACCGCGACCGCCATCTGCGGCTGTGATGCCACCGGGGTGGCCCGCGACCGTGCCTGCGGTATCCATGCCCTGCGTGGCCTCCTCGAAGCGGCGCTGCGCCACAGCCTGGCGGTTCGGCTGCTCGACCTCCGCACCTCCGGTGACACCTCGGGTGACCTGACCCGCGTCGTCGGCTATGGAGCCTTCGCGCTCGGCTGACACACCGGGGGTCGAGGGCGGTCCCGGGCAGGTCCGCGGGGCAGGAGCCTCAGGTGAGCTGCTCCACCGCAGCGACCTTTCGCTCGATCTCTCCACTCTCCGCGCCGACTCGGTCGTCGATCTTGATGACGGTGGCGGTTCGCCTGACACCGGGAGCCGTGGCCAGGACCTCGTGGCAGCGTGCCAGCACGGCGAACACCTCTTGGCGCGGCCCCTCGACCTCGGTTCCCATGGCTCCGAGCCGGAAGGACAGGCCGCTCTGCCTGATCACTCGAAGCGCCGCGGCCACGTGCTTGGAATAGGAGCCGGACCCATCGTCCGGAGCGATGCTGAACCAGGCAATCATCCTGTGGCCTCCCGTGGCTGATTCGAGCAATCCTGCTCCCATGGTCTCGGTCCAGAGGGCAGCATCAGCAGGTGACGTGAAGGATGGCGTTGGTGTCCTTGGCGTCGCCGGCGAGAAGGTCGATGGCCTGCTCGGTCGGCACCGTCACCAGCTCCACATGGCGGCGACGGGCCTCAGCCCTCACCGCCTCCATCACCGGCAGCGCGCCGGCGGCCCCGGTCCCGATCACCAGCCTTCGGCAGCCCCATGGGATCTCCTCCTCTGCTGACAGCGGGGTGTGGCCGTAGCTCTCGCGATGGCGCTTCGACGCGCCCTTCCGGCGTTCTCGGACCCGGCCTCGGTCGATGACCACATCGTGGTGGTAGGTGTGACCGTCGATCCGGACGGAGCCGAAGGAGAAGCTGTCGATCCGCACTCCCAGTCCCACAGGCCCGAGCCTACTCGCCCTGGTCGCCCACTGCCAGGGCGACCCTGATCGCAGCTCTCCGCCCGTTCCGCAAAGAGGGTGTGCCCCTCATCGGCCCATCCGTCGACGAGGCCCTGTCCCGCCAACAGGACTGACGGTCGATTCCCGGGCGGCCGTCGGCTCGTTGGCCCACCCTGAGGCACTACGTCGCCGACCCCGCCGGCTCGCTGAGCGTTCGCGGTGACCTTCGGCCGGCCGCTCGGTCAAGCCGCGCCCTCGGGCCCCTCGGCGAGGGCGAAACGATCCCGGTCTGTCCCTATGACCGGTCCCGTCAACCGGACTAACGAAGGTCCTTAGGGCTACTCGTCCGGGAAGCGGCGTTGGACTCAGCCGCGGCCTGCTCTCGTCTCCTCGTTCCGAAGCGCACGGGCAATCCGCCGGGCCTCTCGCAGGGGTTCCGGGGTGCGGTGGTGGAGGAGCGCCAGACGCGCCACGGCGAGGGCCACCTCCGGTGACGTCCTCCAGCCGGCGTGGACCGCGATGGGGCGCGCCCCGGTGGCGCTCCGGAGCTGGTGGCCGACGACGGCGCCGCCGAGACGGAGCTCGGCCGCCGAGCCGCTCGTCGCTTCCGGCACCGGCCCCTGTGCCATGAGCGGCCGGTCGGTCACCCCGACCGTCGGAATGCCGAGCCGGGCTCCGAGGTGGAGGGTGAGGCCGCATCCGCGCGGGTGGTCGCGTCCGGTTGCATCCACCAGGAGGACGTCGGGCGCCGACCGGAGCGCCCGCGCCGCCGCCTCAAGAGCCGGACCTTCTCGGAGGGCAAGGAGGCCGGGGGAGTACTCCGCACCGGTGAGCGAGCGGAGGGTGGCCCGGTCCACCACCGCGCGACCCCGCATCAGCACGGCGCCGAGCCAGATCGGCTCTCCGGCCGCGCCCGGGCCGGGGCTGCCCCGCCGGTGGGCACAGAAGACGGCGCCGATGACCGGTTGCCGGCCGGCCGGGGGCACCCACAGGGAGACGGTCTCGGCAGCGGCCGCCAGACGCTGCTGCAGCGCCTCCAGCTCCGCGGCGCTCTCCGGCCAGACGACCCACGGCCGCTCCATGTGGGCGAACATTGGCACCGGTTACTGCTTCAGGGGTGAAACTGACATGGTGGCGTGGCCCAATGTTGGGGAATGTCATCCGAACGCGTTGGCCAAGTGAAGCTGCTCCACCCTGCTCTGCCGCCTCCCGCGCATTGAGCGAACGCTCGGCTACACGAAACTGCCGGAACGGCCGGTGACGCAGGACCCTGGTGGGGTTCCCTGGCGGGTCGGATCCGCAGTGAAACTCAAGGTCGCTTGGTGTGGGATCTGCGGCACCGACCTGCACGAGTACCTCGAGGGACCCATCTTCATCCCTTCCCCGGGCCGTCCACATCCGCTCTCCCATGAGGAACCACCGGTCACGATGGGGCACGAGTTCTCTGGCACCGTCGAGGCGATCGGCGAGGGCGTCACCGACATTGCCCTCGGCGACAATGTTGTGGTCGAACCGTATTTCGTCTGTGACGAGTGCCCGCCGTGCAAGGCGGGCAACTACAACCTGTGCACCAAGATGGGGTTCATCGGTCTCGCAGGCGGCGGTGGCGGACTGAGCGAGAAGGTAGTGGTCGAACGGCGCTGGGTCCACAAGATCGGCGACATCCCGCTCGACGAGGCCGCACCTCCGGCACAGCACGCTTTGGACCAACGATCTTCTACATCGTCAGCCCTCCACTTTCAGGACACACCGCAGATGGTGAAGTCCAGGTCCCGGGTGAGGTCCCGGTCTCCTGGTCCCTGGCCGGCAGCCCAGGCTCGACGCAGGGCCTCCCGGCCCACCGCGTCGAGCGGGCGGACATGGCCGAATGTGAGGCTGCGCAGGAAGGTGCCCAGGGTGGACGGCGCCAGCACCGCGTGGCCCAGAACCGTCTGGGTCGCTCTCGCCTGGAGCACGTCGGCGGCGTCGATGCTGTCCCTACCTGCCAGCATGGCGTGGATGAGGGTCACCGCCTTGTGGCCGACGTAGGCCTCGCCCAAGTCCACGTGGTACTCCACCACCTCCCTCAACTGAAGGTGCTGGCCCAGAGTGGCCGGCAGCAGGAGACCGGCGCTGGCCACAGCGTGGAGGTCGTCGAAGGCGACTCCGAGGCGGTGCAGAGTGTGAGACCAGGACGGCAAGGAAAAGGTGCTCAGCGCTGGGATAATTGGTGGTGTTAGGAAGCCAATCTGCCCCAGCGCTGAGCACCTTTTCCTTGTATATTGCCCTCCCTCTACCCCCACCTGGTCGGTCGTTCCAAGCTTAGTGTGAGGCTCGGGGATCAACCCGAGGGGAGCTGCACTCCCCTCGGGTCTGGTGTCTACCTCAGAACGCCTGCCGGAACAGTTCGAGCACCTCCGCTACATCGTTCACCGGGCGTGCGTTGAACAGTGTGGCGGTGTCGGCCAGCGCGTGCAGCGCGTCGGCCTCCAGTGCGCCCTCGGGGACGCCGAGTTCGCGCAGAGTCATCGGGTGCTTGATTTCACGCATCAGGGCCTCGACCGCGTCGGCGGCAGCCAGCGCCGCCTCGTGATCAGTCATATCGGTAGTGTCAACTCCCAGCGCTTGGGCCGCCATAGCAAGCTTGTCGGCAGCGTGGGCGGCATTGAAGCGCATCACCTTGGGCAGCACGATCCCGCATACGGTTCCATGGTGGGCGTGGTGCAGTGCCCCGATGGTGTGCGCCATGGAATGCGCGAGGCCGACCTGCGCCGTCGAGAAGGCCCAGCCCGCCATGCACGCCGCCACCGCCACCTGAATGCGCGCCTGCTCGTCCTCGCCGTTGGCTACGGCCCGCGGCAGGAATTCCTTCATGAGGCGGAGCGCGTGCAGGGCCTGCCCGTCGCAGACCGTCTGCGCGAGCGTGCTCGTCAGCGCCTCTACAGCGTGAGTGATCGCGTCCATGCCCGTCGCCGCCGTGAGGTGCGCCGGAAGGGTGATCGTCATGCGCGGGTCGAGGATGGCCACATTCGGGATGATGTTGGCGTCGACGATATACACCTTCCGGTCGAGCTTCGTGTTGTGGATGACCGCGACGCTCGTCACCTCGCTACCCGTTCCTGCGGTGGTCGGGATGGCGATGTGCGGTGTCTGCGGCTCGGTCAGGCGCAAGGCCGCGATGTAGTCGTTCGCCTCGCCGCCGTTCTTGAGGGTCACGCAGACGGCTTTCGCGGTGTCGATGACGCTCCCACCCCCGACGCTGACGATGCAGTCGGCGCCGAGCTCACGGGCCTTCCCTGTGGCCGCGTCGACCGTGGCCAGATCGCTGTCCGCCGGGATGTCGTCGAAGGCCCCCACGTAAAAATCGCACAGCGCATTCTGGACCAGTTGGGTGAGCCCCGCCTGGCGAACGCCCGCGTCGCTCAGGATCATGGCCCGGCGGCAGCCGAGGCTGACCACCGCCTGCGGGAGTCCGGCTAGCGTGCCGTGCCCGGCCAGGACGTTGGTGGGGGCCCTGTACTGCAGCGCGTCGACTCGAGGGTCGTCCGAGAAGAGGTTCATCATCTGGAAGTTGGCCCGGCGCGAGGCGGCGCTGTTCATATGAATGCGTTTGACCTGCGTGTACTCCGCGAGGCCCACACCGCCGAATTCGCGGCCGACCCCCGACTGCTTGTAGCCGCCGAACGGGGCGAAGTCGCCGAAGATGTGGAAATTGTTGATCCACATGGTACCCGTACGAACCTGGCGGGCTATGCGCTCAGCCCTGGCGTTGTTGTTCGAGAAGACGGCGCCCGCCAACCCGTACATGGAGTCGTTGGCGATGCTGACTGCTTCTTCATCCGAGTCGAACCGTTCGACGCAGACCACCGGCCCGAAGATCTCTTCCTGGGCAATGCGCATGTCGTTGCGCACGTTCGCGAAGATAGTCGGCGCGTAGTAGAAGCCGCCCTCAAAACCCGATGGCTGGACTCGTGTGCCGCCGGTGATGAGGTCTGCGCCCTCATCGATCCCGAGCCGGACATAGCCTTCGACGGTCGCCAGTTGGGCGGCGCTCACCAGCGGTCCCTGACGCGTGTCTGGGAGGAGTTGGTAACCCACCCGCAGTTCTTCGGCGCGCTTACGCATGCGCTCGACGAAGTCATCGTATATCTTCCCGGCGACCAGGACCCGGGTACCTGATTCGCAGACCTGTCCCTGGTGGAAGAACGTGCCGAAGATGGCTCCCTCCACGGCCAGGTCCGGGTCGGCGTCGTCCAGGATGATGTTGGCCGACTTGCCACCCAGTTCGAGCGTTACCTTCTTCACTGTGTCGGACGCCATCCGCATGATCTGGGCGCCGACCGCGGTGCTGCCGGTAAAAGCGATCTTGTCGACGTCGGGATGGGTACAAAGCGTATTGCCCAACTCGGCGCCCGGCCCGGTCAGGACGTTGATGACGCCCGGGGGAATGCCGGCGGCCTGGGCGGCCTCGGCCATGATGAGCGCTGTCAGCGGCGTGACCGACGCCGGCTTCAAGACGATTGTGTTTCCCATGACGATGGCGTGCGCGATCTTCCAGGACGCCATGCTGATCGGGAAGTTCCAAGGGATGATGCCGACGCAGACCCCGATCGGCTCGCGGCGGATGTACTCGCGGCCGGGTGCGAAGATGTTGCCGGAGAAGGGGATCTCCTCTTCCCAGGGGAACTTCGTGGCAGCGTAGTAGCCGAGATTGCGCAGCGTCCCGCAGGCGAGCATTCCTGAGAACTTGCTGAGTGCGATGATCTGGCCGGAGTCCCTCGAGTCCATCACGGCCAGTCGAACGCCCTGGGCCGCGATCTGGTCAGCGAAGTCATAGCACTTGCGCGCTCGCACCTGGGGCGCCAGACCGCTCCACTCCCCGTGGTCGAAGGCGCGGCGCGCGGCGCCGATGGCCGCCTCGGCGTCGGCCGTGCCCGCCCGCGCCACTTGCGCGATGACTGCGCCGGTTCCCGGGTCGACTGACTCGAACGTCTCGCCGCTCTGCGCTTCGACGAATTCGCCGTCTATAAATAGTTTGTACTTATCCATGCTGTCCTCCAATAGCGATCGCCTTCTCTATTCTGGGTCTACTGCCATTTGTTTGGGCGAACGTCTATGCCAACCCAGCCGGGCGGATGGCCAGCCGGCCGTCAGGACGCAGCTGGCCATCTACACCGCTCTCGAGACCTGATCCTGCGGTTTTATCGGCGATGCGCTCCCAGCAGCGGGGCACCATGAGGCAGCGATGGACCGCCCATGGCCACCGAAGCCGCCCCGATGTCACCCGGCAGCGGCCTGCTACGCCACCCCCGCCGGCTGTGGCGCGCCGAGCTCGAGCGCGGCGAGGAGCTCATCGCTCGTCATGACCGTGCCGATCTTGGGGAAGATCACCTGCTCAGCGTACTCCTGCTCCCGCTGCGTGTCGGTGCCGGTGCAGTCGGAGATGACGATGACTCGATAGCCCTTGTCGTACGCCGAGCGCGCGCTCGACTCCACGCACCAGTTAGTGTGGAAGCCGGCGAAGG
>Ga0224555_1003833_pt1 | contig 14659 bp, 15 predicted proteins | sample 714S23034metaG_FD_180687 | JGI IMG/M metagenome (GOLD analysis project Ga0224555, IMG submission 180687) | Peat soil microbial communities from Stordalen Mire, Sweden - 717 S2 30-34 | ecosystem: Environmental > Terrestrial > Soil > Wetlands > Peat | place: Sweden: Norrbotten County, Stordalen...
GTGCCTATAGGCTGCAGGGTAATGGCGGAGTTAACGGTAACGCTATCGCCATAGTTATCTTTTATTATTAATACCAGGTTGTATTGTCCGGGTGCAAGTCCTGTAGTGGGCCAGCTTACCAGGGTGTTTTGTGTTACCGGTGTGGCAGAGGTATCACCAATGATTGTGAAGCTGTTGCTACCAGGCGCCTGGTAGGCCACATAATAACTGGAAAAACTCATTAACCGGCTGGTAGGCCCGCGCAGGATATAGGCCGAGCCGGTGAGCAATACAGTATCGCCGGTATTAGCGCTTTGCGGTGAAAGCATGCCTACCCAAACATCTGAACCATCGTAGGCTACCGGTGCCGATATGGTGGGTGTTTGAATCATTATTAAAAGGCCGCTGTCAATGGCATAGCCGGTTGCGGCGGTAATTGAATTAAATGCAGATATCACAAAACCTGCCTGCTCGGCGCGTATAGGGCATTTTAAACCGCAACCAGAAGAGCTCAGAAACGCTTTACTGTTAGCCCAGACATAGCCAGCACTGCCATCGGCGAACAGGTCTGAGCAATTGGTTTTTGCCATTCCTCCTGAACCAATCTCACCTGCTATACAGCTTGTAATATTCACTATGCTGGTATCGCCGGGATAAATACCCCAGGTCTGCACCGAGCAGTTGTTCAGATGAAAAGTGCGGTCGGTAAAAAAAGTGGGCGAAGTGGTATAGGTAGAATTATCTACCAGGCCCTGCACATTGGCAGTATCAGTTCCGCTGAAAAGCACACCTACCGAGGTTATGGTTGAGTTGCTGATATTTACATTACTGCCGTTGTCGGGCATTAGCGCCCAGAAAAGGTGTTCAATGTTATCGGCTTCTACAGTGTATTGTATGCCGGTAACCCCCGCCGAATCGGGACCAATGGCGTAATGTTGCAGGTTGATGCCATTGGGAAAGGTCCAGGTTAAGCCCTGGCCGTTCATAACCTGATGCCAAACTTTTACCGTATCTACATTTTCGAGAATGAGATGAATACTATCCGTTGCAACTATTTCGCCCGCCAGGTTAACAGAGTCAAGGATATAGGTTGCCTGGTTATTTATGCCTGTGGTTGTATTATTATCGTTAAAATATACATTTTGCTGAATGAGGGTTGCAGAATCAGATATCCCGATATCATGTGCAAGGCCGTTAAAATCGAGGGTGCAGTTCCTCATATACATTTGCCCGTGCTGTGCAGCTTGTAAGCCCCACTCGTAAAAATACTGTTGCGGAAAATAAAATGATGAATTAGTTGCAATTATCTTTCCAGTACCGGCAACCAGCAAAAAACCTGAAATGGTGGCCTGCGCATTATTAAAAATGAGCACCCCATCATTGACCACGAAAACCGGGCTATTATTTTGCCAGGGACCGGTTACCACCAGGGTATCGTTGGGTGTATTGCCTACATATAAAATGCCCGCACTTTTAAGCGTTGACCGTTGCAGAGCATTGCCAGAACCTTTTTGCTGCAATAACTGGTAAATGCCCGAGGGTGTAGCAGCGCCTGTTTGAGTTTGTGTACTGGTGCATGAAAGAGCGTTATCTTTTTCTTCCCATGCTTTTTGTAAGGCCGCGTTTACTTGCTGTTGCGGAAACGGTTGGCCGTTAAAAAGGGTTTGCGCGTGAATGAAAACCGGAAATAACAGAAGCAGTAGAGGTAGTTTCATTTTGAGGAATTTTTGTATATATCGCTACAGATACATTTTAAATGTAACAATTTTTGGGTAAACAGATAGCACAGAAAGTATCATGGATGTTTAGCATCAAACCCCTTCCAAATCAACATAATCTACTAAAAATCAACAAAATGGAATTTTAAATCTGCCCAGCTCCTCTATTCTGCACTTTCTACTGTAACTTGCACCGCTTTTTAAAAGAATCATGACCGATAAACGCCTTAAAGTTCTTGCCCTTGCCATTGTTTTAATAATGCCTGTTTTCTTTTTACTGGTATTTCAGCCGCTGGGTAAAATACCCAGGCCCAAGGCTCCGCATAAACAATATGCCATAGGCGTAAAAGAATCGGTGGATGATAAAGGCCAGAAGGTATACGATTCTATTTACCGCGTTATTCCCAACTACAAATTTCAAACACAAAGCGGCGACTCGCTGATGCTTGATTCCCTGCATGGCAATATTTATGTGGCCGATTTTTTCTTTGCAACCTGCCCCGGCATTTGCCCCAAACTAAGCAACAGTCTTGAAAAAGTGCAGCAGGGGTTTATCAGGGACAATAACTTTAAAATAGTATCATTTAGTGTTGACCCCGCCAAAGATACCGTGCAGGCACTCAGGGCATATGCCGAGCGGCATAATGCTATACCCGGCAAATGGTACTTTTTAAGGGGCAGCAAACAGGATATTTTCAACCTGGCAAAAACCGGTTTTTCGCTTACCGCCAAAGATGATGAAGATGGCGGCCCCGAAGCCTTTATACACAGCGAAAAGCTGGTACTGGTTGACCAGAACGGCAACATCAGGGGATATTACAGCGGCGTTGATACTAACCGCGTAAACAGGTTAATGGGTGATATAGTATTACTGTTAAAAGAAACCGAAGACGGCTTTAGTTTTGATAAGAAAAATACACAGGCAAAATAAACTCAACACAGATGCTAAAACCTTTTTTTAAGAAAAACGATACCCTGGCTTATTGGATAATAGGCATTTTATCAGTAGTAGTATTTGGCGCTGTAGTACTGCTAAGGCAGGATGCAGTTAAAGGCATTGCTAAAATGGATCTTGGTTTTAACCCGCATATTTTTGCAAAATTAAATGCTATTATAAATGCCACCGTGTCTGTGCTTTTAATAACCGGTTTACTTTTAGTAAAACAGAGGAAACTTGAATCACATCGTACCGTTATGTTTACCTGCATTGCGCTTTCTGCTTTATTCCTGGTGTCGTATATAGCACATCACCTGTTGGCACCGGAAACCAGGTTTGGCGGCGATGGCCCGGTGCGTTATTTCTACCTTACCATGTTGGCCAGCCATATTATTCTGGCAGCTGTTATTTTGCCGTTTATTCTTTACACGGCTTACCAAAGCCTTTCCGGCGATTATGCCAAACATAAAAAAATAGCCCGTATCACCTTCCCTATCTGGTTATATGTATCCATAACAGGCGTGTTGGTTTATATCATGATTTCGCCTTATTATGTTTAAAGTCATTTGAGATTTAACCGAAAGCCATTTAATTTTGCAGTTATGAAAAAGTATTTGTCCCTAATCCTGGTTTTTATACTGGTGGTAATAGCTTATTTACCATCCCACGCTCAATGTGCCATGTGCACCGGGCAGGTAGAAACAGCCACCAATGCAGGTTCATCCGTAGCGCTTGGAATCAATAAAGGCGTCCTTTACATTTTTATGATGCCCTACCTGATTATGGCCACGCTGGGATATTTTTGGTGGAAGGGCCGTAAAAAAGACCCCGCAGAAAACCAACAACAGGCCGAATGATTCTTATCCTTCTTCCATACCTACGTACTTCCTCAATTCCTTTTCTATCCGGTGGCAGCTTAGTATAAAAGGCTTTTTGTCAATATTAAACGTTACCTCATTCCCTTTTACTATAAACGAGCCATCTATTTTGCCAATGGCGGTATGTATTTCAAAAGCACCTCCTTTGCCATTTAATTCAAAAAATCCGCCATGCTTAACAACAGCAGCCCGTGCGGTTTCAATATGCTCCATCGCAAGGCCGGGGAATACGATTTTAAAATTGCAACTCATGTTTTGCTTTTTAGTTTATTAAAAACTGTTTCGCACGGAGGCACGGAGAAAAATACAGAGGAATACAAAAGTATTTAAACAATGTATTTCTGCATTCCTCGGCTGTTAACTCCGTGCGAAACCTTCGGCACCCTCCACTTAACGTAAACATAATGCGATTTTCTCTTTTTTGCAGAGCGATTATTCAACACAGGAAATTTTGTTAGCTTGCTTAGTAGACACTGGTTAAGGCATTTTCAAAAACATGGCCTTACCCCTATATTTGCAAAATATAAGAACTTATATGCCCGAAAATCTGACAGCCAGTAGTATGAAAGAAAAGATGACTTTCGAAGAGTTTAAGGACGAAGTATTGAACGACTATGAGATAGCGGTCATTTCGCGCGCGACGAGTTTAATGGGCAGAAAAGAAGTGCTGACCGGCAAGGCTAAGTTTGGCATTTTCGGCGATGGAAAGGAACTTGCCCAAATAGCCCTGGCCAAGGCATTTAACCCCGGCGACTGGCGCAGCGGTTATTACCGCGACCAAACCTGGATGATGGCCCTTGGAGAACTAAGTGTAGAACAGTTTTTTGCACAACTATACGCCAACCCTGATAAAGAACAGGAACCCATGAGCTCTGGCAGGCAAATGAACGGGCACTTTGCTACAGCTACACAGGATAAAGACGGCAACTGGCTTGACCAGTCATCGCGCTATAACTCTTCTGCCGATGCCTCACCTACAGCCAGTCAAATGCCCCGGTCGCTGGGCCTTGCACTGGCCTCAAAACTTTACAGGAATAATCCTGAACTTGAAGACTACACTATGTTTTCTAATCACGGAAATGAAGTTTCGTTTGTATCCATCGGCGATGCATCAACCAGCGAGGGTTTGTTTTGGGAAACACTAAATGCCGCCGGGGTGCAGAGGGTGCCTTTGGCCATTTCAGTTTGGGATGATGGCTATGGTATATCGGTTCCTCAGAAATATCAGACCACCAAGGAGAGCATTTCAGAAATTACCAGTGGTTTTAGAGTAGATGAAAACGGCAACGGCATTGATATTTATGTTTGCGAAGGATGGAATTATCCTAAGCTGGTTGATACCTATCAGCGTGCTATTGAAAGGATGCGCCAGACTCACATTCCTGCACTGTTCCACATTATCGAAGTTACACAACCACAGGGACACTCCACATCGGGTTCTCACGAACGTTATAAAGATGCCTCGCGCCTGCAATGGGAAAAGGATTTTGACTGCGTGAAAAAAATGCGCGAGTGGATTCTTGAAAGTGCCATAGCCACCGAACAGGAACTTGAACTGATACATGAAGCAGCCAAAAGGCATGTGTCGGAAAGCAAAAATGCTGCATGGAGAAAATTCATTGAGCCGTTAAAACTCGAAATAAATGAGGCGCTGGAACTGATAAATAAAACAGGCGAAGAAAGTGGCGATGCAGATTATACAAGCATCGTAGCCGGTCAGTTACAAAGTGCGATTGACCCGGTAAGAAGGGATATTTTAAAGGCGGCTAAAAAAGTGTTAGTACACTATCGCGGTCAAAGCTTCCCGGCGTTGAATGAATTGCGCGATTGGAGTAGAGAATTTGAGAAGAAGTATCAGGACATCTACAGTTCTCATTTATACAGCGAAAGTGAATTGAATGCGCTGAAGGTGCCGGTTGTTCCTGCTGTTTATAACAGCGGTTCAAAAACACTGAATGGATTTGAGATACTAAATGTTGCCTTTGAAAATCTGTTTAATAAATACCCCAACCTGGTAGCCTTTGGCGAAGACGTAGGTAAAATAGGTGACGTTAACCAGGGCTTTAGCGGTATACAGGAAAAATTTGGTGAGGAAAGAATTTTTGATACCGGTATACGCGAAGCAACTATTATGGGCCAGGGCATAGGCCTGGCCTTACGTGGTTTAAGGCCCATTGCCGAGATACAATACCTGGATTACCTTATTTATGGCTTACAGACGTTAGTTGACGACCTTACCTGTTTGCAATACCGCACCAAAGGTAACCAGAAGGCACCTATGATAGTGCGCACGCGGGGCCATAGGCTGGAAGGCGTGTGGCATACCGGTTCTCCGATGGGGATGATTATTAGTTCACTCAGAGGCATGTATGTTTGCGTACCGCGCAATATGGTGCAGGCGGCGGGGATGTATAATACTTTGCTGCAAAGCGATGAACCTGCGTTAGTAATTGAATGCCTGAATGGTTACCGCCTTAAAGAAAGGTTGCCTGAAAATATAGATGCGTTTAGCGTTCCGCTGGGAGTGCCTGAGGTTTTACATGAAGGTGATGATGTTACCCTGGTTACTTATGGTTCATGTGTGCGCGTAGCAGAAGAGGCTATGGAACTATTAAAGAACGTGGGCATTTCAGTAGAGTTGATTGACGTTCAAACCCTGATACCGTTTGATGTTCATAAATCCATTATTGAATCGGTAAAGAAAACCAACCGGGTTGTTTTCCTGGATGAGGATGTTTCGGGCGGGGCATCGGCTTATATGTTTCAGCAGGTTTTTGAAGGGCAGGGCGCTTACCGCTGGCTGGATGCAGAACCTAAAACCATTACCGCCAAAGACCACCGCACCGCCTACGGCAGTGATGGAGATTACTTCAGCAAACCTAATGCAGAGCAGATATTTGAAGTGATTTATGGGATGATGAACGAGGTTAGCCCGGGGGATTATCCGGGGTTGTAACATTTTACAGATTTGACAACTTTTAAAAAGTGGTCAAATCTTGTATGTCAGTTGAATAAAAAAGGTTCGGGCAATCAGCATTCTTTACATTAAATTTGTAATAAACATACGCGGTATGATAAAGACCATAAATATTGACCCCGAGATTTTAGGGGGCACTCCTGTTTTTGATGGTACGCGCGTACCTGTCAAAAACTTATTTGATTACCTGGAAACAGGTGAAAGCATTGATGAGTTCCTGGAGGATTTTGAAGGGGTAAAGCGGGAACAGGTGATAAAAGTGCTGGAACTATCGGAAAAACTTATCCGCTCATCAACCGAAATTATTCATGAAAATATTGCTTGATGAATGTGTAACCAAGAAGCTTCGTTCCTTCCTGGTTGGTCATGATGTTTTTACGGTTACACAAATGAAGTGGAACGGTTTTCGTAATGGCAACCTAATGGCAAGGGCAGTAGCAGAGTCTTTTGATGTTGTAATTACCATTGATAAAAACCTTCGTTTTCAGCAAAATATCCAGAAAAAAGATTTGATTGTAGTCGTATTTGACAGCCCATCAAGTAAAATCGAAGAGTTGCAAAAATTCATTCCTCAATTTTTGAATCAACTTCCTTCTTTTGAAAAGAAGAATGTTTATATCATAACCATTTAAACAAGATTTGACAACTTTTAAAAAGTTGCCAAATCTTGTCAAGGGATTAAATATGTGCTAAACAAAAAAATGATGCTGCAGGATTATAAATACAAAACGTCCGTAACAATTATCGTTTTTTTAGCACTCATGGCATATTTTGTATTAAAAGCGTGTACCACCGGAGATGATATAAACGTATATCTATATGCTGCCAAACATCTCGGAAATGGTGAGAATATATACATCGGTAATCCTACAATCAATATTTATACAGTCCGCTATTCGCGTTGCTGTTGAAACCGCTTTCGTTTCTCAACTGGAATATTTCCCGCTTTATCTGGATACTCATAAATGTCGGGGCGATATACAGGCTGTGGTATATTTTTATCAGTTTAATAGGAACTTCCTTACTATACTATTGCAGGTACTAAGAGTATTATTGATTATTAGCATTATACCAATAGTAACGTACCGAAAAAACCGAAGAAAACTTACAGGTATTTTCTTTTTGTGGGAAATAGGGTAATTGATGTTAGTCTGTATTCTTTTGTTTCCGCACCAGATGAATTATTCGATGCTTTATTTTGTACCAGCCGGGTCATATATTATTTTATTTTACATCATTTTGTTAGGGTCCAAAACAAAACTGAATTTCAAAGAAAAAACTGTTGGTCTGATTTCATTGGCAATAATGGCCATTTTAGCAATATCCGGAAGAGACCTTATTGGAAACCATTTGATCGATATACTTGCCTCCTACCATTTTATGGGATTAAGTGTTATCGCATTTCTAATTTTACTTCCGCTTTGCCCACCGTCAAGACTAGAAGGGATTGCCGCTCAGAACGCTAAAATGAACACGGCATCAGAGCCGCAGATAAAGTTGTAGAGGAAGAACAAATAACAAACTACTTTATTCCCCTTAAATAAACCTATGCAATACAAAAGAATGCCCCTTGAAATTGAAGCCCCCGAAGAAAAAGGCTACAACACCATTAAATATAACCTGGCTGAAAGTTCTATGCGCGACATTCAACTTAAAGATCTCGACGTTGATTTAAAGGACCTGGTACTGTTTTACGGCGAACATCGCGGCATTGTAAAACTGCGCGAGGCAATTACAGCCGACAGCGATATTTTAAGCGTGGATGATGTTATGGTTACTGGTGGCGCTGCCATGGCCCTTTTCATAGTAGCCAGTTCAATGCTGGGGCCTAATGACCATTTGGTGGTTATCCGCCCCAACTATGGCACTAACCTCGAAACACCCCGGGCGCTCAGTTGCGAAATGAGCATTCTTGACCTGAAGTTTGAGGATAATTTCGAAATAGATATTGAAGCTGTAAAAAAGGAAATAAAGAGCAATACCAAACTTATCAGCATCACTAACCCGCATAACCCTACCGGCAAATTATTTGACGAACGCACGTTGCGTGAATTGATATTACTGGCTGAAGAACATGATTGCTTTTTGCTGGTAGATGAAACCTATCGCGAATTAAATTTCCAAACGGAATTAAAGCCATACCTGGCAGAACATTCGGATAGGGTTATCTCCGTTTCTTCGGTTTCCAAATCCTACGGTGCTCCGGGTATCCGCATTGGATGGATTGTCAGTCGCAATAAAAAACTGATGGGTGATTTTCTGGCTGCCAAAGAGCAGATATGCCTTTGCAATTCGGTTATAGATGAAGAGATTGCCTTTTACCTGTTAAACAATAGGGCTCAGTTTATAGCACCTAATCACGCCCATATTCATGTTAACTTCCACTACCTGAAACAATGGTTTGCCCGGCAACGCTTTTTAGAATGGGTTGAGCCGCAGGCGGGTGTGGTTTGTTTCCCCAGGCTAAAACCCGGCATTCAACTTAATGCGGAAAGCTTTTATGAGACCCTCTACCAGCAATATGCTACAATAGTTGGCCCGGGCCATTGGTTTGAGCTGGACAAGGTTTACATGCGCATCGGGTTTGGTTACCCCCACGCTGCCAGAATTAAAGCAAGGGTTGGTGAATCTGGAGGCATGTTTTAAAACGAATGTCAACCAGGCCTAATGCAGGCTTTTAATTATAAAACGGGCTACATAATATGGAAGGCACATTTTATTATCTTTACAAGGTAAAGCTTATAAAATGAAGGTATTGCTGGATATAAAAGATAATAAGGCCACTCACCTTCTCGAGGTGCTGAAAGGCTTAAAATACGTAAAGGCAACGCCCCTTACAGAGGAGAAGGCTTTACTAATAAATGAAATAAAAGAAGCAGTGGAAAATCTTAAACTGGTTCGTAAAGGAAAGCTGAAAGCCCGGCCCGCTAAAGAGTTACTGGATGAGCTATAAAATATTAACTATACCACCTTTTGATAAACAATTGAAAAGGCTGGCTAAGAAATATCTGTCACTAAAAAAGGATTTTGCCCGGCTTTTAGATGACCTGGAACAAAACCCTGAATTGGGAACTCCGCTGGGAAATAATTGTTATAAAATAAGGATTGCAATTAGCGCTAAAGGGAAAGGAAAAAGCGGAGGAGCCAGAGTAATTACTAATTTTATTCTTACCGAAAAAACGGTTTTCCTTATCTCCATTTATGATAAGTCGGAAAAAGAAAATTTGACCGATAAAGAACTGAAAGAACTTTTGAAGTTCGTGCCCAAATAATCTTCCTTTTCCTCTTGCCTTTTGCATACCGGTTTATACCCCTGTAAATTTTCCACACCCCCTGCGCAATATCTTAAAACTTCTTGCCGTTTAAATCCTGAATACTATATTTTCGTCCCCACCTACTATGCAGCAGAAAAATTACTTGTCACAATCGGCGCTTGGCCTTCTGCTGGTGGTAATAATATTACTTGCATTATATCTCATTCCCGAATTTGACATTGGCAATTTCCATTTTAAGCGCATCAACATTATAGCCGACATATTAAAAAAGGAAGCAAAACCCAAAACAGATACTGTTGCCCTGAAAAAAATAATACCTGTTTTTGCTGATACTTGCAAAGCCGGCATTACCTGCATTGAAGACTATACCGCAGACACCAGCGGAATGACAGACTTTTTCGATGCCCTTTCATTATCAAAGCAACAAATAGTGCGCATTGCCTGGTTTGGCGATTCGTACGTGGAGGGGGATATTATGCTCGACCCTCTGCGCGATTCTTTACAATCCATTTTCGGAGGAAGTGGGGTGGGCTTTGTTCCTATCACCTCTGAAGTTGCAGGCTTCCGCGAAACCATCAGGCACTCATTTAGTAACTGGGAAACTTACTCCATGGTTGGCACCAGGGATGATACCCACCCTTTGGGTTTCGGGGGGTATACAGTTACAGCTAAAGCTGGTAACAAGGTTTTGTATAGTCCTATAAGGAGAAAAAGACTGAATCAATTCCCATCGGTAAAAGTATTTTATGGCAACAGCGCCGGAGGATATTTGTTAGTTAATGATGATACCCTGAAGCTAAGTGCAACGCAGAAGCTGAGCGTGATAAGTATTACCAAACCATTGGATGCCGTGCGTCTTTCTATTTTAGATAGCACCCGAACCGACCTCTACGGCGTATCTATTGAGGGAAACACGGGGGTTACTGTAGATAACTTCTCTATGCGCGGAAATTCAGGCATTGGGCTGGCCTATGTAAATGAGAGTATGTATAAGTCCGTTGATTCGCTGCATCATTACAACCTGGTGGTATTATCGTACGGCTTAAACGTAGCCAGCGAAAAAGCCAAAAATTATACATGGTATATAAAGGGCATGACCAACGTTATTAGGATGATAAAAAGGGCCTTTCCGCACAGCACCATTTTATTAGTGGGATGCAGCGACCGGGCCGCTAACATAAATGGTGAGTATCAGACTCTGCCTATGCTGAAAGAACTGATAGACGTGCAGCGCCAGATGGCCGTTGACAACCAAATCTGTTTCTGGAATTTATTTGAAGCTATGGGAGGCGATTCAACCATGGTTAACTGGGCTAATATGGAACGATGCCCTTATGCAAATAAAGATTACACGCATCTTACTTTTTACGGAGGAAAGAAAGTAGCAGATATTTTAATTGGAACGCTTTTATACGAAAAGGAGAAATATGACGGAAAAAAGAAAAGCCGGTAACTGGCCCCAAACCAAATTGTCGCTATGCAACATAATTCCGGTTGGCGGGGACGCCAAACCGGAAGCCATAGTGGTTGGCGTCCCCGTAACAGGTATTCGAAGGATTGCAATTTCATTAATGGCTTTAGCCATTAATTTTCTTCCGAATACTAACAAGTGTTATCCGTCGGCAATAGTTTTGTTACTAACCTTTTTTTGCGGCGCCGTTCTGGCTCAAAATAATGGCACGGTACAATTTGAGTGCAAAAAATATCCCTTTGTTCATGCGGATAGAAACGAACTGGTGGGGGCCGCTTCGCTGGATTCATTCTTTTACAAATTATACCAGCAAAAAACGCAACACCAGTCGCGCATAAACATCCTTCAGATAGGCGACTCGCACATACAGGCCGATTTTTTAAGCGAAAAGGTACGCAACGATATACAAAGTGATTTTGGCAATGCCGGCAGGGGCGTTGTTGTACCACTGCGGGTTGCGGGCACCAACGAACCATTTAATTACAAAATAACCAGCAACGTGGTATGCACCTCCAAGCGCTGCGTATTTGTAAATAACCCCATGCCTATTGGTATTGGCGGCGTAACTATTCAAAGCTTTTCAGATAGCGTTTCGTTCCGCATTAAGGCTTTTGATTCACCAAACAATAACTACGCATTTAATAAAGTGACCTTGTTCTACCAAAAAGATTCGGCGTTTGATTTTGTAATTGAAGATACGCTGGGCAATAAGCTGGGCGCTTTAAAGAGCAAAACACAGGAGGAGTTTCCTTATACCTCAACTGCAGTGCTGACACATTCAACCAACGATATTATTTTAAAGGCAGTTAAAAATGATAGCAGTCAAAACAATGCTACTATCTACGCACTGAACCTTGAAGGACCGAACAGCGGCGTTATTTACCATGCGGTCGGGGTCAACGGGGCTGAGGCTTATCAATATGCACGTGCCAGTTATTTTGCCGAAGAAACACAGGCCATTCATCCGGACCTCTTCATCATTTCATTAGGCACTAATGAGGCCCAGCACAAACCTTTCGACAAAGAACTTACACTTAGCCGCCTCGATTCATTAATCAAACAATTGTGTGCCCACAATCCCAATACACCTATTATACTTACCACTCCGCCCGATTCTTACTACCACAAAAAATATTACAATTTAAGCGTTGGCCTGGTGCATACTTTAATGGTTGATTATGCCAAACAAAACGGACTGGCTGTTTGGGACCTTTATTCAATTGCCGGTGGTTACAAAAGCTGCTACCAGTGGAAAAAATACGGTTTAATGCGCAGCGATGGCATACATTTTACACGGGCGGGTTACGAGTTTCAGGGCAATCTTCTTTACGAAGCAATAGTAAAAGCATATAATAAGTATGTTGGCAGCCATTGATATACATAGCCTGCTTCAGCAGTTTGTTTACCATCCTAAAGAGCCGCTTATCTTTAGCAGTGGTTTCTTTCTGTTCCTGTTTTTGGGTTTTATCGGCATATTTTATCTCATTCATAAAAAACACGACCTCAAACTAGCCTATGTAATTTTGTTCTCGCTTTATTTCTACTACAAATCAAGTGGCATCTATTTTCTTTTATTGGTGTTATCTGCAGTAGTTGATTATAACCTGGCTAACCTGATTTTCAATGCGAAAAAGCAATGGCATAAGCAGGGGTTACTTGTATTTAGTTTGCTGCTTAACCTGGGGCTTCTGGCATACTTTAAATACACCAATTTCCTGGTCGAAATATTCTGTAATCTCTCTAAACATCCCTACGACCCATTCCATATTTTTTTACCGGTGGGTGTTTCGTTTTTCACTTTTCAATCCCTCAGTTATACCATTGATATTTACCGGGGCGACCTTAAACCGGTAAAGAGGATACTGGATTATGCATTCTTCGTTACCTTCTTCCCTCAGCTGGTAGCAGGGCCTATTGTAAGGGCCCGCGATTTTATACCACAAATAAGTTTGCCCACTGTGGTTACCCGGCAAATGCTGGGCCACGCCATATTTTTAATTGTGTCTGGCCTCTTTAAAAAAGTTGTTATCTCAGATTATATCAGCATCAATTTTGTAGACCGCATTTTTGATAACCCAACTTTATATACGGGCCTCGAAAACCTGTTTGGGGTTTATGGTTACGCATTGCAGATATATTGTGATTTTAGTGGTTACAGCGATATGGCTATTGGTATTGCCATGTTATTCGGATACAGGCTATGCATCAATTTCGATTCGCCGTATCAATCATCGAGTATTACGGAGTTTTGGCGCAGATGGCATATTTCGCTTTCTACCTGGCTGCGCGATTATCTGTACATCTCATTAGGGGGAAACAGAAAAGGCAGGGTCCGGGCCTACCTGAATCAGTTTATTACGATGTTGTTGGGCGGGCTGTGGCACGGTGCTGCATTCCGGTTTGTTTTATGGGGCGCCATGCATGGTGTAGCGCTGGCCATTGATAAATTCATTAAGGAGTTTTTCAAAATACCCGATACCCGCTTTTTTAAAATAGCCGGTATATTAATTACGTTCCATTTTGTTTGTTTCTGCTGGATTTTCTTCCGGGCTGATAATATGCAAATAGCCGGAGATGTTATTTCGAGGATAAGCATGCACTTTACGCCTTCTGTTTTCCCTTCGTTTGTTGCCGGTTACAGAAATATTCTTTTGGTAATGCTGATGGGGTACGTACTCCATTTCATTCCACGTAAGTACGAAGTTATAGCGATGAACTGGGTGGTTGAAATGCCATTACCTGCAAAAGTTGCATTCGTGGTTTCGGCTATTGTTTTGGTAATTCAGGTTAAAAGTGCAGGAATACAGCCTTTTATTTATTTCCAGTTTTAGAGCAACCATAAATTTGCTAAAACCATTCTTAAATACATTATATGGCTTTAGAATGATTTTGTCTTTTTTTCAAGGCATCAACAGTTGATTTCGTTTTTTTGATGATGTGCGCTATCCGCTGATTTTCAGGTAATTCAAGTAATTCGATAGATAGCCGCTCTTTGGCAGCCCAAACTTGTAGTTGAGACTTTGAAGTTTTAGTTTTCATAATCCATAAGTTCAAGTGGTGTAATAATCCTTATTTCGTTCAGATAATTCTTTGCTAAGTTAACTACATTTATCCGTCTTTCACGATTTACGTTTGCAAGATGCTTGTAATTCCAACTCACCAATATATTTATCTGGTTTGTAACTGCCACCGCAATGTGGTAAGCGTCAAGTAATTTCTTTTCTGGTATAATACCCTCTTTTACATAATTAGCTGCTAATTCATCTAATTCGGGCCTATTATTTAGTTCCAAAAAACGTTACTGTTCAGCAGCTAATGTAAATAAAAATTGAATAAGTAGAAAAAAATGGAAAATTAACGTATGTGCCTTATTAACTTTTATGGGAATGATTTGGCAAAGTAGAAAGTGTGCAGGAACTATGCA
>Ga0224555_1003834_pt1 | contig 14656 bp, 8 predicted proteins | sample 714S23034metaG_FD_180687 | JGI IMG/M metagenome (GOLD analysis project Ga0224555, IMG submission 180687) | Peat soil microbial communities from Stordalen Mire, Sweden - 717 S2 30-34 | ecosystem: Environmental > Terrestrial > Soil > Wetlands > Peat | place: Sweden: Norrbotten County, Stordalen...
GAACTCGATCTGCACCGGATCCTGGGCGAACCGTTCGGCCATTTCGAAGTGCAGGCGCACCTGCTCCGGGGTGTGGGTGCGCAGGTAGCGCTCCGGAAAGCCCTGTAGAAAGGCCTCCACCTCGGCCTTCCTGCCGGGCAGCAGGGCGGTGACGCGCAGCACCAGCTCCTTGCCCACACGTGCGCCCACGCGTTCGTCGTCCACGCTGCGGTCCAGGTAATTCGCGGTGGCCAGATACAGCCGCCACAGGTTTTCCGCCTTCCACGGGGTCAGGGCATCGGGGTGCACCGCCTGAATGTCGGCGTAGGTGAACAGGGTAAGCATGCGCAGGGCTTCGGGGGTCTGTACCTTGCCCGCGAAGGTCCGCACCGTTTCCAGATCGAAGATGTCGCGGCGCAGCGCGGCGGACATCTCCAGATGGTTGCGGATCAGGCCCAGCAGCAGTTCGCTTTCGTAGACATCCAGATCCAGCCTCCCGGCCACGCTCTCCGCCATGCGTGCGCTCTCGCGGGCGTGATCGTCGGTGCTTCTGCCCTTGCCGGTATCGTGCATCAACCCGCCCAGGTAGAGCAGCGCCTGGTGCTGGACGTCGCGCAGGATGTCGCCGAAGCGTGCCGCCCACTCGCCCATCGGGCCGGTCTGCGGCGTCTCCAGGCCGTGCAGGGTGTCGATCAGCACCATGGTGTGCTCGTCCACGGTGTAGCGATGGTAGGCGTCGCGGATCACCAGCGCATCGATGCCGTGAAACTCCGGGATCAGCAATTCCAGGATGCCCAGCGTGTGCATGGCACGCAGGGTGTTGCCCGCATGGGGGCCCAGCAGGATCTCGCGCAGATTCCGCCACAGCGCCGGTCCTTCCTCCAGGTGGGTCGAAAGCACAGGCAGTGCCTGCGACATCCGTTCTTCGCTGTTGCGGTCGAGCGCGCATCCGCTGCGCGATATTTCGGCGAACAGTTGCAGCACCACCTCCGGGTCCTGCGCCGGATCGCCCCCGGCGCCGGCCGCATCGCCCAGCACGGCCCTTCCCCCCTCCACGCGGAAGCCCGCGGGCGGAGGCTGCGGACGCCGCCGTCCCTTGAAGAAGCCGGCCTTGCCCACCGACCATCGCCCCGGCTTCTGCTTCGCCGGCACCGCTTCCAGCATGTGGATCAAGCGTCGTTCGACGGCGCGCGCGTGGCGGAAGTAGAGGCGCATCCAGTAGGCTGCGTCGGCTTCGCCGTCGCGCGCGGTCGACCTGCGCTCGTGCTCTCTGGCGGCGGCGTCCTGCGCCTGCCAGTCCAGGGTGTTGTCGTCGCGCTCGTGCCGGTAATGCAGAAAACAGCGCACGGTCGACAGGAACCTGACTGCCTGCCGGAACTCCTCGTTGTCTCCCGCGGCCGTTGCCGCGCTGTTGGCCCCGTCGGCACTCCCCGGCTTGGCGGCTGCCGCAAGCTTGGTCAGCCAGCCGCAGACGTGGACATCGCGCAGCCCGCCAGGACAATCCTTGATGCTCGGCTCCAGGTGGAAGAGCGTGTCGCCGTACTTCTTGTGCCGCTCCGCGGTCAGCGCCGCCAGCCCGGCCGCAATCGCGCTGCCTTTCTCCTCCAGCAGCTTGGGAAACCCGGTCCCCGAGAAGCGTTCGTACACACTGGCGTCGCCTGCCAGCAGGCGGTGGTCCAGCAGCGCCAGCGTGGACTCCACGTTATCGGCGTCGAACCTCTCCACCTCGCTGCGCTTGCGGGTGACCGGCGACAGCCGGATTCCCACGTCCCAAAGCTCCTGGCTGACGCGGCGGATGGGCTGCTTGACCTCCTGCTCGGAGACTTTGCCGTCAAGCAGGTAGAGCAGGTCCACATCGGAGTAGGGGAACAGTTCGCTGCGCCCGTATCCGCCCAGCGCTATCAGCACAATTCCCGACCCCAACCAGGGCATGCGCTGCTCTGCCTCTTCCCACAGCCCGCGGATCAACTGGTCCATCGCCTGGGAGCGCGCGGCGATCGTCTCCGCGCCAGTTGCGCCTGCGTAAAAGGCAGCGCGAATCTCCAGCATCCGACGCTGGTATTCGCCGCGCAATCTGCTGCCTGGGGTCTCATTTTCCGGCATAGCTGTGTGCGTTGGTAGAACTTACAGCATACAACCACACAACTCCGTGAATCCGCAGGGACACCTGCTGCACCGCGAACGCCAGGCACCAACCTGCACTTCCACCCCCGCCAGGTTTCAACTGACCACTAACCACTAACCACTGACCACTGCTTTAAAGCGCTACTTCCCCACGCTCGTCGTTGCGGATGCGGATGGCTTCGTCGATCCTGGTCACAAAAATCTTGCCGTCGCCGATGGTCCCGGTGCGGGCGACGGTGATGATGGCCTGGACCGCCTTCTCCACCATGTTGTCCGCAACCACTGTCTCCAACTTCACCTTGGGCAGCAGGTCTACGGAGTACTCCCGTCCACGGTAGAACTCCGTGTGCCCCTTCTGCCGCCCGTGGCCGCGCGCCTCCGTGATGGTCATGCCCTGTACGCCAATCTCCACCAGGGCATCCTTTACCGCATCCAGCTTCGAAGGCTGTATCACCGCTTCAATCTTTTGCATCTCAGTCAATCCTCTCGCTTGCTGGCTTTGCGCCAAACTCTAGCATATTACGCTCGGCGCAGGTGCGGCGGCAGCATCAAAAATCCGCTCCATACCCCGTAGGACGTATCTTGGCGGGTTCGCGTCTCAGCCGCATATCAGTGCGCCCACTCGTAGCCCTCTTCCCCGTGCTGGGAAAGGTCCAGGCCGGTGGCCTCATCCTCTGCACTTACCCTAAGCCCGATCGTTTTATCCACGATGAACAGAATGATAAGTGTCCCGACAATCGCCAGCGTCCAGGCAATCCCCACGCCCACCGCCTGGTTCAGGATCTGGTGTGTATTGCCCTCCAGCACGCCGGTCGGCTTGCCCGCGCCGAAGACCGGGTTGATGGCGCTTCTGGCAAAAAGCCCGGTCAGCAGCGCGCCAATGGTCCCGCCCGCGCCGTGCACTCCGAACGCATCCAGGGAATCGTCGTAGCCGAACCACGCCTTCACCTTCACCACCATGAAGAAGCATCCCGCGCCGGCCAGCAGCCCAATCGCAATCGCGGACATCGGCGATACAAACCCCGACGCCGGCGTAATCGCCACCAGCCCGGCCACTGCCCCGGAGATCGCGCCCAGCGCCGATGGCTTGCCGTTGCGGATCCACTCCGCCGCGCTCCATCCAATCGCCGCCGCCGCCGCGCCGAAGTGGGTCGCCACAAACGCCGACGTGGCCAGCGTTCCCGCGGCCAGTGCCGATCCCGAGTTGAACCCGAACCAGCCCACCCACAGCAGGCACGCCCCGATAAAGCTCAGCACCACCGAGTGCGGCTGCATCGCCTCTTTCGGATACCCAATTCGCTTTCCGAGATAGAGCGCCGTGATCAGCGCCGACACCCCCGAGGTAATATGCACCACCGTTCCGCCGGCGAAGTCCATGCATGGGAACCGCCCGCTGCCCGAGTTCAACAGCCCGCCCTCGCCCCACACCATGTGCGCCATCGGGCTGTACACCACGATCGCCCACAGCACCATGAACACCAGCATCGCGGAGAACTTCATCCGCTCGGCAAACGCTCCCGTGATCAGCGCAGGCGTGATGATGGCAAACATCAGTTGAAAGACCATGAACGTCTGCAGCGGAATGGTGGGCGCGTACGCGCTCGGATCCAGGCCGACCCCGTGCAGAAACATATTGTGCAGCCCGCCGATAAACGCGTTCCCGCTGCTGAACGCCAGCGAATACGTCACCACCGCCCACAGCACCGTGATCACCGCCATCATGGCGAAGCTCTGCATCATGGTGCCCAGCACGTTCTTCTTGCGCACCAGACCGCCATAGAACAGCGCCAGTCCCGGGCCTGTCATCAGCAGCACCAGCGCCGACGAGGTCAGCATCCAGGAGTTGTCGCCTGACATTTGCGCCTTGGCGATCGCCTGCGACTGGTCAGCTACCCGCTTCTCCAGGGCCGCAATGCGGTCCCCATCGGAGTTGGCCTGGGACGACCCGGATGCGGGCTGGGTTACCGCAACCTGCGGCGACGGCGTCTGCGCCCTGGCCCGCGTAAGCCCCAACGACGGAAACCCCGCCAATACCGCCATACCCAACAACAGCCACACCCTTACCTGTCTGGAGCCCATCGTGCAGTCACCTGTTTTGCAAATCAAGATAGAGGCAGGCACCCAGTCGTCCCACCCTCCGCCCAACCAACTCCGGAGTTTCAGCGCGGCAAGACGACGTCAAATGCTACCTTGCGTACTCTACACAAGCCGGGCATAAGCAGGCCGTTAAATTTCCGGCCCACGTGGAGGCAAAGCGCTGCTGCCGGCCCGACAAATTGGGCGATGATCGCACAGTTTGCCCGGCGCAGCAGCCCGGCTACGGCCAACCCTTCCCTTTGCCGCTGCATCGCACCCAATAAGCCGGAATCTTTTTCCCACCGGTTCTCAATTGTTTCCCGGGAGTTGGCAATTAATTCGGCTCGGCGATTTATACTGAGAGCACACATGACTTCATCCTCCGACCAGATTTCCAGCGGCAGTAGCCCTGCCGCGCCACGCGAGCAGCGCGACCGGTATTTCTTTGGGGCACTGGACAGTTCCGCCAAGAACCGCGAAAAACTGAGCGAAGTGAACTGGGGCTACGACCAGCAGGAAGGCGTAGTCATGGCCTCGCTGGATGCGGCCATCAACTGGGTGCGCAAGAACTCGGTGTGGCCCATGACGTTTGGGCTGGCCTGCTGCGCCATCGAGATGATGTCGATGGGTGGCTCCCGCTATGACATTGCGCGCTTTGGCGCGGAGGTCTTCCGGCCGTCGCCGCGGCAGAGCGATCTCATGATCGTCGCGGGCAGGGTCTCGCAGAAGATGGCCCCGGTCATTCGCCGGCTCTACGAGCAGATGCCCGAGCCCAAGTGGGTCATCTCCATGGGCGCTTGCGCAACCTCAGGCGGGGTTTTCAACAACTACGCGCTGTTGCAGGGGGTTAACCAAGTGATTCCCGTTGACATCTATGTACCCGGGTGCCCGCCGCGGCCCGAGCAATTGCTGTATGCCATAACGCTGCTGCAGGAGAAGATCCAGCAGGAGCGCGGAAGTGTAAGAAAAACGTTGAACTTATCCTAGGGAACTTGGAGTTCCAGCGACAAATGGGGCCGGTTCCCCCGCGATTGCAGTGTTTGGGATTTTCCGAAGGGATGCGAGTTTTGGAAGTAAGCCGATCTAACATAAGGAATTAGAGTGCAATTTTGCTCTATACATGGCAACCAACTGCGGTACACTCTGGTTGACTTGTTTTCAGCAGTTTTCAACGCGAAGAGAAGCGGTATCTATAACAAGCAATATTAGTGGAGGAAGTCGTATGACTTATCGCCCGTTTAGCGGTCTCGGCCGGTTCCTGCTGGCTGCATGCGCAGTTAGCCTTGGTGCAGCAACTCTGGGTGCGCAAACGCCCGCCACAACCGCCCCGGCTTCGGGGTCAAACCCCTCGAAAGTAGACGTCTTCCTGGGTTATTCCTATTTTGGAGCCCACGGTTCGGTTCGGCCCGAAGGAATCCCCTACGCCTCAGTGAACCTGGGGGCGATGGGCAGCGTGGCGTATTACATGAATCGTTACTTCGGCGCCGAGTTTATCTACGTCGACCATCCGGACGGCAACAATGATGGCGTGTCCAGCCTGGCGGTTGGCCCGATCGTGCGCTATCCCATGGATCACTTCACCCTGTTCGCACATGTGGGCGTGGGCTCTGAGCGGCTGGGTGGCCCCAACAACGACATCCCGAGCCAGTTCGAGCACAATCCCTACACCTGGGGTGTTGCGCTGCACGCCGGCGGCGGTATGGACTACGACCTTCCCTTCTTCGACAACCGCTTAAGCCTCCGTCTTTTCCAGGTTGACTATCGGTATATGCACGATGATTTCGGCCCCGTTGCCACAATCCCGACAGGCGGACCGGTGGGCGGGCGAGCCAACCTGGACGCGGTCGAACTCAGCACCGGCCTTCTGATGCACTTTGGCCACCAGATCCCGCCGCCGCCAGTAACCTACAGCTGCTCGGTTTCGCCTACCAGCGGCTACCCCGGCGACCCGATCACAGTCACCGGTACGGCGCTCAATCTGAATCCGAAGAAGACGGCGACCTACACCTGGAACTCGACCGGCGGCGCGATCTCCGGAACTTCCACCACCGCCAACATCACTAGCGCGACCGCGGCGCCGGGAGCGTATACGGTGACCGGCCACGTCACCGAAGGCCCGAAGCCGGGCCAGTCGGCCGACTGCACGGCGCAGTTCACCATCAACGCGTTCCAGCCGCCTACCATCAGCTGCTCGGCGAATCCGTCGTCAGTCAACTCGGGTGGTTCTTCCACGATTGCGGCGAGCGCCATCAGCCCGCAGAATCGTCCTCTCACTTACAGCTACAGCGCGTCGGCCGGCAGCAACATCACCGGCACCACTTCGACGGCTACGCTGACCACTCCGCAACTTTCTCCAGGGGCAAGCAATACCACAGTCGCGGTGACCTGCAACGTGGTTGACGACAAGGGCAACACGGCAACGGCAAACACCAGCGTGAATGTAATTGCGCCGGCAGCGCCGGCGCCGCCGGCAGCGCCTATGGCGTCGAGCCTCTGCGCCGTCAACTTCTCGCGCGATGCCAAGCGTCCCACCCGCGTGGACAACGAAGCCAAGGCCTGCCTTGACGACGTGGCCACCGCCCTGCAAGGCCAGGCGGATGCCAAGCTTTCGCTGGTTGGCAGCGAAGACGCCAAGGAACAGGCGGTCGATGCCAAGCAAGCGAAGATGAAGCATCCGAAGCCGAATGCTGCCTCCCTCCGCGCGGTCAACACCAAGGACTACCTGGTGACCGAGAAGGGCATCGACGCTTCTCGTATCGCGGTCTACACCGGCACCGACGACGCCCAGACGGTAACTACTAACCTGGTTCCCGCAGGCGCAGCCGATCCGGCGGCAAGCAGCACGCCTGTGGACGAGAGCGCAGTCAAGGCTGTGCCTCGGACGCCACCGGTCAGGGCGACGGCGAAAGCCAAGGCCCAGTAGCAGTCGGGCAAACGAAGCAGCACAGCAGGCTGACTGGGTTGGTTCCAGTCAGCCTTTGTGCTGGGTTGCGCCAGGGCCGGGCCAACAGAACTATGTATTCTAGAAATGGTGCGTCGATAGGGCGCTGGGCGGGCTTCAGCGGCCGCCAGGCGCCGGGGCCCGCGTCGATTCGCGGCAGCTTGCGGACCGGCAAAAGCCGCACCGATCCAGGCTGCCGCGTGGTTCTGGGCTGTACCTTAAGTGAGAGTTAGCGACCGGATGGGACGACGACGTTGAATTGCAGACTGCGCCGCAAGCTGTGGGTTCTTCTGATCATTGGACTTGTTTGCCCGCGCATGCATGCCGTGTCATGGTTCCCCTTCGGGCCCGACGGCGGGGACGCAAAGGCATTCGCCGCGGATCCGCGGGACCACGCTCATCTTTTTCTCGGCGCGGCCAACGGCTGGATCTTCCAGTCGTGGAACGGCGGCCAGAAGTGGGAGCGGCTGGCGCGGGTGGGCAAGCGCGACGATCTGGTCATCCGCCACATTCTGGTCGATCCTGCGGATTCCAAACACCTGGTCGTCGGCGCCTATGTGGTCAGCGACGGCGGCGGCATCTTCATCAGCAACGATGGCGGAGTCACCTGGAGCAGCCAGCCGGAGATGCGCGGGCAATCGGTCCGCTCGCTGACCGCTGCTCCGTCGGACCCGAAGATCCTCGTGGCCGGCACCCTGGAGGGAGTCTTCCGTTCGACCGACGGCGGCGGACACTGGGAACTGATCAGCCACGACCCGGTTCAGATCCACGAGGTCCAGTCGGTGGCCGTCGATCCGGCCAACCCCGACATCATTTACGTCGGCACCTGGCACCTGCCTTGGAAGACGACCGACGGCGGAGCGACCTGGACGAGTATCAAGCAGGGCATCATCGAGGACTCGGACGTCTTCTCCATCGTCATCGATCCCGAGCAGTCCGACGTCGTCTATCTCAGCGCGTGTTCCGGAATCTACAAAAGCGAGGACGGCGGAGAAAAGTTCACCGGCGGGGTTGGCGCCAACAAGACCCAGGGGATTCCCTCCACGGCCCGTCGCACCCTGGTGCTGGATATGGATCCCAACCATGTCGGCACGGTGTACGCGGGGACCACCGAGGGGCTCTATCGCAGCTTCGACGCCGGCAAGTACTGGATGCAGACCACCGGCGCGGACGTGATTGTGAACGACGTCTACGTGGACCCGACAAACTCGAACCATGTGCTGTTGGCCACGGACCGGCGGGGCGTGCTCGCCAGCGACGATGGCGGCGACAGCTTTCAGCCCTCCAACAGCGGCTTTTCCACCCGGCAGATCTGGGCTTTCACTGCGGACGAGCAACACGCGGCGACGGTGTACGTAGGCGTGGTGAACGACAAGGATTCCGGCGGCGTCTTTGTCAGCCATACCGGCGGGCTCAGCTGGTCGCACCTCGGCGATGGGCTGGATGGCCATGACGTGTTCAGCCTCGGACAGGCGCCGGACGACACCATTCTGGCGGGCACGGAGCATGGGATCTATCGGCTCAAAGACTCCGTCTGGCAGCGCGCGGGAGACGATCCAAGCGTCCGAACCCTGGCGGATGGCGCCGCCCAGCCTGCCCCAGCCAGGACCCCAGTCAGGACCCCAGTCAGGACTCCAGCCAGGACCAGGCCGGTCAGCCGCGCGGCCGGTCGAGCGAACGCGCGGCGCCGGCCGGCGGCGATTCCCCGGTCCCCGGGCGCCGCGCCGTTGAAGAACTTCGACGGCAGTGTCTATGGATTCGCGCGCACCGGTGAGACCCTGTACGCGGCCACCTCGCAGGGTGTGCTGCGCAGCGTGTCGAGCGGAGCGACCTGGAGCGTGGTCAGCGCGGTCCCGGGGTACGATTGGCGCTTTGTGGCTGCCTCCGATGAGACGGTGGCGGCGGCCAGCCTGAATGCGCTGGAGTTGTCGACCGACGGCGGCAAGACCTGGGAAGCGGCGGCGCTGCCGGAGCAGGTAACCCAGGTCTCGGCGTTGGCAGTGGATGGGCGCGGCGGCCTGTGGGTCGGCGACAAGGACGGCGTCTATTTCTCCCCCGGCAAAGGTGCGAACTGGAAGACGCTGCCGGACCTGGTGGTTCGCAAGGTGAACAGCCTCTACTTCGATCGCCAGGCGGACCGCATGCTGATCACCGCGGGGGATCCGGCGACGGATGCGTTCGCTGTGGACATTCCGTCCATGCGGCTCGCCACCTGGGACACCGGCTGGGACCTGCGCTTTCTGCGCCCGGTGGGCAACTACCTGGTTGCGGCCACACTGTTCGATGGGATCGTGGTCCAGCCGCGCTGGGTCGATTCGGCGGAGACTGACAAGCACTAGAACCGGTTGCATAAATCGGGTTTGAAAGGGCACGACTTCAGTCGTGCCGAAAACGGCCAGCAAAATCAAGGGCTTTAGCCCCTGAGGGAAATTTCGAGGCGGCTTGACCGCATTTATGCAACCAGCACTAAAGCTCTCGCCATCGCGGCGCAACGCCGGATCGGGCGCGCCCGGATTAGAATGAAGTTGAGATGACTGACCTCAGTTCGCAATCAGCTGCCCGCGCACGGCACGGCTTCCAGACGGAGGACGCGGCGCTGCGGCCGATTGCGGCCCGGGTGGACGCGGGGCAGCGCCTCAGCTTCGACGACGGCGTTGCGCTCTACCGCAGCGGCGACATCCTGGCCATCGGCTGGATGGCCAACGCCGTGCGCGAGCGCATGCACGGCGACACCGCCTACTTCAACGTCAACCGCCACATCAATCCGACCAATGTTTGCGTCGCCAGTTGCCGTCTGTGCGCCTTCGGACGGAAGAAGGGCCAGCCCGGGACCTACACCATGGCGCTGGAAGAGGCCTGGCAGACCGCGGGCTCAGGACTCACTGAGGCGGTGACCGAGTTCCATATCGTCGGCGGGCTCCATCCCGATCTTCCGTTTGAGTTTTTCATGGACCTGGTGCGCGGGCTCAAACTGCGCTATCCCAAGGTGCACATCAAGGCCTTCACCATGGTCGAGGTCGCGTTCCTGGCCAGGATCGGCAAGATGAGCGTCGAGCAGGCGCTGCTGCGCATGAAGGAAGCGGGCGTCGATTCGCTGCCCGGCGGCGGCGCGGAGATCTTCGCGGACCGCGTGCGCCACATCATCTGCGACCACAAGATCGACGGCGGCGAATGGCTGGAGACGGCGCGCACCGCGCACCGCATCGGCCTCAAATCGAACGCGACCATGCTCTACGGGCATGTCGAGAACGACGAGGACCGCGTCGACCACATGCTGCGGCTGCGCGCGTTGCAGGACGAGACCGGCGGCTTCCAGACCTTTATTCCGCTGGCGTTCCATCCGGACAATACCGCGCTGGCGCACATCCCGAAGACCACGGGGATGATGGACCTGAAACAAATCGCGATCGGCCGGCTGCTGCTGGACAACTTCCCGCACATCAAGAGCTACTGGCAGATGGTGTCGCCGGAGATGGCGCAGATTTCGCTGCGCTTCGGCGCGGATGACATCGACGGCACCGTCATCGAGGAGAAGATCTACCACGACGCCGGCGCGACCACGCCGCAGGGCATGCGCCGCGCCGATTTAGTTCGGCTCATCACCCAGGCCGGCCGCGTGCCGTTCGAGCGCGACACGCTGTACCGCGCCGTCACGCGCAGCGAGGATACGTTCACGGTCGCGGTGTAATTTTCCGCAGGTACGCCCCAGCTTGTCATTCTGAGCCGATCGGGGCCCCCGGCCAGCTTGCTGGATGGGGTGAGTAGGCGAAGAATCCCCGCATTTGTCCTGGTTCGGATTTCGACACACGTTACGGAGCCTTGGTGGTGGCTTCGGTGTACAGCATCTCCCCGACGGCGCGATGCACGGCGGCGGAGGGGTGGCCTTCGTGGTAGAAAAAGTGCGCGTCGGGCGCGGCGCAGGGCGTGGTGTCTTCGTGATGGATGTTGCGGCCGGCGCAGGGTGAGGTGGTGTCGGTGATGCCGTACTTGGCGGGGTTGGTCATGACTTCGTCGAGGAAGGCGCCCCAGTTGGAGTTCGCGATGCGGATGTCGGGATGCTTGGCGAGCTCCTCGTCGGGGATTCTGGCGAGCTCCGGATTGAACATGGTTCCCGCGCTGGCGAACTGGCGGATTTTGGTGGGCAGCAGGGCCACCATGAAGCGCCGCGCTCCCAGGTCGTACAGCTCGTCAATCTCGCCTTCGATGCTGGTGCGGGTGTAGCCGTCGGGTTTGCCCCGGTCGTTCAGGCCGCCGGCAAAGAAGAACATAGTGTTGTCTGGGTCGATCTTGGGGATGTCGTTGGTCCTGGTGAAGGCGACGAAGTTGTCCACCTGGTTCTTCATGCCGATGCCCAGCATCTCGCCGGTGGGATAGCGGCGGCCTGCGCCGGCGCCGCTGCCGGCACCGCTGATGGCGAAGTTGAGCCCCTTCCCTACGCTGTTCGGATCGCCGTACCACGTGAACGGGATGCCCAGGCGCTGCGCCAGCACGGCGACGGCGGTGGGGCCGTTCGTGTCCAGGTAGCCCGAGCCGGAATCGGAGTAGCTGTCGCCGAACACGTAGAGCATGGTGTACGGATGCGGGTTGGGCGCGGAAGGCTGGGCGCCCGGTGCAGGCGCAGTCTGGGCAACGGCGGTCGTGGCGCAGACGAGCAGGGTTGCGGCGGCGAGGGCGAGGCGTTTCATGGTGCGGACTCCGGGACAGGATACAGCGAAAGCGCGGGGCCGACTAACTGAGCAACCCCATGGTCGACGCGAAAAGCTGCGTCGAACATGGGCCGCCCTGGTTGTCGCGGTTACGGCGTGGGCGGCGCGACCTCCAGGCGGACCACGTCGTAGCAGATGCCGCTGGCGACCGGGCCGGCGGGGACGGTGAGGACGATGGTGTTGGCGCCGGGATGCAGCAGCGCCGCGTCGAAGTTGAAGTCGCGCTCGACCCAGGTAGCTTCGATGCCGTCGCGGTGGATAGCGCCGCCGCTGCCGCCGAGGTTGGTGTCAGGGCCAACGTCTTTGCCGTTGACGGCGATGCCGAGGGAGCGGGTGCTGGCGTCGATGAGGCCGAAGCGAAGCGTCGCCTTGCCGGCTGTGGGTGCGTCGGCGGGCATGGTGAAGTGAATGGTCCACGGCGTGGCGCGGCCCTGGTCCCGGCCGGTGGGTTTGAAGTCGATGTCGTGCGGGACCTGGTAGATGTACCAGTCCTTGGCGGGGTCGGACTTGCCGACGGTGAAGTCGACATCGTTGGGGAAGAGCTTGGCGTACTCGATGTACATGCCCCAGTGCCAGTGGTCGTCGCCCTTGAAGAACTCCTTGGCGGAGCGGTTGGGCGTGCCGATCTGGAAGATCTGCTGGCCGTAGTGGACGGGGTGCCACTCGATGGTGCCGAGGTCGAGGGTGTGCTCGCCGGCGGCGATGGTGACGTTGGCGGTAGCGTCATACGCGCCGAGGATGCCGTCGGCGACGGCGTGAAGCTGGTAGGTGCCGGGGCGAACGTTGGGGATGGTGAAGCTGCCGTCGGCTGTGCCGTGCGTCCAGAACTCGTAGTGCTTGGCGTCGTTCTGCCAAGTGATGCCCTGAGGCTGGAAGGCGAAGCCTGCGGGGCGGGCACCGGCTGCCGGTGTTCCCTCGGGACGCGGCCCGACGTAGGTGCCGCGGTTGCGGCGCTGGCCGTTGGGCAGCAGCGAGTGGTCGGGGTTGGCGCCGTTGTCGGGGACGGTCGCGGGCGGGGCCGCAGCGGCCGGTGTGGAGGCCGGAGGCTGATAGCCGGCGAGGACGAAGTTCGGCCTGGTGCTGAGATTGGACGTGGGCGGAGCCGGAGCCGCGACCGGCGCGGGTCGGGGAGCACGTGGGACGGGTGCCTGGTCGGGATAGCTCAGGCCGACGAGGAGCGTGGTGAACTTGAAGTTGGGGGCCTGCGGGTCAATCACCTTCAGGCGGCCCTTGACGGTGGTGCGCTGGGCGGCCTGCGGGTAGTCGACGCCGTCGCCCTGGACGAAGCTGTAGGGCCAGCGAGCCTGCTCCACGGCGACTTCCTTCCTGGCGTCGGTGAAGAGCGTCTTGGGGTCGGCGCCGGTGGGAACGTAGATAAAGATGGGGCCGACGACCTTGGTCCAGAACTCGCCCGCGGCGAAGTTGAGGCTGGAGCCGCCGTAGTGGGTGCCGCGCCAGTAGTCGAGCAGGGTAGGATCGCCGCCGTCGCCGTCGTCCAGGTGGCCGGTCAGCTCGAAGTGGAGCGGGCCGGAGGAGAGGTACTCGAACGACGGATTGATGATGTAGAGGCCGACCTTCTGGCTGGTGGAGGACCAGCCGAACGCGGGGATCTTGTCCTGGTCGGCGGAGTAGTCGTACTTGTGCTCGGCGCGGCCTTTGTGGACGCCGGTGGTCAGGCGGCGCGCTTCCTTCATGTTCAGGTCGTCGCCGGCGTCCCAGTCCTTGCCGGTGGGCATGATGGCGTTGCGCTGGTCGTCGATGGAGAGCCAGTCGAAGACCCGCGCGCTGAGCTTGAAGCCAAAGCGGGACTCGCCGACGGAGCCGCCGGGGTAGCTGGCCTGGTGGGTGTAAATGGCGTAGGTGTACAGCCCCTTCGCGCCGCGTTCCAGAGTATAGCGGATCTCCAGATCGCAGATCAGCCCGCCGCCCTGGCCGGCTGCGGTGGGGTGACGGCCGAGGATGGAGACGCCGCCGGAGTAGCCCTTGACGGAGACTTCGGCGCGGGCGCCTCCGTTGGAGGCGGGATCGATCGTGATGCTCGCGACTTCGCGGGCGGCGAGGGCGGGAGACTGCTCCCAGTAGCCGGCGTGGTGGCCGGAGACGTAGCCCATCAGCTCAACGTTGGGCGTGACGGTCTTCGACGTCTTGACCGAGGTGAGGTCGCCCGTCTTCTTGTTCACCTGGACGGTCAGATAGCCGTTGGACATCGTGTAGGTCGGGCCGTCGTCTGTGACGGTGACGGGCGGCGCAGCGGCCGGTGGTGCGGCGAAGGCAAATGCGGAGGTTAGAAGCAGGGCGGCAGACAGCAGGGCGGCGGCGGGGCGGCGGGTTGCGGACATGGCGTCTCCAAACGGTGTGTAGATGGGTGACGCGGCAGCGGGCAGGAAAGACTCGCCCGGGGACTTTTTGCCTCCATGACGGAGCCGTTTTGGCGGGCATGCCCGGATTCTTCCCTGGGCCCAGGAGAACAATTTCAGAACCTGCACAATATTTGGCGGTCTCAACCGTTAACACTGTTAGCAGCCCGTGGTGCAATGGGCCGAATTTCGGTATGGCCGTGTGTGTAGTTTGACGGCGCTATTGGCTGAGGGAGGAGCGGCTGCGGCAGCCAATCCCAGTTCCGACGCGCCCTCCGGCAAAAACTGGCAGGCAATCCACAAGAAAAGGCGCAAGACGAGGCTTGCGGCTCGGTTTTTCAGCTCCCGTGGCGTTCCCGCGCCCAGCAGCTTGCGCAGGATCAGGCTCAGGTTGAACGCGCCGACATGAATCAACTGCCGCTTCAGGATGTTCTCTCGCCCGCGCAGGTGACAGCGCCGCAGGCCGCCGGTCT
>Ga0224555_1003837_pt1 | contig 14650 bp, 21 predicted proteins | sample 714S23034metaG_FD_180687 | JGI IMG/M metagenome (GOLD analysis project Ga0224555, IMG submission 180687) | Peat soil microbial communities from Stordalen Mire, Sweden - 717 S2 30-34 | ecosystem: Environmental > Terrestrial > Soil > Wetlands > Peat | place: Sweden: Norrbotten County, Stordalen...
TCGCACCGCCCCCGCCAAGAGGCGCGCCGGGAACGCCCGAACATCGATTACACAATCTGTCAAAAAAAGGCTTGCAAAAACCCGGAATCAGCCCAAAATCACCCGCAGATTATGGTACAGACCCGATAAACTCCATCAATGTCATCTGAAGTCCATATTGGAAAGACAAGGTTGCGCCTGGTAACAGGCGACATCGCCGAACAGGATACCGATGCAGTCGTGACGGCCGCACATTGGCGACTCAACAAAGGGACCGGCACCGATGGCACCATTCACTCGAAAGGTGGGCCAAAAGTTTATGAAGAGTGCCGGAAAATAGGAGGATGCCCAATTGGGGACGCGGTCATTACCACGGGCGGGAATCTCAAGGCGCGCTATGTGATCCACGCCGTCGGCCCAGTGTGGCGAGGCGGTGACGAAGACGAATCCAAGTTGTTGGCCAGCGCTTATCGTCGAAGTCTGCACGTTGCGGTTGAGAACAATTTGCGCAGCATTTCGTTTCCCTCGATTTCGACCGGAGCATTCGCATATCCCGTCAACTTGGCGGCTCCGGTTGCGCTCAGAACAATCGTTGAATTTCTCAGAAGAGGTGAGCACAATCTCGATGAAGTCCGGATGGTTCTGTATCCTCGCGAAGACGACACGACATATCCGCTGTTCGCAGAGGCGCTTGAGCAAATACTCGCCGAAAGACCGGCTGGCGGGGGCGTATGAGCAGCCCGCAAAAAAACCATTTGTTGTGGTGGGTCATTCCAGGGGAGCTGGCTGGAATGCCGATGCCGTTCATAAATCCTGAGCGTCGGCTGAATTCTGGTGGTGCGTTGAACGCCTATGATGACGAGTTGCCCGAATTGGACTCGGCTGGAATCCGCGCGGTCGTTGGTCTGCTGAACATTCCATCTGACGCAGCCGTATTTGAATCGGCCGGTTTTGTATTTCTTTGCCTTCCGGTTCCCGATGGTGGGCCACCCACCCTGGAACAAGCGACCGAATTTGTCCGTTTCGTCAACGAGCAAAGGCAAGCACAACGACCGGTTGCAGTTCACTGTGAGGCCGGCCTCGGCAGGACAGGGACGATGCTGGCCGTCTATTTAATCGCACATGGCGACAATGCAGAGGCGGCGATCCGCCGGATTCGAGAGGTCGAAAAAGTCGCTATCGAGACATCGCGCCAGATTCAGTTTTTGGAAGAATTCGCACAACGATCCGGCGGTCGTCAACTCAACGTGTGACATGCCGATTCGCTGCGGAATCGGAATGTTTTCTGATGCCCGGCTTGTACTATCCAGGAAAAGTGTTCGACCAACCTGATTTGGAGCATAGCGCCGTCGCTTTAATGTCGCCCAAGCGAGTGCCGTGCGCGGCTTGCCGGGTGGCAAAAATTTCAAAACTTCGGCCTGCTATAGTGAATACACGCACGGGCAAAAGCTGGCCCAGATCGCGGCAATAGGCGTAGTTTGGATTGCGGCGTAGGGCATGGTCGAGCGTCGCGGCCCAATGCGGGTGGGCCGCGCCCTCCACGTAAAGCCTATAGCGGCAGCCCGTCTCGTCTTCATCCGGTGCCAGCAGGGCAAAATGCGGCGTCTCGAATCGAAACATTTCGCGCAATACTTCGGCGACGAATTGCTCGGATAGTTTCTCACCAAACCGGTCGGGAATGTTTCCGGCGCGATCTAAAAATTTCAATGAGGGCGTTTTCGCCAACCAACCAGTCACCACCACCCGGTCACGGAGGCGATAGCGCCACAAACCGCCGCCGGTGGTCACAACCACCTCGTATTCCTCTCCCTCGTGCAATGCTTCGACGGGAAACACGGTTCCGGCAGAATCAATAAACTCAAAGAAATGGGATCGGATCGCCAGTGGATACTGCCCACTCCATGGCAATGTCACGAATGCCTCGGTCGCGATCAGCCCTTTCGCCTGGACCCAGACATTTGGAAAGCGCCGATGCAAATCCGTCAATGTCAGGGCGGCTGCACCATCGCCCCAGCAACTGACTACACGCAGTTCCGGCCAAAGGGTGGTTGGTTCGAGAGGATTGGCGGAACGCAATTCGCCCGCCCGTTCGGGCATCGGGACAAGCGAATCGCCAGCGCCATGAGCAATCTTGCTTCAGCAGTTTTTCCCAATGAGTAGTTAATCTTTGAGTCATTCTGTCGAAATTCAGGCGCCGCACGGCCTTTTCAGCTTTGACTTCCGTGATGGCGACTCTATGTCCTGTCCTCACGATTTGCTGGACGCAACTGGCGTGTCCAAGGGCTACCCACCTCGCCACGCATCGCCTGCCAACCTGGAGGGAGGTCTGCCAGTTCTAAGACTGTCGGATCGAGATGGACAATCTCCTCCAAGCAAACAACCCGTCCATCAGTCACCGACGCAGCGGTAGTGCCAATAAACTGCCAAGCATGGTCATCAGCATCATGTGATACCAGGAGAATTGGTTCCGAACCATTCAAGACCTGCCGCATGGTCATCGTCGCACAATTACGCGGCTGATCGAAAGGCCAACTGTCTGTGTAGTTCGGGTCCACAAGATAGCGTCAGCTCATTTGTGGCGGCTGCCATTCGACGCAGATCGAGATTCGACCCCTCCCGGCGTTCTGGCTGTGAACATTTGCGCACTGATTGATTGCCAGACCAGAATATCCATGACCATCGCCGTGCTCACGTCAATTTTGCCCGTGAACGCTGGATGTGGCGCGAAGCCATAGCACTGTCCTGGACCGGGGACTAATCCTCGCTGGTGAAGGGCGTGTACATGAAGCGAAAGCAGGTGCAATTCCTGCCAGTCCTGTGTGTTCGCGAGGGCGCTGAACTCTTGCGGCGTCTGCGCAACTGTCTCGAAAGTGCCCTCAATCACGGAGAGTTCAACGGTGCTGCCATCAGGTCGCCGGAGGAACCAGTCGCCAAACTTAGACATGAACACAGGGGCAACGCGCCCGTGGACCAAATGACTCCACAATCCGAGACACCGAGCGGCTTCTGCCGGGGCGATGTTCTGAATCAGCAAATCATCCCATGTTGTTTTTACTGGCATATTTCCTCGTAAACGAGCAATCAGCCTTCCGAGGATAGCCCGACAGAGTTGCTCGAACTTGCAGAGGGTGGCGCAAAGCCGCCATCTGGTGCCCACCCGGTTCAATTAAAGCCGCCCGTAACATCCAACCGTTGTTAGGTATTTTCCAATACTCCCGGCAGGGAACATCCGCAAGCGCAATGTCGCCGCAAATTCAACGAGACCAGGCAAATCGGAAGCCCCACCAACCTCCGGTCGTCGGTGGACAAAACACGCAATCCGCCCCAAGGGGTCCCTAATACATGACGCTATCGACGTTTGAAGTGGAGCGTGATACCCTCAAATCTGTTCAAGCATGGCAAACGAGCAGTCAATTTGGGAGCGAAGCACAATCATGCGGTTCTTCCGGTGGTTCTTCAGTGGACGGGTCATGCGACTCGCACTGAAACTATTTACCGGGGCGGCCGTCATCCTGGTGCTTTATTATTGCGAGGAAGATTGGCGCGGAAGCCGGGTTTGGAGCAAATATTTGGCTACTTCCGGTATCACGCCAGTACAACTGGACCTGCAGAGCTACATCCCAAGACCAATTCCTGACGACCAGAATTTTGCCGCGACGCCAATCGTCAAGCGTTGGTTTGTCAAACAATCGGCAAACGTTCCGTTCAATTCTGATCATTTCAGCAAGGCGCCGGCCTCGCTTATTCAACTACTCAAGAATGTCGAGAAGAAAAAGAACTTGCAACATTTGGATTTGGTTGCGTGGCAGAAAGGGTTGAAGGAGACATCAGCTATTGTGCCGTCGTCGAAGCGCAACGGGGAAGCTCGACCGTCATCGAGGAAGGAGGCGGCGGTGGCGGTTCTCGCCGCCCTGGAGGACGACGATGCCACGATTCAATTGCTACGAGTCGCGAGCGGTCGGTCCAATTGTTTTTATCCGGTTAGTTACACGCTGGACGATCCTTGGAATATTCTACTGCCGCATGACTACAATATTAAAGAACTTGCAGCCCGGCTCGAACTGAGGGCATGTGCCGAATTGGAGATAGGAAACGGCGCCAAGGCGTTCGACGATGTGATGCTAACTCTCTATCTGGCCGATTCGCTCACCAATGAATGTATGGTGATTTCGTATTTGGTTCGCGCCGATTGTATTCACGCAGCGGTTCAGCCGATCTGGGAAGGAATCGCAGATCGGCGCTGGTCTGATCCACAACTTCAAGAGATGGAAGCGCGATTGCTCCGTTTCAATTTCATAGGTGAACTTGAGAAGCCATTGGAAACCGAAAGAGCTGTTGGGGTTCTCACCATTGATTTGACGAAGAACAAAGGTGTGAACTACTTGGCCCGCACCGCCTCTACCGAGCCAACGATTTTCGGTGGCATCCTTGGACCTGTTTTCGACTGCGTGATCCCTTCGGGCTGGTTCGCGTTTGAAAAGGTCAATTACTGTCGATCAATTGACACTCTTTTCACCAACACATTCGATCCAGTCGCTCGAACCGTTTCGCCTCTCCATGCTGACGCCAATCGCGAAACGTTCAATCAGAAGGCGAACGCCGGTGGGGGAACGCCGACCGGTGTAATTCTCCACCATTGGACCGTCGCCCGACTATTTTTGCCTACACTGCCGAAGGTTTTATTTCGAGGAGCCATCGCGCAAACTGCCGCGAATCAGGCGGCGCTTGCCTGTGCTCTGGAAAGAAATCATTTGGCGAATGGAAAATACGCGGCCAGCCTGCAATCGCTAGTGCCCGACTGGATGTCGACCACGCCACACGATGTAGTCGGCGGGCAGGCTTATCACTATGATCGTATAGATGCAGATCACTTTTTTCTCTATTCCATCGGCTGGGATGAAAAGGACGGTGGCGGGAAAAGTGGAGAATCACTTTTTGGCCGCGAAGGCAATTGGGTATGGAAAAACTCCGATTGAATGTCGTGCAATCGTAATTGAACGAGAGATGGGAGCAACGCGGCTGACGCAAGAACTGACCATCTCGCCTTCACGCGACCTCGAGGCGGTCACGTCGGGCGTCTTTGAACGGCAATTCGAGATAACCCGCCTAAACACTCCGACTACCCTTTAACGCTGTCGGCTTTAAACGTTGTACCTTTGGGCCATGCTTTCGCCCAAAGCGCAATGCAGCCTGGCTGACGCCAAACGGTACTTCAGGGAACACCTGTCGGCTGGTGAGTATTACATGGAGGGCCAACAAGTGCGTGGCCAATGGTACGGCAAAGGGGCGGCGGATTTGGGGCTGTCCGGCATCACGAAAGTCGAACAATTTGAGCGGCTCTGCGATAATCTTCATCCACAAACCAGCCAGCGCCTGACGATATGCCAGAAAACTACCCGGACGGAATCGGATGGGGACGGCGCGGAGCATGAGCACGCCAACCGCCGGGTGTTTTATGATTTCACCATCTCGCCGCCGAAGTCGGTTTCTATCGCCGCCCTGGTCGGCAACGACCGGCGGATCGTCGAGGCCCACGAGCGGTCGGTGACGATGGCGCTGGAGCAATTGACCCGGGGAACGTAAACGCGCACAGGACTTATGGCGCATACCTGCGAGACGCGGGCCGATTGGAGGAATCGCGTATGCAGTGCCAGCGAGTCGTCGAGATCGCCTCAACCTACGCGATGGGATATACGTTCCTGGCACGCACGCTGATGCTGGAGAATAAGCAAGACGACGCGATCGCAACGCTCCGCACCGGCCTCAAGTTCAAGCCCGGCATGACGGTCGCGAGGTGCGACCTGGCAGCCACCCTGTTTTCCACGGGCAGATGGCGTGAGGCCGAGACCGAACTGGAAGCCGGCCTGGCCTACGACGCGACCGATCCAGACCTGCATTGCCTTCTGGCCATGGACACGGCCATGCAAGGACACTTCCTCCAAGCCGAGCAACAGTGCGCCGAAGCGCTGCGCCTTGCTCCTGCTTTTCCCGCCGTCCACGTAGAACTGGCGCAGATCCTCGCCGCGCAACGCAAGACAGCTGGGGCGATCGCCGAGTACCGAAGAGCCCTCGAACTCCAGCTCGACCTCCCCGCCGCCCTTAACGAGTTGGCGTGGATACTCGCCACCAGCGCGGACCCCAAGTTCCGCAACGGCGCCGAGGCAGCGAGCATGGCCGCCGGGGCATGCGAGCTAACCCGTAACCGGTAGGCGTTAGGAACCCTCGCCGCTGCCTGTGCGGAAGCCGGCCGCTTTGATCAAGCCGTCTCTCTATACACAGCGTCATAAGTCTTTGCGCATGTGAATGCGCAAATCGGACGCTATCCGAGTGGGTTCCAGGCGTGACACAAGCGACTGTGGCGCCTTAAACGGACTCGGACTTGGACACGCTTCCGGGAATCTCTGCCTCAAGGCAAGCAGCGTGCATCTGGGTGTATCACCAGATTTGGGATGAAGTTGATTCCAGACCCGTTTCCACTCCGTGCGAGCCTCGGCATCCTGCGATGCCTGCGCTTGGCGTTCTTCCTTCCGTCGGTTTCCGCCATTCATGCGCTCGGAGCTTTTCGGGTCTCCTTGAAGAAATCGTCTGCCCAACTCCACGGCCGCGCAGGCCGGATCGGGGATCAGCAGGGGCCAGCCCCAAAGCAGGTTGCCCAGCTTGGAACTGTAGGCCGGGTTCACTTCCATGTGCCGAAGACCGGAGGCCTCCAGCCGGCGGACCAGCGGCAGAATGAACCCCTTCCGCGTCCACTGGTTATTCACAGCTCGGTTAAAAGACCGGCCTTTGCCGTGGTCTTGGGACTGGATGTTAAGATGCTCTGTGATGACGGCACTGCATTGGAAATGGGCCGCCAGCGCGACAATCTCTTTTGCCAAGCAGGACAACTCGCATACCCGCTTGTCACGCTGATGGATAGAGTCCGGATGATCGGATGCCTTCCTCAGCCTGCGATTTAGCTCTGGATAGTCATAGATCGACCAGCTGAGGGGCTTACAGGCTTCACCCTCCCGCTCGAGTACCGCGGCGCCAATCCGGTTGGGGTTCAAATCCAGAGCCAGTACCCGGTCGGGATGGGCTTTCCGCTTCGACGGCTCCACTTTTTCATCCCAAGAAATCGAGATGTGGGTGGCGGTCAAGGAAACCGTGAACGGAACGTCCCGGTGCCAGGTACATCGGAACTGCAACGCATCCAAAAGCTCCCGGTAATTGGACTTCTTGCCCAGTTTTATCTGGAGTGGCAGAGCCACCTTGGCCTTCGGGTAAAACCAGACGGTATTGTGCTCGATGTCCAGCACGAAGCGATGGTTGCCTCCCTGTTCACCATAGCTCTTGGCGTGTCCCTCGAAGTACAGAGGCAACAGCCGTTTGGCTTTCCACTCCCCCGCCGTGATCCTTCCCTGGGCACGCAGTTGCAGATTATGTTTGCCACCGAAAACAACGGTTCGCCCTGGGTTGGCACGGTGGAGAGCGCGGGCGCGTTTCAGGGCCGACAACGTCAACCAGGAATCCAGCTTTCCTTGCGGAATGACCCGGAGCAGGTCAAGAATTTCCTTGTCTTTCTTACCCTCCCGCACCCGGTTATAGGCAGTGCGGATGACGACAGACTGGGCTTTGCGCCACTGGGCTATGATCTCAACAGCCTGAGGCACGGTCGTATAGGATAATTTGACAGTCCGAACCATTCTGAACAGTTATAATACTACTTCACTCTGATCACAAGCACAAATACTTGTGACGCTGTGTATAGAATTCTCTTTTCCATGCCTTTGTGTTTGACCAGGATCAGTTTGAACGTGGGAGCGCGTTAATGCTTCCCATGACCGGATCCACCCAGTCGGGCTCTTCCATCCCGCGGGCATCCAGCTTCTTGAGGAGGTCCTTTAAACTCCTGGCATCTTCCCAATACGTTTGGGAGCTTCCAGTGTATCCGAAGTAAAAGCGTTTCATCCGTTACTCCTCCGCTGTCTCCGCGAGTTCCTGCTCCGGCATCTCGGGAGGCTCTGCCGCCTGCTCTGCGGGCACCGTGTGCCTGACCTTGAGGGCGAACACGGCGTCGTTGATCTTTCGGGCCAATTCCGGGTTTCCGGCCAGGGCACTTGCAGATGCATCCCTCCCCTGCCCTACCAGCTCGCTTTCGTACTGGTACCACGCTCCCTTCTTGGTGACTATGCCCGCCTCGGTGGCGGTGTCGAGAAGGTCGGTGTATCTGTTGACTCCAGCCCCGAAGGTGATGTCGAACTCTGCCTCGGTGAAGGGGGGCGCGATCTTGTTCTTGACCACTTTGACTTTGACATGGCTGCCGATGGCACCTCCGGCGGGATCCTTGAGGGTCTCCTTGCGCCGGATGTCGAGGCGCACGCTGGCGTAAAACTTCAACGCCTTGCCGCCTGGCGTGGTTTCCGGGTTGCCGAACATGACCCCTATCTTCTCACGCAGCTGGTTCGAAAAGACGCAGAGGGTGTTGCTCTTGTGGAGGATGGCCGTGAGCTTGCGGAGGGCCTGGCTCATCAACCTGGCCTGCATGCCCATCGTGGCCATGCCCATCTCCCCGTCGAGCTCGGCTCGGGGGATCAGAGCTGCGACCGAGTCGATGGCGATGATGTCCACGGTCCCCGATTTGGCGAGGATCTCAGCGATCGAAAGGGCCTCCTCGCCGCTGCTTGGCTGCGAGATCAGCAGGTCGTCCAAATTAACGCCGAGGTTCTTGGCGTACTTGGGATCGAAAGCATGCTCGGCGTCGATGAAGACGGCGAGGCCCCCGGCCTTCTGGGCGTTGGCGATCATGTGAAGCATCAAAGTGGTCTTGCCAGACGATTCCGGCCCGAAAATTTCGCAGACCCTCCCGCGAGGCATGCCTCCGACGCCAAGGGCGCAGTCCAGCGAGATGGATCCTGTCGAGATCGTCTGAACCGCCACAGCTGCCTGGGCGTCGCCCAGCCTCATGATGCTCCCAGCCCCATGCGTCTTGGTGATGGAGCTGATGGCGATTTCCAGGGACGCTTTGCGGTCGTTCGCAGGTGCAGGTGGACTCGAGTTTTTTGACATGATGAAATGTTTGCTGAAGTTTTATCTGAGGCGTTATAGCGCTGAACTGAGGTAGCACCGTGCGTTTTCTTCCAAGTCATACCCGTTCAGGCTGGGCTTCCCTGATTCTCCCGATTTGGTGACAAAAAAAGTCAAATCCGGATGCGCTCTCGCGAAGGAATAAAGGGCCTGCACTTGCTGCCGAATGCTTTCCAGGGGCGTGGAGCGCTTGGCGCCTGGCCTGGTGATCGTGCATATCGCGAAGCTGCGCCCATCTGTGCCTTCCTGATAGCCCTTGGCGCACCCCAGGACGGCCCAGAAACCCTTGGTGCCGTTTGGACGCTTCAGCAGGGGATTGTTTGCCCGATACTGGTTCCCGGGCTTCCCGGTGTAAGCCCACCCTGCGGAACCTGCCCCATGGAAGCCTGCTGCGTTGCTCCCAAAGACGAACACCTCCTGCGGCGCCAATGCGGCGATGTGCCGCTTTGGGGCATACCGTCGGTCAGATGGCTGCCGGCCTGCCCAGTTCCAGTATGCTTCTGGCAGCAAAACATTCCCTGGAGGTGTGGCATCACGGAGAAAGAATACAGAGACTCCGTAGGCGTAATCGTGTAGATGCGGGGTTTTGGCCCCGTCCATGTGGAAGTCTTCTGCCACCTCGTAACCGTGGCTCTCTATAAATCGCCGGACCTTCTGGTGACCTCTGTGGCAGGCATACGCCTGCTTTGTGTTGGGGCTGGAGGCAGGAGATGGGCAGGTCGGGTCTGGCCCTTCAAAGCAGGCATCAGTCCAAGGTTCCGCGTAGTAGAGCAGCCCATCCGCGAGAGGCATGACCTTGAAGTTTTCCCCTGATTCCGCGTACTGCGCAATGAAGGCTTCGCGGGTCATCTCACGAAAGACAAGGAGTGTTGTGAGAGTAAGGTGACAAAGACCTGAGCTGCGGTTGCGTCTCGGCTGCCCCGGAAGTTGGTGCCGTTTCGTGTGCGGCACTTGACTTTCGGAACCTTGTTGTCCAAGGAGACAAACAAGATGATTGTGGAGAGGATTCGAGCTTCCTCATCGGACGCGATGCTTTCGCCCAGGGTGAGCCGGTCGTGTCCATTGCAGGAGTTGAAGACGACTTGCTGCCCTGTTCGATCCTGTAGGACGCGGAGCAGTCTGGCGATTTCGGATTGGGCGTCAATTTGCAACTGCATCTGTATTTTGTCGTTGTCGCGATCGCAACGCTCAAACGGCAGCTGGAATCCGCGGGATATTTCGGCACGCGGATCTACGAGACGGATGGACTCTGCGCCCTCGACAAAAAGCTCTGTATTCACAACTTTTGTTGCACGGCCTTCATGGTTTGGGCTGCAGCAGCTGCCGCATTGCTTCCTGGGCGGCAACGATCACCGGGCCCTGTGGGTCCTGTCGGATTCACCTCCATCCCATCTCGCAGAGCATCCAAGCTGACCACAGGGTGTCCGGACAATTCTTCCTCAGCCATGTGTCCTTGCCGGCGCCGGGCGGACCGCTCATCAAGATCATATGACCGTTCAAACCTATTTGCTCAAACTTGAGCAGATAATTTTTGGACGCTGCGCTTGAGCATCGGGCACAACGGGGTGCCATGGATCAGAATCCGACCTTTTCCAGCGAGTGGGCAACCATTTCTCCTTGTAGAGATGCGCTCCCATTGCCTTACTTAGGTCACTTATTGTGCGCGCCACACGGTTTTGGAACCAATGAGTGTCAGCCTTCCTGTCCAACGGAGTCACTGCCTCCGACTGGCGGTCGATCAAGACCCCATCAGTAGTTACCGTGCAACCAAATTTGCTCTTCCGATTGATGCGCAACCGGCTTTTCTCCTGGGCAGCCAAGGTCTGGCACTTCACTTCCAACCAGGCGTTGCCGGCCTCCATGGCCCGAAGGCCAATCACGGCCGCCGCGGCCTGGTCCCGGCCCAAGTTGGGATAATCAGTCAATACTCCTCCCAGAATGGAGGTGTAGTTGGACTTCACATACCGGAGAACGACACCCTGTTCCATGCACCGGCGTTCAAACGCCTTTCGAATCTCCCGATATGGCATGACCCGGAGCATGGCTCCCAGCTTGGTCCGAAGCCACCGCTTGCAACACTCGAAATCCAGGTATTCGAGGACCACCATGTAGCGGTTGGCCTTGGCGGCCAGCACGATCTCGTTGATTTGCCCGCAGAGCCAAGCTTTTCTCCGGGCTTTGCTCCAAGCTGGATCAAACATCCGCTTTTCATGCCTCAACACCACTGGGGTTCCATCGGCCATCTGCACCCAGGAATCGGCCATGCTGTCACAGTTTAGATCCACACCGATGGCGCCCAAAGGAACATAATCAGGCTGAGTTTTGTTCCGAAAGAACGAGATGTGGATGTACCAGTGGCCATTCTCATGGTGGATAAGCCAGATGGTCAATGGGATGCGGCCCACAGTCACCTTCCGATTCACCCATTGACCCTTCCGCTTGCCCTGCTGGCAAATCTCCTTGGTGAAGGTGAAGGGTTGACAGTTAATGGCCAAAATAACTTCCAGTCGGACCTGCTCCTTTGGCTTGAGCGTGAAAAAGCCCATCAGCTCCTTGGCGTGCCACAGTTCAAACTGAAGCTTTCCATCTTCATAAACCGGTTCAAGCCGGAGTGTGCTATTGCCGCCGGTTTCATCTGAGCTGCCCATGCAACCAATACGGTCGTTGCGGGCCTCAGCATACGCCCTTTTCCATCCCTTGGCCTCCTGATCTTGGTAAAGCTTCTTTCCGAAGTGGATGTGCGGATGGCCCTGCTGCGCCAGCAAGCGCTTTTGCTTCTTATACAATCGCATGAGCTTCCGTACTCGCCCATGAAGCTCGTCAGATGGACCGTTAAATGTTTCCACCACCTGGCGCTTAATGTCCGATTCGACGTCCTCCAAAGCCACCTTCTGGGATTCCATGGCACTTTGGATAATCCCCTCCGCAGCCACCTTGGCGGTGTTGTACATCCGAGCCGGCATGTGAAAAATTTGGCACAGAGCAACTTTGTCCGGAGTCTTCCCCGCCTGAAGCCTCTTTACCAAGGTCCGCAATAGACAACAAAACGGTTTTCTTTGCAGCAGTAGTGTATGTCCTGCCTCCGTAATGCCCTTGAGTCTGCCAATGAATGTTGCTGGAATAGAGCCAGCCACCGATTCGTAGTGTTCAAAATCGGCTGTTTTCACCTTCCGAATATCGATCTTCTTGGCCATTAGGATGAAACCACTATAACACCTACAATGAAAGATGCAATTATCACTTTTACTAACCATTGGCCCAATAGCCCCGCACCTAGACGTTCATCCCTAAACCTTCCGTCGCTGGGAGCGGCAAATGGAGTTGCCCAAGTCAGAACGCACCTTTGGGCCATGACAGACGCTACCGATGACAGACCACCCAATCCGAGGCATGGGTAATCGGTTATGTTCGTGTCTCGTCCCACGATCAGCAAACGGATCTGGAACGGCAAAAGGCTTCTGTGAAAACCGAATCTGGAAAACCCGTTCATGCGAGGATTATCGCCCTCCTTTTCCTGAGAATTCGCTTCACCTGCTCTGGGAAAATTCCGACCCGTGGCGCCGAGAGGTTGCCTGGATCATACGAGTCGTCCCACCAGATGCCGTCGACCCCCCGGATTTGCTTGGCCAGGAATGTGAAGGCGGCATCCACGACGAAGAAAGGGCTTACCTTCTTCTCTTCGGATCCGTGCCAGAACAAGTTGAGTCCGCGCCTGGGCAACCAGCCCTTCACGGGCCTGACCCAGCCTTCGGATTCCTGGCGTGCCTCTTCCATGGTTAGACAAAATGTATGCTGATCCTCTCCCACCTGCGCCTTATACAGTGTGGCAGCGCGGATGAGGTCCAGCGCCATGGCCTTGGTCAGCCAACGCGTTTTGTCGGGACGGCTCAAACGCCGGAAGTTTACAAGCGCAAGTGGAGTTCCGTCCATCCGCTGCACGGTCCAGACCGGAGCTGGCCCAAGCCGCGCGATGGCTCGCCAATCTTCCGGACAGGAAGAGCAGCTCAGGAGGGGCCCCTCCATGCTCGACGTCGGCCACGGCTTTCCGTCCATGCAGCCGACGTGGAAGAGCGGACGGTCATAGCGGCAGAGATGAGCTTTGGCGACTGGCATATTAGACTTCCACGATCAGCTTGGGATTGAAGCCGTGAGTCGTCTCGTGCGGATATCCCCGGGGATTCGCGAGGACACGGGTTTCACCGATTTTGTAGTCGAACGCCCAGTGGGTGTGCCCGTGGATCCATAATCTGCACGGGTGTCCCAGGATAAACTCTGTCAGCTCCGAGGTGTAAGCCGGCTGGCTGGGCCCGCCCATGAAGTGGTCTGGCATAGATTGCCTGCTGATGCCGTGGTGGGTAATGACCACGACCTTCTTGCCTTTCAGCGCTTCCAACTGCTCCCCAGCCATGATAGAGTTTCTTTGTGGACCGGGACGAGGTCTCTCGGCCGGAGTCGGCGATACTTGTGGTTGCCGGCGATGTACACAACTTGCCTGCCATCAAACTCCTTTTGAGCCCAGCGTATCCCGTTCAGCCCCGTATGCGTGTCGCCAGCCAAGATAATGACATCAGCCCCATCAGCCGAGGACCGATAGGGCGCAAACTCCTGGTGCAAATCACTGAGGACATGCAGACGCATATTCTTTTGGATGATTTTGGCGGAGCCGGTTGACCATTGCAACATTTCAGGCGCAGGCCAGTTGGAGTTTTTCGACTTGAGAGCAGCAGCGGTAGGCAGCTTCTGTTCCCAGGTGGGCCGTGCCGCACTCGGGACACTCGTAAGCACCCCATTCTCCACAACTGTAGTTGCTGGCAGAGTAAACAGCGCTGACAATTTCGTTGGCCGGAACCTGGCTGCCTTTGCGTCGCTCCATTCGTCGGGAAAGTACCAAGGCGCGGGCTCCTCCATATATCGTGTCGGCCCTGGCGATTCTGGCCAGCGCGGCACAAGCCCGTTCATAAAGGGTGGCAAGCTGGCTGGGGTGTGCTTCTTTAAGTTTCATTCCTTCTGCTCAACTTGATGCTCGTGGCCGGATTCTCCTGCGTTTCCGCCCGGTCCTTGTTTGGTTGGGCGATTATTCTTCCTCTGTTTGCGCCCTTGCGACGCCTGCTCCCCATCAAAGCGGGAGAATATCTCTATCTTCTTCCGGCTGGGGGAAACCAACTGTTAATTTTAGGGAGGTGTTTTCGAATTACACCCGGGCGATTGGGGCCGGAGCCCCTTGGCAACCTCTTTTTTCAGAGCTTTGAGCAGGTCGATGAGCGCCCCGGTTGGGACACCGATCATTCCGCCATTCGTCACGTAGCCCCTGGAGTTGATGCTGTTGAAGGTCAGGGTCCCATTGGCGTGGGCTGTGATCTCCAACCTCTCGATCTTTGCATATCCGTTTCGGCCCATGTGGCTGCCAGCTGCGGGCACTTCGATGATAACTGAACCTGTCCCTGGATTGCGTTTGACGGTGGCGCTCATGCTCAGTCCAGGTCCTCTCCCTTGTCGGTGAGACGGAAGAAGCCGGGGTCGCTGGCTTGGGCCTTGAGCGCGCGTGCGGCCTGCTTCCCATCCAACTCTTTGGCCTCAACCACCTTCCACCGGCCCGAGCAGTCGCCGT
>Ga0224555_1003839_pt1 | contig 14642 bp, 14 predicted proteins | sample 714S23034metaG_FD_180687 | JGI IMG/M metagenome (GOLD analysis project Ga0224555, IMG submission 180687) | Peat soil microbial communities from Stordalen Mire, Sweden - 717 S2 30-34 | ecosystem: Environmental > Terrestrial > Soil > Wetlands > Peat | place: Sweden: Norrbotten County, Stordalen...
CTCGTCATTATTCCAGACAACCATGCATTTAAGGTGGGTGCATTCAGCCGATACAATATGGAGATGCCCGTTTGCATCGCGAAAAGCCCCGCATTTTTGACCTTCAAGTTCAACTATTTTGGCTTGTCCGTTTTTAATTTCTGATAGTTCCACCGTATCGTTGTAAAACCATTTTTTTAATACAGATACCAGGTCGTCTTTAAGCATTTTAAAAAACGGCCCGCTCGCTTTTAGAGTAAACCGGTAAGGATTGTAAAGTTTTGTCCATTTATTTTCTTTGCCGGTAATAAGGTCGGTTATCAGTATTCCTGCTATAGTGCAATGGGTCATACCAATTCCGCAATCGCCTGTAACAATGTATACGTTATCCTTATCCCACGGATTACGACCGATATATGCAAGTGCATCCATAGGCACTAATACCCGTTGTTTTAAGTGTGCCTTCAGGCCAACTTGAAACTCTGTATGAAGCGTTTGAGTCTCCCGACTCAAACAACGTGCGGCGTCGGCAAATTGAATGTTTGAGAACAATCTTTAGCTGAAGGTGGCTGAGGGATTTTGGCGTTGTAGATATTGCCAGACGTTTCGGTCGGGAGACCGAAACGTTCATTTAAACTTCCAGGTTGGCCTGAAGGCACACCTGGAAGAACGGGGTTCATAAATATTGATTTTATTACAAATTTATACCATTACTGCGCAATGAATTTGCGCAGTAATTTTAACATTCGGGTTGACACAAAATATTCGTACAGTTTATTGATAATAAACTAATTGAGTTTGCTTAAGTACTGAAATGGGTTGACACATTTGGGGGTGTAAAGGCGGCCCCTCCCGTCCCCGAAGGAAAGATAATAGCAAACAGCCTTTACCACCTCCAGGGCTGCTCCTCCTAAAATAGGAGGAGAATTTAAATGCAAGCAACCGCCCCGGCTGTTTCGCGTGAAGGATAGAAGTGAAAAGCCCGCAAGCGAGGCTTTGCGAGTGCGGACTTGCAACGGATAGCCTGACCCGAGGTTTTACGAGGGGCACGCCATTACAAAAATTTCACCACCGCATCAAACTCTTCTTTAGCGGCAATGGCATCTTTCAGGATGGTAACATCGTCAATTTTAAATTGCAGGGCCAGCAGGTTTGATAAATAATCAATTTGTTTTTCGGCATTCTTCCGGTCGAAAAATATTTTGCCGGTGCGGCGTATGAGGAAGTCGTTGAGATGGTATATCATTTCGTTCTCGATGCTGTACATCAGTTCGGCGGCTTCAAATAGTTTATCAGGGTCGGCAATTTTGGTGTGCAAGGTTTTAACCTGTTCAATAATTTTTGAAGTGTTGGTGCCAAACCGGTAAAACCACTCGCTTATTTTATCGGCCGGTATATTTTCTACACTGCCCTGTTCAAGCAATTTCTCTATTGCTTTTTTAAACAGCGTTTCATCAGCAAACTCACCCCCGCTTAACCGGTAATTTTTGGTTTTACAGCTTTTATATTTTTTGCCTGAGCGTTTAGCTACCAGGTCAACAATCTTTTCGGCCATTAACCGGTAGCCGGTCAATTTGCCACCTGCAATGGATATTAAACCCGAAGTAGAATCCAGTATTTCATCCTTTCGCGATAACTCTGAAGCCGACTTTCCTTCTTCGTATATCAGTGGCCGTAATCCTGCCCAGGTAGAAACTATGTCACCAAATCCAACGTTTACGCTCGGGAACATTTTATTAATGGCCGTTAACAGGTAAGCCGCATCTTCCTTACTGCAATGGGGGTGGTTAAGATCCTGGTTGTACACCGTATCGGTAGTGCCTACGTAGGTAATGTTGTTGCGGGGTATGGCAAAAATCATACGGCCATCGCCTACATCAAAATACGCAGCTTGCTGCAGCGGCAGTTTTTCGTACGGGAAAACAAGGTGCACCCCTTTGGTTAACTGCAGCCTTTTGCCTTTTAACGAGTTATCTTCTTTCCGTAGTAAATCTACCCAGGGGCCGCAGGCATTTACTATGGCGTTTGCTTTTATTTCAAACGTTTCGCCGCTCAATTTATCCTGTACAATGGCACCGGTAATTCTCCCCTTGGCATCGTAGGTAAAATTCTTTGATTCGGCATAATTTAAAAGTAAAGCCCCGTTTGCAAATGCGCTTTTGGCCAGCTCGATAACCAGGCGCGAGTCGTCGGTGCGGTATTCAAAATACAGGCCCCCGCCATGCAACCCGTTTGAACGAAGCAGGGGTTCTGCTTTCAGGGTTTCGTGCTTATCCAGCATTTTACGGCGCTCTTCCTTTTTAACCCCGGCCAGTATATCATAAACCAGCAATCCTACTGAGGTTGAAAATGAACCTAACGAACCTTCCTCAACAATAGGCAGCAGCATTTTTTCGGGGATAACAATATGCCGGGCATTGCGGTGCACTACTGCGCGTTCGCTGCCTACATCATGCACCAGTTTAATTTCAAACTGTTTAAGGTAACGCAACCCGCCGTGAATTAATTTTGTTGAGCGCGAACTGGTGCCCGATGCGAAATCATTTTTCTCAACCAGCGCAACGCGCATGCCCCTTAAAGCAGCATCTAAAGCAATTCCACAGCCGGTAACACCACCACCAATAACCAACAGGTCAAACTGGTTGGCGGCTAGTTGACGGGTAAAATCGGATCGGTGGAGGTTAGAGAAATTCATGTAAGTATATATTTGGGGTAACCGGTTTTTAAATATTAGTTTTCATCGTATTCAGAAGATGTGCCGCGTTTTTTCTTTGGTTTAAACATGGGGATGCCTGCGGCCTCCAGTGTATTGTAACCAGCAGCTACAGCCCTTAGTCGCTGAAATCCATTTCGTTTAAGCAAAGAGCCGGCTGTAACGGCCTGGGCGGCTGTTTCGCCGTACAGATAATACATATCCTGTGCTTCCATCTCTGCCAGCAAAGGCTCAAGGTCTGAAAGGGCAATGTTTTCGGCATCCTCAACATGTCCCTTTTCGAAATCTTCCTTATCGCGCAGGTCTATTAAAAAAAATTCATCAAACTGATAATCTATTGCAAACTCATCGGCGTCAATGCTTATCAGCATATCAAACTTATTGCCCGCCTGCAGCCATACCTCGTACCCACCGGCCAGGTAACCCTTTACATTGTTCAGGCCCGAACCTTTTATGGCCTTTATAAGGGCGGGGATATCGCTTTCACCGGCTACCAGCAGCACCTTTAGCTCACTGCTTATCACTTCCGGTAAAGTATTAATAAAGTTATCGGTAAAGGGGATGGAAACCGACTCTTCAATAAACCCTTCTGCAAATATTCCGGGCTTTCGGGTATCAACAATAACGTATCCGCTTAGGTCCAAAGCCCGGAATTCGTTTAACTCAAATTTCTGCATACTTAACTTTGAGGCGCGAAGTTATACCATTTCAACTTTCAAAATAACTGATTGTCATCTTTTGACCATAGTTATTTGAAGCGGGAATAAGGTACTGTGGTATTGCACAGTAATCTGACAGCCTTGCGGCAACGCCATTTCCACTTAGTAACCTGAAATGATAACTCCCCCCACGGGAGAGAATTACTATTAACCAGGGATAAATTTATTTACGCCGTCGGCAACAGCCTGTAGTTTTGGGTAATTAACGGTATAATAAATAAGCTTGCCGTTGCGCTCGGCTTTTACCAGGTTATCCTCGCGTAAAATGCGCAGATGTTGCGAGGCAACAGATTGCTCCATTTTAAGCGATTTGTATATTTTATTTACGTTAATCCGGCGGCTTTGGTCAATAAAGCCAATAAGTTTAAGCCGCAAAGGGTGAGTTATTGCCCTCATAACGGAAGAGGCGCCCTCCAGCTTTTTATTAGTAACAAGTTTGTTAGCGACTCCGCTCATAGTTAATGTAATTAATAACTAAACAAATAAATTCAAAATACACCTTTAATACGAAACCAATACCGGCGGAACCATGGCCAACCATATAAGGCCTGTGGCCTTACATGGTTTACGCCAAATCATTAATTAATACCGATACCTCGTTAATCCGGTTCTTATTAACAGAGTAAAAAATAAATTTTCCGCTCCTTGAAGTCTCAACAATTTCGGCTTTGCGTAAAATTGCCAGATGCTGCGATGCAACAGACTGCTCAATACGTAATTTGACATAGATTTCAGTAACCGTCAGTTTTTTCTGCTCCTCAAGCAAGGTGAGCATTTGTTTTCTGAGCGGGTGGTTAACTGCTCTTAAATTAAGGAGTGCTTTTTTAAGCTTACTGTATTCAAGCTTAATCTCGTCTTTACCGTTTTCTTTGGTAACTACTAAAACATCTTTTGCGGTTTTTAGGGCCATACCTGGGGGGAGGGGGGTTTATAAATTAAAAATGGTTCAAATTAACTTATATGCTAACGATGATTTTAATATTTTACACAATTTAACAAAAAAAATTCATACTCAAAAATCAGGTTTTGGCGCCAAACTCTTTTAGGTAATAAGGTTCAAAATACGCAAGGTCTTCAAATTGCCCGCTCACGGCCTTAGCTTCTGAAAGCGAAATCATAAAGCGCGCATCGGATTGAATACCTGTAACAAATTGAACGTTGAGGGATTTAAAAACTTCTTTACATTTTTCGGCTCCGCTGCCAAATACTAATAAGGGGCTATACCGTTCGAGCTCCTCCGCAAGCTTCTCGTCTACCGTAACTGCTTGTGTTTTCAATAATTCGCCACCATTAGCGTCAAAAACCGCGGTATAGATATCCATGCGGCGTGCATCCAGTGCAGGCATATATGCCGCTGTTGGTATGCTTACTGTTTTCATTACCCCATCGGCCATTGCAAGTAATGTGGGCACAGCTATCAGCGGTTTGCTCAGCGCGTAGCACAATCCCTTAGCAGTTGAAGTCCCTATCCTCAAACCGGTATAAGAACCGGGGCCGGCGCTTACTGCTATTGCATCCAGCTGATTAAACGTCAAATTGTTTTTTTGCATTAAATCCTCAATAAAAACAGTGAGCACCCTTGCGTGAGAATTTCCCTGTACATCCTCTCTGTAATCTACCAGCTTGCCGTCCTTTGCAAGGCAAACCGAGCATATAGTGGACGAGGTTTCAATATTTAAAATCAGCGGCATTTGTGCGAATTAAAATTCAATATCCTTTTCAATTACACCGGCGCCGCGCTTTACTTTAACTTTGGTTTTATCGCCCTTATTAAACTGGCTGAGGGCTTTCATATAGCTGTTCATCTCTGTAACCTTTATATCGCCAAGCTGTACAACTATATCACCGGCCAGCAAGCCTGCTTTGGCTGCGGGGCGGTCTTCTTTAACAGCATCAATGCGCAGGCCTTCGCCTTCGTATGTATAGTCGGGGATAACGCCTAATGTTACTTTAAATTTGGGGGCACTGTCAACATTATCATCTTTGGTTTTGGTAAAGCTTAGTTTGCCTTTATCGTTTAACCCGCCTATCAGCGACACTGTATATTTGATTATATCTGTCATGCCGGCGTAATTAATCTTGTCTTCGGTATCGCTGGGTTTGTGATAATCTTTGTGCTGTCCGCTGAATAAAAACACTACCGGTATATTTTGCAGATAAAACGAAGTATGGTCTGATGGCCCGAGGCCCGATTCGGTGGTTTTAATATGCAGCGGGGTTTGCAGTTTGGCAAGTGCATCTTTAAACGCCGGTGAGGTGCCAATGCCGTTTACAGTTAATGTATGTGTTACAGAATCTACCCGGCCTACCATATCCATGTTTATCATGTAATTGATTTTATTGAGCGGAATGGTGGGATGCTGAACAAACCATTTTGAGCCGTAAAGGCCAAGCTCCTCGCCGCTGAAAGCGATAAAAACATAGTTGTTGTTTTTATATACCGACCCTTTTAATAACGAAGCCAGTTCAAGCATAGCGGCTACTCCGCTGGCATTATCGTCAGCGCCATGATGCACCGCAGGCGGGCCTGTATACAATGAATGTTTAGGGTCGCCCATGCCCAGGTGGTCGTAATGGGCGCCAATAACAATGGTGTTTGCTGCATGGTTATCAATAAATGCCACAACATTACTGCCTTTAACATGCGTTTTTACACTGTCAACCGTGGGGTCGTAACTAAAGGGCTGAAGATAATCAGCCATTACAAGCTTGCCATCCGGCGCGGGTATACCCTCGTTCTTAAATGTTTCAATAATATAGGCTGCCGCTTTGTGCTCATCGTCAGTGCCGGTCATGCGGCCATGCAGGCTATCGGATGCCAGGTAAGTAATGTGCTTTTTTAATTTGGCCGGCGATTGGGCGTTAAGAATTATACAGGGTGCTCCTATTATGGCAAAGAGGAGTAAAGTCGTAAACCGGCTTATGTTTCTAAAGTTCATCTTTTCACAATTTAATTATCTGAAAAACATTTTATCAATTTCAAAATTACTGCCTATTCACTTTCTTTTTGCCGTTTTACCTGTTCCTTTTGCCGGGCAATCAAAATTGCTTTATGCAATTTGGCTTTTAAAATTGCCATGGAAGGTAATTGAGTATAGTACTTGGCAACTTTTATCCGGTCCTCCTTTAGTAACAGCAGTTCAACATGCTCATCCGATTTATCAGAACAAAGTATTAATCCCACTGGTGCATTTTCCCCTTCCCGTTGCTCATGCTTTTCAAGCCAGCGCAAATATAACTCCATTTGTCCTTTATCTCCGGCTTTGAACTTGCCCATCTTCAAATCAATAACTACCAGGCATTTCAAGCCACGGTGATAAAACAGCAAATCAATTTTATAATCTATTCCATCTATGACTATACGTTTTTGTCGCGCAATAAATGCAAAGTCACTACCCAATTCTGTAATAAATTGCTGTAACTGGGCTAATATCCGCTCTTCCATATCTTTCTCCGAAAAAGTTTCTTTTAAGCCTAAAAAATCAAGCAGGTAAGGATCTCTGAACACCAGTTCTGTGTTAGATAGTTCTCCTTTCTTTAATTTTTTAAGCTCCTGCTTAATTAATTTTTCCGGCCTTTTTGAAAGGGCAGTACGTTCAAACAGCAGGCTATCCATCCGCTCCCGTAGCAGCCGTACGCTCCATTTTTCTGCAATGGCCATCTGTGTATAAAACAATCTTTGTGTTTCTTCTTCCAGTGTAATTAACTCTATAAAATGGCTCCAGCTCAATTCTTGCGACACTGTCGCAAGAATCTTTTTATCAGGAAAACAATGATAGAAATTCATCATTCGGCTTAAAGATGAAATAGTATAACCGGTGCCATATTCAATTGTCAATTCTTGCGACACTGTCGCAAGAATCTCTTTACCATACTTTGCCCGGTTACCTTCAAGTATATGCTGATGAATTAAACCACCAATACTCCAGTACAAATGTGTCAGCGATTGGTTTACCTGAACCGCTACTTGTTGCCGCGCCTGTTCTATTTGTAGTTTTATCTTTCCAAACAGGCTGTCAGTTTTCTTTACTTTTCTTGCTATCGGCTTGCTTTTTGACTTTGCCATATTGATTTTCTTATTGCCTTTTCGGCTTTTATCAGCTAAATATAAAATTTGTTTTGAATTTACGGCTTGAGCCAACCCATTCAGATATATACTATTGGGGGCCAAAATCCATGATTAAAACCGATTTCTCTATTTCTTAATAAGCCAAACTAAGGAGGTCTGCCTTATTTTGCTTACCTTCGCGCCCTGTTTGTAAAGCTGGTTTATTGAAACGGAGTTAAAAGCCCGTTCCCGGAACCAAATTATCAGATTCATTGTTTACCCGTTTTTAGTTTAAAAAGTACTATGCGCAATCAGAATATCAGGAACATCGCCATTATTGCCCACGTCGATCACGGCAAAACCACTTTAGTAGATAAAATACTTCACCAATGCTCTTTATTTAGAGATAACCAGCAAACCGGCGAATTAATTTTGGATAACAACGACCTTGAAAGAGAGCGTGGTATAACCATCCTGGCCAAAAACGTATCAGTTGAATACAAAGGCATTAAGATTAACATTATAGATACCCCCGGCCACGCCGACTTTGGTGGCGAGGTGGAGCGCGTATTGAACATGGCCGACGGCGTGTTGTTGCTGGTGGATGCCTTTGAAGGCGCCATGCCCCAAACACGTTACGTGTTAGGCAAGGCTATTGCTTTAGGCAAAAAGCCTATTTTGGTTATTAATAAAGTAGATAAAGAAAACTGCCGCCCGGATGAGGTGCATGAGTCGGTTTTTGATTTGATGTTCCACTTAGGTGGCAGCGAAGACCAGTTGAATTTCCCTACCGTTTACGGTTCAGCTAAACGTGGCTGGATGGGCCAGGACTGGAGACATCCGGCTGAAGATGTTACTTACTTATTAGATACCATCATAGGTCATATTCCGGCTCCTGAAATAAGAGAAGGAACCGTGCAGATGCAGATTACTTCACTGGATTATTCATCGTACCTGGGCCGTATTGCTATCGGACGTGTTACCCGTGGCAGCATTAGCTCGGGCGAGAACGTTAACCTGGTTAAACGCGATGGCAGTGTCGTTAAATCAAAAGTGAAAGAGCTTTATATATTCAGCGGATTAGGAAAAGTAAAGGTGCAGAAAGTTGAGTGTGGCGATATATGTGCTGTAATGGGTGTTGAAGGTTTTGAAATTGGCGATACCGTTGCCGATTTCGTAGCTCCGGAAGGCATGATACCCATCCATATTGATGAACCTACCATGAGCATGGTTTTCACAACCAACACGTCTCCGTTTTTTGGTAAGGAAGGAAAGCACGTTACCTCGCAAAAAATACGTGAGCGTTTATATAAGGAACTTGAAAAGAACCTTGCCCTGCGTGTTGAAGACACCGACGCTCCTGAAAAATTCCTGGTGTTTGGCCGGGGTATTTTGCACTTATCGGTTTTAATTGAAACCATGAGAAGAGAAGGTTACGAGTTAAGCATTGGTAACCCGCGGGTATTGGTAAAAGAAATAGACGGCCAGAAAAACGAGCCTATTGAAATATTAACCATTGATGCCCCTGAAAGTGTAGCCGGAAAATGTATTGAACTGGTTACCCAACGTAAAGGCGATTTACTGGTAATGGAGCCCAAAGGCGATATGATGCACATTGAGTTTGAAGTGCCATCAAGAGGATTGATTGGGCTAAGAACCCTGGTATTAAACACCACTGCCGGCGAAGCTATTATGGCCCACCGCTTTAAAGAATACCAGCCATGGAAGGGCGATATCCCGAGCCGTATTAACGGAACCATTATTGGTAAAGAAGCAGGTCGTGCTACTGCCTATAGTATGGATAAATTAAGCGACCGCGGTAAATTCTTTATTGAGCCCGGCGTTGAAATTTACGAAGGACAGATTATTGGTGAGTACACCAAAAACGGCGACTTAGTAGTAAACGTTGTGCAGGCCAAACAGTTAACCAACTTCCGTGCTGCAGGTACTGATGATAAATCAACCCTGCCCCCACCTATAAAAATGAGCCTGGAAGAAAGCATGGAATATATACAGGAAGACGAATACGTTGAGGTTACCCCTAAATCTATCCGTTTACGTAAAATATACCTGAACGAAAACGAACGCAAGCGTTTCGGCAAATCATAAGCGCTGCTTAATAATTCAAAAGCCCAACCAGAGTAATTTGGTTGGGCTTTTTTTTGAAAATTTCGCACGGAGGCACGGTGAATAATACAGAGAAATACAAAGTAAGTAATTGTATTCCCCGGCTGCTAACTCTGTGCCTCCGTGCGAAATAATTATGCAATTGAGTTAGGTGTACGACAAATTTCCCTTTTCATCCTTCAAACTTTGCCAATACAAACTCCCCCTGTCCCACGGACATCCCTCTCTTTGAAAAAAGAGAGGGAAAATGCAAAATACAGCAATGCAAAAGCATCAAGAGAGAAATTTGTCGTACACCCATTGAGTTTGCTCAGACATCCTAAGCCAGACAAACCCCTATCTTCGCGCCACAAACAACACCCATGATTGTAAGGCCAAAATGTTTTTATTACCTGCTTCAAATATTAATTGCTGCTGTCGTATTCACCGGTTGCTCCCCATCGGCCAAAATCAGTCATTACAATGCTTACCGGTTTAATCAAACAAACACCGATAGCATACCTGATGGAAAAGTGAGCGTAACCTTTTTAGGCGTTGCATCTCTGCTTATTGACGATGGTGAAACACAATTACTCACCGATGGCTTTGTTACCCGGCCAGCCCTGCTTAAAACGGCTTTCGGCAAAATCGGTTCAGATACCAGCCTGGTAAAATCAGTTATCAGTAAAGTTCACATCAACCGTTTAAAAGCTGTATTCTGTGCCCATTCGCATTACGACCATGCCATGGATGCGCCCTATATGGCCGCGTTTACCGGCGCACGCTTATACGGCTCATCCTCTACGCTTAATATTGCCCGGGGTGCTGGTTTGCCCGAAAACGCGATGGAACAATACCAACCCGGCAAACCCTTGCATTTTGGCAAGTTTACGGTTACCATTCTCAACTCAAAACACACGCCCGCTTTAAAAATATTGGGTGCCAAAGATGATGTAGGCGAAAACATAACAAGCCCATTGCATCAACCCGCTAAACTGAAAGAATATAAAGAAGGTGGTGCCTATGATATTTTAATACAGCACGGCAAACACAGTATTTTGATTAAAGCCAGTACCAACTTTATTCCCGAAGCATTAGATAGCGTACATGCGGATGTATTGTTTTTGGGTGTTGCCACCCTCAGCAAGCAGGACACCGTTTTTCAAAACAACTACTATGCTCAAACGGTAAGCAAAGTACATCCGCAAATTCTCATCCCTATTCACTGGGATAATTTTTTTACACCGCTAAGCAACAACCTAAAACCCTATCCCAAACTGGCAGATAATGTGAAGAAGGATTTTAATTTTTTAATCCGTAAAACCGGTGAGGATAAAATACGGTTTAGGATTATGGAGGGGTTTGAGAGGGTGGTTTTGTTTTAGACAACAAAATCGCACAGCGGGTATGAAGGCTATTAAGAAAAATAGTAAAATTTGCTTATAATTGAATGAGTTAAGCCCCAAACATATACTATGACCTTGAAAAAAAAAGCCCCTCGACAAAAGCTTAATAAAATCCAGATTCAAAGAAAAATTGACGAGGATTTAAAAAGACGATGGCTCTTTCTTCTACCGGGAAAGAACTCTAATGAATTTATTTTACCCGGTGCTCACCCTTTTAATAGATTGCTTTTCCATGAACTGCCAATGACAAGGGTGAATAGCGAAGGAAAGGTTTCACAGGAAGGTAAACTGGGTCAGCCCAAATACTACTATATACCTAATCCACTGCACAAGAAGCTAAATGCACTTTTCTCTGAGTTTAAACTGCCCACGGAAATTTATCCTGACCTTACGGTTGCGTACCTAGGTATGTATTTCGCTTCCTGCACTGCTAGTCATGACACCCATTTTCATGCAGATCTTAAATGGAAGCAAAGTGAATCATTTGAAACATTGGATTTATTAGAAAACTTTGCAACCGAAAAAATTATGCTTCGCGGCATCGAGTTTAGCTATTGCGATGTAATTGAAAAAGCCACTCAACGGAGTAAACCAAACCTAGGGCCACTAAAAACTAAAAAAATACAAGGCCACATTGCTATTCAGTTAATTGAAAAAGTATTACAAATTTATAAGCAAATTCAAGGATACGGTATCTATATGAAGTCATATGAGTTAAACAAACAGCACGGACATTCTGATTTGCTTTTTGGTCATAAGAATGCCGCAAGTCTGAGTCAGGCATATTTCTCACGTGTAATTTTTGATTATCTCCGCGAAAATCTTTGCTGTACGCCCTTCCAATTTTTACCAGATGATGAAAAATATAAGTCAGAATGGAAGAGAATTAAGCGTATGTACTCAAGGAGAAAGCTTTTTTTATTCACTGGTAAACTTATGCAGCTTTCCACTCTATTAAAAACACCCACAGTATCTGATGACAACCAGCTAATTCAAATAATTCAGAAAAAACTCCGTGGCCATCTTCAGGCTGAACGACTACGGCTTATAGAAATTCGTAACCATAATCGTAATTCAAAAGACGGCACCGCTGAAATAACCCCGGCCGCTTGGTTGCTTTGAGTAGATACAAATGTCCATTGCAAATTGTTTCCATTTTTCTCTACCAGCTAGACCCCTTCGTATTTTTCTTTGCAATATCAATTTGTAGATATGCAAAGCCTTTTAGTCTTTATCTTAATATTTGGAATCCTTGTTCTGGTCATAATTTGGATGGTTCTTAAAAGCGAGGGCCAAACAAATATCGATGTAGACTTTTCAAAGGCTAAATTCAGAATGAAGCACAAGAAACGCTAGCTTTAGATCGGGCACCATTTTGTACTTTACAAAACAAACGCTGGTGTCTATATAATCTCCACCTGCCTCGCCACCTTCTGCAAAATTTCAAACACGGTTTCGGCCATTACGTTTTTCGCTATTGAACACCGCATTATGTTTATCTTTTGCGTACATCAATTTAATCTCCTCATCACTCAACGGCTTCACTTCTTTTAAACACCCAGCCAATTCCTCTGATAAATGGGTCTTATTCTTTTTAGTGTTTTTTCTTACTGCCTTTACTTCTTCCGTAATTTCATCCATCGTCATTTTGGAAAGACCGTGTTTATCAGCAAGGTCCAAAGTGTCCTTTAGTTTTTTAAGCTTTTGCATTACCTAAATTTACTGCATCTGCGGCTGAATTGCAAATGACTTCAGTTGCTTATCAGGGCAATCGGGTCTAACTTAATTATTGGGTATGTTTTTCTTTCATAATGTCAACAGGCGGCACCTCTGGTGCGCAATAGTTCTCATTTTGTCTTTTACTACAAACAGACGGCTCCTGCCGGAGCGTTTTTATGCCTTCTTTAAGCTGAATTCGCGTTCCAGCGGAACCGCCTGCTTGTAGAAGTAATCCCAATTATCGTTGCGCACCATAGGTGCCGCCTTGAACCACTGTATAATGGCTAATTCATTTTAGACCCGATTGCCCCGAGTAGCTTATATAATCTCCACCTGCCTCGCCACCTTTTGCAAAATCTCAAACACGGTTTCGGCCATTACGTTTTCGCTGTCGAGGGTGGGGTTTATTTCGGCAAATTCCAGGCAGCATACTTTTTCGTTTTGAACAAATTCGAGGATAATATCTGCGGCTTCGCGTTCGTTCAATCCGCCTTTAACCGGGGTGCCGGTTCCGCGGCTAACGGATGGGTCCAGCGAGTCGACGTCAAAAGTGATGTAAATCTTATCGCACTGGGCCAGGTATTTCATGGCTTCGCGGCAAACTTTGGTTACGCCGGTTTTTTTAATCTCGGCAGTAGTTATGTTCTTTACCTTATGTTGTTTTATCAAATAACCTTCCTGCTCTTCAAAATCGCGCATGGTCATAAATAACAGGTCGCGGTATTCAATTTTGGGGCTTATATCGCCGGCGTTTTTCAGGCGCTCCCAAAGCTCAATGGTTTCATAATCAAGGGTATTTACCTTGTTTTCAATATTATCTTCGGCCAAAGTTGCGGCTAGGGGCATGCCGTGCATATTGCCCGAGGGAGTAGTATATGGCGAATGAAGGTCGGCATGGGCATCAATCCAGATAACTCCTAAGCGCGAGTCTGGGTAAGCCATTTTTACCCCGGCAATACTCCCGCCCGAGGTGGAGTGGTCGCCACTAAGGATGATAGGGAATTTCCCGTCCTTCAGGGTATCGCGTACGGCTGCGCCAACCCTTTCGTACATCTTTAATACGCTGCGTATGCGCTTGGCGTAGCGACTTTCTATCATGCCAAACAGGGCTGAGTTATCGTCTGGTATGTTCAGGCTGCGGTGGTTGCGGAAAAAATCACTTCTAAAGTCCAGGGCGGCAATTTTAATGGCATCAATGCCTAAACTGGCGCCGCGGGTTCCGGCACCTACCTCGCTCTTTACTTCTATCAACCTAATTTGTTTGCCTTTTCTCATAAAATGTTCATTATCAGTAGCTAATGGTCCTAATCAAGCCCTAAGCAAAGCAAATGGGCGCAAACCGCCAAAAAAAGCCGGTTAAGGTTTAGATAAAAAAATGTTTACAACTCTCTATTCGGGTTAGTAGTTCTTTCTATATTAGTTTCGCTAAATTATTCATAATCACTCAATCCGTCAAGCTTATGCCAGATAACAAAAAATATATAATGGCCTTAGACCAGGGGACGACCAGTTCGCGGACGATTATTTTTGACGACCAGGGAGGTATTGTTGCGGTGGCACAAAAAGAGTTTTCGCAAATATTTCCGCAACCGGGTTGGGTGGAACACGACCCTGAAGAAATCTGGAACTCGCAACTATATACCGCTAAAGAAGCACTACGCAAAGCGGGCATTAGCCCCGGGCAAATTGCATCTATAGGCATAACCAATCAGCGCGAAACCACCGTGGTATGGGATAAGCAAACGGGTATTCCTATCCACAACGCCATAGTATGGCAAGACCGCCGCACCGCCGAAATTTGCGAAGGACTGAAAAAGAAAGGCCTTGAAAAATATGTGCATGATAACACAGGCCTGGTCATTGACGCATACTTTTCTGGCACCAAAATAAAATGGATATTGGATAATGTTAAAGGTGCGCGCAAAAGGGCGGAGAACGGAGAATTGCTTTTC